>JACCEB011788676.1_pt1 | contig 18843 bp, 12 predicted proteins | sample 7454761 | NCBI WGS metagenome assembly JACCEB01 (sample SAMN15323454, study PRJNA562643) | freshwater metagenome | isolation source: river surface water | place: USA:Blue River Watershed | collected 2017-08-18 | reverse complement strand
TAATCCCGGAAGAGCTACTGTGTAAGTGCCAGAACTGTTCTTCCTTAATTCTGGCTTACTATCTGGTAATTTAACCCGTCAGCTAGGTATAACTTGTACTCACAGGTTTGGGACAACTCCCTAAAGTACATCTAAGTCTTTGGTGTATATGATATTGCCATTACACAGTGGTGAGAAACAGGTCTTCGAACAATGCCTCCACGTGGCTAGACCCGGAAACGCGATAATTTACAACCCTTCACTAACCACCGCACTGTAAATTTCCCGGCCAAATTGTTCTCTTTTTTTGGAGGTTTAGCCCCCCAAGCCCACATCCTCCTTCTGGTTATGGCTAGCGCCATAACCTTAATGACACTATGAGACATAGAGAAGTAATCTTAAAAAAAGAGGGTTTGGGGGGTTAGCCTCCAATCCTAATAATATGTAATGATAGCAATAACTATAATTCAAGTATAAAGATAAGATTATTCTATATCCCTATATAATTTACATACCTATTCTAATATAAAAATGAATATGAATGAATACACACGAGACAAATTGGTTATAAATGTATGTTATTCCGATATAAACGACAATCTTACATATCAAGACTATCCTGTAGATAACACAATAACAAACGATATGATTGAATGGCGTGGAAACACTGCATGGATTGATCCAAAATATTTAGATAAATACATGAGACCATGTCATGATATACTAGGTGGTATTATGTGTCCACTAGAATGTATCCGTTTTAGGATAAAGACATGTGGATGCCTGAACAAATTTACAAGAATTAGCGGTGAATTTGCATCCAATATTGCGAAATTTGGGATTGATATAGAGAGAGCAAATGTGCTAAAGGATAAGTTTGCTGCATGTTCAATGGAAGAATTAGCTACTATGTCAATACAGCGTGCAAGAGAATTATATAGCGACATAAAAGTAGGGGAACTTCTAAAAATACAAATGGCATTAAGCGAATATGGATGTAACATGTGCAAGCTGTAATAATAACAATAAATATAGGATATTTAGTTATTATCTGGGTCCACTTCCCGCTTCTTATATATAGTCCGGAATTGGTTTACTGGAGCCATTGTAGGCGCGGTGAGTGGTGTGGGCTTCCCGCTATACAGGCGACAGTATCTAGCCGTGTTGGGGTCCTCATTCGCCGTTAGTGCAAAATTACTATCAATATATGCACAGTCCGGGTTCAACCGACATTGCTGCTTACACTCGTCCAGAGATTTTAATCCTGTAGGCTGACATAGTAGAGCTTGGCTAGACCCCCGCCCACCTTCTGGTGGACCATCCATTACAAACCTTTGTGCAAGCTCAACATTTTCCGACATCGCGTCCAATATACCACAACATGCACCAAACATCGGCTTACATATCGCGTCTGTGCCCCCTGGTTTATTCATGCACTCTGCATAATTCCGACGGCAATCCTGCACAACCGGATTCCGGCATAGGCAATTTACCGCGTCGGTACCCGCACATACTGTACTAAAATCCCTACACACTTCTCTAGCACTGATACCCCGACCGCCCTGAAAACCTTCTTTTTTAGAGACTTTTTCAAACTGAAGAAACTGGCTGTCACTGGCTGCATATATTTTCTGTTTGTCGGCTAATGGCTTATCATATAATTCACATTTACCTTCTATAGTATTCATTATTACTGATTGACAATCTTGGCGGACAGCACACATACTCTTACATGCGGCTAGGCTGTCCATACTACACAGGATTTTGGTATCTGGAGCAGGAATACGCATAGTTACTTTCTTAAGCATCGATGAACCATTAGCATCTGGGTCTTCTCCTGCGATTTTACAACATGAATTTAGAATGGATTCACATGCTTTTGCTTTATTTCCCAATCCTATAAATTCCATACTCTTCTTTGATAGATACTTGTCATCCAAACATCGTTTATAGTTAGCTCGGCACTCCTTAATAATAGGATTGTCACATACACAATTCCCGGGAACTGCTGTTTCACCACAACATGCACCGTAATTCTTACATACTGCCACAGGGTCACTAGCTGATTTACATATGTTACCAACTGGTTCCATTGCGGCAACTTCTCCCTGTACTGCACTTTTGCTGAATCCGGCATAGGGTTCTAGCCGTGCAACTGGTGTTCTGGTCTGGATAAGCACAAAACATGCCAATACTGCTAGTATTAGAATCCCCCCTAGAATTTTTATATGGTGCTCCATATCAGTCACTTACCTTTTATTATCCGAGATAGATATTTTAATCTAAAACCATAGTGACTTATCATTGCTAAATATATAACAAATAACATATAGGATGGCCGAACAACAGCCTCTAGCCGCACAGCACACATGGATAAATCCGTATTCTCTTATGATTAAGGTGATACCTGGTGCCGGGATTTTGGAACCTACCCAAAACTACTACTATTATGATTATAAAGAGTCAAGAGACCTGGTAGCACACTATGCCAAACTACTTCCACAAGCCGAAACCCTAGTCCAATTGCACTACACGCATCTTATGCCAATTGTGACACGCGCGAATGATATCTTTGTGCGCTCCTTCCTGAAATACCCGAATATGCGGCCGGATATGGCAGATTCGCGCGTTATTGCAATTTGTATAGTAAGGGACAGTGAAAATATCCGATTTGTACCGCATGATGACATTGTGAATACATTGGACTCGGGTCTAGCTGATGGCGAACTTTGGACTGAGGTAATCGCAAACTATCCCGTTATTAATGAGGACCGAAGCGGTGTACCCGGGTTCCTACAACAGGCCATTGGCAATAAAGGTAAATCGCGGACTTATTCGGATGAAACTATTGATACCCTAGTTTCAGATATGAACCGTGCTTCAGAGGCTTATAATATTGGCAGGATTGAGCTGGACAAAATGATTAGCGAGGGTCTAGCCGTGGGAAGTGTCCGGTCTAGCGTATCGGATAAATTTCACATTGTTAACGAAAGCGAATCTGAGGATAGTGTGCGAACTGATATTAAACTATGGGATAGTAAAATATGCAACAATAAATTGGCTGAAAAACAGAAATCGGTTTCCGCGCTTAAACAACAGTATGATATAGCTGTAAATGCATTGCGTACAGAATGCGCAATCCAGCAAAATCTAGCCGAATTTGCAGATGGTAGTATGATGGAACAAGTAGTGACTAGATTACAGAATCCTACCAGCCATCCAGACGATAATAATCAGCTAGTGCTATGTTTCTTAGGTAAATATATCGAGAAATGTACCATTAATGAGATTAAACAGGTTGGTGTTTATAATCCGGAATATCTTAAATTTATGTCGGGATTACTAGAAAAAGGATATCATATTCTACCTATGAATATTGAAGTTACTGTTACAAAGAACATTATCAACCAGAAACCGACAAATTTTAATGACAAGATTCATGCTATACAAAATCAGGAATATAGCTATAGGTCACGGATTGCCCGTGTAGCTAGTGTTATTAACGTAGAAAGCATATTATATAGTTCGGAACCTTTCGAAACTGTGCATACATGTACTACAATGGACGATATCAAGGTTACACAAATTGCCAGTAAATACGTAACAACAACCCTTCTTATCTGGTAAATTTCCGAGCTTAGTTTACTAGTTAATTAGTTTACTTGTTTGTTTTTTTAAGTGGTTTAAATATATAATTATAATTAGTTCATAAGTAAATAGTATACGTGAATACTAAAGTGTATCATCTAGCCATGCAGGTAGAATATACATATTATGATAATGCCGACTCTAGTATTCATTCTATCCCGAGAATCGAGTCATGTCACGAAATACCTAAACCCGATACTGTAAAAACCATATTCATATCAGGTCTACGGTCTAATGAAGACAATGACACTATAATTGACTACATTGGGTTATCTATGTTGACAAACGTTAAAACAGTTAATATAAGTGGAGGACTGATAAAAAACTTATCAGCTAAATGGCTACCTAGGAATATACAACAGCTTACCATGGCTAGAACCTATATTTGTGATATTGATAATGATATAGAGTTCCGCAGGGTTTTACCACATCTTGACATACTAGTATTAGACTCATGTATAATCGACAAAATAGACATCAAGTTATTACACCTTAAACTACCAACCTATATGAAGTATGTCACATTAACACAGTGTCAATTATGTATGTGGCCAGCATCATTAAACACATGTCAGGGTATTCAGCATCTTGACTTATCTAACAACCAAATTAAAGCTATACCAATGGGTCTAGCCACGCTATTACCTAACCTACGCACCATCAATCTTTCATACAATAAATTAACTTGTATACCTGAGCTTCCACAATGTACAACTGAACTAATCCTAAATGATAATCTCATAACTGACCTGGAAAATGGAATACCGCTTATGTGTATTGTACTTAATCTAGCGAATAATGCACTACAGAGCCTGCCTAGCGAATTACCACCCGGACTTCTAGGAATGGATATAAGTAACAACCCGGATATTGAAGAATTGCCAGAAATATTGCCATTATTCATGGAAACACTCGTAATTGCAAAATGCCGAATTAACAGGCTACCTGAAATCCTACCGCTTAACCTGGTAACCCTTCTAGCCGAGCACAATGAAATCACATCCATTAATATTATATGGCCATTGTCGATAGAACAAATAAATCTACAAAATAATCAGATAACCGAAATACCTGAATGTTTAGCTACATGTAAAAATATACGTCTGCTTAATTTGGCAAATAATCCACTGGAAAAACGACCAGTTGGTAATGAATTTACATTCGGTGCTCTTCTAAATTTGCAGAGCTTAGTACTGGACAATACAGGGTTTACTGTTGAAGATGTACCGTTAACCAATAACTGTAATGTAATGTCACTTTCAACAGAAGAAGAACTCACAAATGATAGCGATTCATCTATTATAACTATAGAACCAAAAAATATCAACCATGATGACATTAATCCCCGCACCAGTGCAAATTATTTAATTAACCCATCAATAGAAACAAGATTTGTAGAAACAGTTGAAAGCGCGCAACAAATAGCTATTAAACTAAGGGACACTATAGGGTCGGCAATCACTTGGCTGATTGACCCTGATGACTTTTAACTAACCCACCAACCCAATTAGCGCAAATACCAAATTATACATATTAGTTTTACTAGGGGATTCCCTTGATGTACTAATTACATTTATTTTTTTACACCATTTAGCATTTGTCATTATATTATCATATCCACCCATAGTATTTGACCCGGTGTGTTCGAACCCTTGTGCCCTGGTTATTTGATTTGCGTTTACTGTGAATCGACCACACATAATAACAGGTATGTTATTATAGCATTGTGTTAACAGGTCGCTATACATGTCGTGAAAGGGTAGCTTATTTTCGGAGTCAGCCGAAGTGAATGGGACCATGGCTAGACCACCAATCTGATAGGCTGCTGGTGTTAGTTGACAATTGATTATTTTATATACCTGGTTATTTATGGTGATATGTGTGAAGATTGCATGTTCCGGAGTTAGATATTCTCCAGAATTGGCAACCGGATACTTACTGAAGATGGCTAGACCCCCATATGTAACTGTGTGATATCGTATATGATACATGGCATTGACATATAGCCGTATAAATTCAATATATGTTGTTACATGTGTGCCTGCTACAATCATTTGTCCAGGAATGTCCTGTAAACATACTATATCTGGACACTTGTTGCCAATATAGCGGCATACCTGTAAGAGATTACTTGTGCAATCCACCCCGAGACCTTCATTTACATTCCAAGAAACTACCGATAACACATCCGCATATGCATTTGCATGAGTGATGGCCCATGGTGACATATATGCCAGTTTGTGTCTGTCAGATGATGTGTGGGTGGGTGTAGTTGATGGGTGCCATCTAGTAATTACATTTATATTTGACATTACTGGGACTACGTGTACCTGCGCTATTTCATGGTCGCTAACCACAAAATTCCGGATGAACTTATGATAAAAAAATTTGATGATTGACTCAAACATCATGAATATTGATGCAACTTTAGACTATCCTAATATAATTATTACCAGTGACTTATTTGTACGGAATTACCAGTTAATAAGTACTAGTTTCAGTTCCTTGTTACACTCCATCCCATGTGGGGTTAGCATTTGCTGTAGAAGATACTCAATTGCTGGAAGATACTTAGGTGCAGTGTCTGCATCTGTGACCTGCAATTGCCTAATAAGCAAAATCATAATAAGGAACTTGATGAGGGGAATTTGTTGCAGCGAACAGGTACCCCTGGAACTAAGTAGTTGGTCCAAAAATGCGTTGAACAAATGGTGAATTCTATTACAAACCGCGCTTGCTTCTGGACTGAGCTGGGCTAGACCCTCTAGCCAAGCATCCACACTACTAACCAAGTCTGATTCATCAGCATCCAGTTTTTCAGCAAGAGCTAAGTACTCACATAGATACTTGGCTAGATACTTAAACCGGATGTTGCCAGTCAGCCGATGGAACAGATATGGTCGGACATAGATTTCAAATACTGAGTCCAATTGCTGAGGCAAAACCATATCGAATGTTACCGTATTTGCGATATTAACCGGTTGGCGGTCGCGAGCAGTAATATGGTGAACAGACTCACCCATTAGGATACATTTACAAACATCAATTAACAACGGGATTTCGACGTTAGTAATAACATATTGCACAAGTGCTTGATTTTCCCAGCGGCCTACCGGGACATTCAGCATGGGTAGGTTGATTGGTTCAAGAGTATTAAGCATACAGTCGGACACAGTGAAGTATACGTTGGGATGTTGCTCCATATATTCAAACTCGTCAAACTGATATGGAATTCCGGTCGTATTCTGGATATAGAAGAACGCAGGAAGCTGGGCTAGACGGTCAATAAGTGACCGCATTCTGAACATCGGAAATCGGTAGTCTAGGATACTTTGGTCGAATGTGTTGCCAGGGGTATGCGGCTGGTGCGTATGTTCTTGGAGTACGGTTTGCGGTTTCACCTTATAAAGTTCATCACAATGGATGACTTCTTGGTGTAGATTTTCGATATATGAGTCCATAGAAGGGATGATTTGTGGGCAACAGTGGAGCCGGGTTTCATCTGCTGAGTTTTCCATATAATATCCAGGATAGCTACCCATGAGTAAATAGAATACACACACTCGGTCAGGCTGTGCAGCACGGATAGTGTCTAGCCGTGTGACAATGTAATCATAGATGACTGAAGGCTTAAACTGGTCAGACATGTTATATTAGTTGAATTGAGGGAATTTAGGGAATTATGAGAATATAACTTAGGGCTGTATCGTAGAATACTATTTCATAGTTTATTTCCAAATAAAACAATTTTATCTTGCCGGCTTATAAAATACAAGTAAGTATAACATATAAATGCCTCCGGTAACATTAAAATCTAGCGGACGTCCTGAGTTAAGTGAGAAAATCTATGATAAAATACGTAAAAGTTACCGCCGAACTCATAGCATACCTAGTCAACAACAAGTTGCAAAAACTGAAGCATTACAATCACTAGGTAAAGGCTATCATCCGGATTTGGTGAGCGTCAAACCAGGTCCCGCGATTGCACGGGATATTACCGAACAAAACGCTAGCCCACGTAGTAGCCGACGATTCCGCGAATTGGTCATTCTAGCCGCCGATGAAAAAACAAAGGGCAAAAAGACCAAGAAACAACACATGGAAATCGCGCTTAGTGGTCCACCCCGACCTGAATCATCCGGTGGTAAGACAAAACGCAAACGGTCTGGCGACGGAGGGAAAACTAAGAAATCGCGCGAATCCAAATTGGGTATATTTGATGGTATAGTGAAATGGCTCCAAACCGGTGGCTCGCCAACTGTTGGTAAAGCAGAAACTGTCGTCATTCAACCAGATGGCTCTATTATATCCGATAGACCCGCTACAAATAGCAAAGTGGTGATGACCGGTGGAGCAGGATTAAAAGCTAAACCCGGAAAGACTCATGTGAAAGGCTGGGATGAATCAGTAGATAATTATAAATGGGGTCTGGGTGTAGAACACGAAATGCAGTTATTCCATCAAGGTCATGGCGATAAAGGGTATGAACACGCAAATATAATATTTGACAGCCAGGAATCCACATGCTTTATAACCGGTGACCCAGATAAGGTAGGGGCATGCTGCAAACTCGGGCCAGGTGGTCAATGTTATTATCACCCCAAATCCGCAGACTTACGCCGGGCTATATTTAAAAAACGTGACCAGTTGACCAAAGAAGAAAGTGAGTTTCTACTTAGCTTGGATTGGGAACTTACCGGTCGCCAAGTCCGGGGATGTAAGCCTAACCCAGTGATTGTACCCCGTACACCAGTTCTCATGCCGGAGCTGGTAACCGGGAATTACAAGAACCGTACAATTAATAGTATAGCTGCTGAATCAGTAGCACAAGAGGAAATGTATATCCGCTGCCAAATGAAGAACCCGTTCACCCGCGAAAAAGTCAACAAATATGGCCCGCTCGTCACCCATCTCTGTGGTACGCTGGATAACATAAAGGTACCTCGCCGGCCTACTATCCTGGAACGTGATTATACATTGGAAACCGGTATGTGGAAGGATTATGTCGGTAGTTACCATGTTACGATTACATTACCACATACTCCCGAAATTTCGGAAGCCGAGTTTATTAAGATGCACCAGAATATGGCATGTGCTATCCAATGGATTGAACCGCTTCTAGCCGCGGCGTTCTTCAGCCCTGACCCATCCATTGTTGGCAAAGGGCATTTAGGTATAGAAGGCAGTTTCCGCGTGGCTGCTGTCGGGTGGGGTAACTTTGCAGGTGCCGATATCCGGAAATTAGGCACAGAGGGTATAGGTCGTGGTGCCGACCAGGAAACCTATTGGCGCAAGAACCTTGACATACCCGACCTGGAACGTGTAAACCAGTGTGTGAAAACCGCACCTCCACAATATAAGAAGGCTGTAAGTATCCTAACTAGCGATTTCCGCACATTCGGCTATGAACCGGATATGGAAAAGTGTAAACGCGATTTTACTCCCGGTGATTGCCCTAAAACGGATGGTGGCCCCATGCGCCCACCGTTTGGCATGGAAATACGTATATTTGACCATTTCCCCAGTGAGTATTTATTGGACTTAATGAAAATCCTGGTCTTGGTTGGTGCTAACTCGGCTAGACACCCACCTCGTGGTTACGTATACAAGAATACGGCATGGATTAAAGCGGTTAAAGCTGTTATGACAGGTGGCTGGAATGCCAAACTGGGAACTGACTACTTGACCGAAATCCGGCGTCATCTCGGCATCGATTTGCGCCCGATTGTGAGTGAAAGCCGGTTGGCATGGGATTTGTTGGTTGGTGTGGTTGATGAATTACATAGGTTGAATCAGTCTAGCCATCTAGTGAGACTGTTAGATGAAACACCGGATGTGAAACCGCGTGTACCCCAGATAAATAGGCAATGTTGGGAACTCAGTTTTAACCAGAAGTATTTTCATGATATAATGACAGTAATTAATGAAGACTTGGTTGGTGCAGGTGGGCTTAACAAGGGTACATGGTATCCAGTGGATAAAGTTGCAGGGTCACTATATGGTGTGCTTAATAAGAGTAGTCCAGGTGAATGGAAAGGACAGATTGATGATTTACTTTATGCATTACAGGCAAAACGCAGGTTGGCACTTAAAGTCCGGAATGGTAAGATACGAAAAATAAAAATCCTCTAATCTAATCAGTTAGGTCTAGTTCATGGAAGCCATCAGCTCGCGAATTTCGCGGTCGTCTTCAGATTCTGCTGCTACACCAGTAGCTGTAGGAATCTTAGAAGTGGGGACGGATGGCATGTCTGGGACAGTGCCGCCAACCTCCAGTAGCTGCTTGTCGATGTCTTCCTGAATGAGACCATCCAACTCAGACTCGAGTTCATCTTCATCAATCGCGACGATTGGCCGAGATAGAGCTGCTGTCACTTGACGGAGGTCATCCATGTTCTCTGCGAAACTGTCCATCATGTCCTCGACCTTGTCAATGTCGTTAGCCTTGTGGAACTTCTTGATGAGGTTGGTGCTGGTCTGGAAGGAGTTAATGATTTCCTTGTTCATGTTGAGGTTCTCGATTTCCATACACTGGAGCTCCAAGTTCATCTTCTGGCTTTCCAGACTGACATTCGAGTCAGTCAAAAGCTTCTTCTTCTTGAGAATGGCCAATGCCTTTGGCTTGTTACCAACCTTGGCACATTCCCTGGCTTCAGCTTCCAGAGCCAAAACGCGCTTGTCATTTGCGGCAATCTTCTTCTCGATGATTTCGATGGAATCCCGCAGCTTGATGATAGCGTCAGTCACCTCGCTGGTGGAACAGGTCTTTTCAGCAGCTGGTGCCGACTTTCGTCCAAAAAGGCTTGCAAACATGTTTGTTGCTTGAATTGGTTGTTGAATGTATTATTACTGAATATGAGATATGTTTGATTGTCAATGCACTTTGTAGTACAGTTAATGAAACATAATTTTAACTTAAAAAAAACAATTTTTATGCAATTTCAACCATGTCAAATAATATCGGTAAATATTTCGCTTTATCACCGGATACCATACTAGAAAGATAGTTGGCTTTCTGGGATAATATATTGATGGCTAGACCCTGATTTCCCATTAGTATATCTGAATATGATGGTTTAGCCTGCTTAGCCGACTTAAGTTTTTTATGGGATTTGACACGTGATTTACTATCCTTGGCCTTTCCACTGTTGTTTTGTTTTTTGGTGTTATTGGCTGGTGACTTGGGTGTGTTAGGTGGGTATTCATCAGAGTCCAAATTACTAAATGTGCGGAATACACCCTGATTAATTTGCATATAATCATTAAAGTGCTTGATAATTGGACCGAAGGTTATGATAATATCTTCCACTGTATAGGAATACATGGTAATTAGGTTATTAAATGCAGCTTCGAACATGGCACGGTTAGGCGATTTTTCCTGGCCAAATTTAGAGTATAATTCTTCAATTACATCTGAAATTATCTGGGATGATATTTGATATAATACGATTATAATCTTTGATTTATTAATTTCATATTTTGCCAAGCCATTAATTAAGTTATTCATGACATCGCTAGATATATTTTTGTCAAACACTATAGATTTGGGATTAATTACATATAAAAATAGGGGATATAGGGTCTCGTGAATGACAATAGAGGGTTTTAGAAACCCTTCAAAACCAATTTTTTCCATGTCATTAACTGAGTTAGCAGTGTTGCCATCTGTATATTTTGTAGTTGATTTAGCAACTTTTTTGGTAGGGTTTAATATATTAGCGTATTGTGGTTGTGAAACAATATTTTGATATGGTTGGATACGTTTGGCCTGTGATTCAATACCCCTGCATGCAATACAACGCAAAGCAAATGGCGTTGCCAGTTTGTGTTTGAGCCGTGATTCTATTAATTCGCATTTTAAAGATGCTAAAATATTGGATAGGGTGTTTTTATAATTATTTTCAGATATGATAGAGAGAATATTTTGATGTGTACCATTTTTTTGCATAGGTATATTACCTATTATAGATTTACCTAACAATAATAAATTAGAATAATATATGATAATATCAGCATTGCATAATGAGTATACTAAATTTTGACAGTCTTTATATATTTGATTATCTTTTAATGGTATTTTTAATAGATTTTTAAATTTAATAATGTTATTGATAGCAGCCAGAGCAGAATTTTTCTTTATAGTTTCAATTTTGAAGTCTTCTGGGTCTAGATTATTTAATTCAAAGTTGAAATACTCTAGTTCATAATTAGGCATTAAGATATATTCATCTGTTACTTTGCCATCAATTATTTTTGGTATATGTATTTCATAATCATTTACATCAAAATTATAAACCATTTTAATTTTGGATAAATAATCCATTAACTCTTCATTTCCGGATGTTAAATTCATTTTAAAAAGGTTTAAGTATGTTTCTAAATTCAGTAATTTATAGTATTTATAACTTGGTATATCAAAACACATAAATATTCCAGAAATCATATGTGTAAGATAATCTGATTTTATCCTACCATCAATGTCAATATACAACCGTCTACCAATAAAATTTAATGACGGATTATTTAACATTGCATATGCCCCAATTGTATTATATTTACATGCAAAATTTACAACAGGCTTACCATAGTTTTCAGCCATAATTACATTAGTAAATATAGGTGGTATGAAACATAGCGTGTCATGTGAAGTGCTCCCATGTGCATGGATATTCAATCCGTATTCAACTTTAGCCATTATTGTATATTCCCTAGTCTTTGTTTATACCCTGTTTACTAACTATTATATATAAAATTTATAATTTAAAAAATTTAAAACCAAATATAATTATAATCTATCAAATACACAACACATATTGTGTTTCCATATCCACAACTAATAATGTTTATCGAATACATAGCATATCAAGATAAGGGTAATCAGTTATCCTATATATGCAAAACCAGGTTTATACCGGAGACATTACCGGCAGATGTACGAAATAGCACACAAACCTATCTAGCAGCTGCACACAGGTTTGGCATGGAGCCATGTTTGGTTATCCCGGATATATTCCGGAATCCGGAAACAGATGTCATAGTATATTGTCAAACTAAGAAGGATAGTGAGTGTATATCATGGGTATCCGGAGACATAGAACCAGAGCTAGGATTCAAATTAGAGTTTTATATATTTGATACCAGTCTTCCGCATTCATATAGCCGGTGTCCGCTGATTCGTTCCATAATCCATGTATTAACCGGTTTGCGTTTATTTATATCCGAGCCTGGAGCTGGAGGTGCATTAGGTTGGATGACAGAACCTGTTCGCCAATGGCTAGACACCCTAGTTACTGACCTTGTCAGTATAGGTATCAAAATAACAGGATATAAAGTATTGGATACACCAGGAAAAGTTAGGTTAAGTATTGCAGGGTTTAGTGCAGTGACAGCATGCCACTATCTAGCCGTGGTCAGGTACATCCTATTCCGGAAACAAACTTCTAATATCAAAATCAGTCTAACTAATTCTATTGACCCGCGTGATTGGTCTACTGACCGGTTTGCCGGATGTTCTGTTACATTTAGCACCAAGTACATGCGCGCAATCGGCCATGAAGTCAATGAGAATCTGATGGCTATTGCAAATAACCTAGATACTACTATATGCGATTGTCCGGATAAATTCGATAGCATTTTCGGTGTTAATCGCTGTGAAACACTGGTAAATGGTGGGCCATGGTGGGCATATACTGCCGGGCTTAATACACATGGGTCGAGTGTAAATATAAAACATCACATTGGGTTGCCTGGATATTTAATAGATATCCGCCCGAGTTCCATGTTTAATCCATACAGATATGCTGCTTGGATTATTGACCAGGCTAGACACTACAATAAAGCCAATCAAATCCCATATCCAAACATATTAGCCATTACATATGAGTCTACCGCAAACACAGTGGAAACCAGTGTATGTGAGGTTACCGATGCTGGGTTGCCAGATATGGAAAATGTGATTAAATATGATGAGTCCGGTGATGAATCTGGTGATGAATTGGAAGATGAGATTGAGGGCTTAACTATAATTAGTCACCATGAATCGGAACCGGCTAATAGGATGGCATCCATGGCTAGAATCAAACGCCGGCATAAGAGTAATTCATCTGTATTAACTAAGATTTCAAAATGGATGCCATTCTAGCCTAACTCTATCAATAATTAATTTGTTTTTAATAACTAATAAATTCAAATAAGTATTATATTTAGTGTAAGTCATAAATTCAGATGTCAAAGTATATTAACCATCCGAAAGAGGTGTCTACGGTATACATAAAAGGGCATGGTAATACTGATGCAGAATACCTATGTTTCTTACCACCGATATTTACTAAAATTAGTATGGCCGAAAACTATGGTAAAACACTAGTAACAAATGTTGCCAATCCGCTTGCATGTAAACAAGTTAAAGAGCCGGTTTTTGGTCTAATAAATGATTTAGTTATTAGCTTTGTTGGCATAATAGTATCATTGGATGAAGAACACAATAATAACATGGCACTAAATTTACTATTTCAAAATACAGGTGTTGGCTTGGTAGATAGACATGGAATAGTTAATAATGAATGGATTAATAATACGAGAATGCACAAATTATTTGGATTCAGTTTATTAAGTGATAATGCAGATAACTATACCAACTTAGAATATAACGCATTACGTTACTTAAACTTTATGGAAATACAAAAGGTATTTTATGATAGCACAAACGCAGCAGGTGAACCCAAATTCATAATATATATAAAACTGGATGTTCCGGTTAACATAACAACATATGATAGGCTCTTGGATACTGATTCAATAGATGAATTAATTGCTGAAAAAATGAAAAAAACAACGACACTTGAGCTAAATAGTAATGAAGTCACTGAAAAAGCACAATTATTTAACAAGGCAGATACTGAATTAAACCGCGAAGACATTGTGTTTGTAAACACTGTGCATTTTTTAAACAGATTAACAGATATATATTTTGATATAATGAAATTACCAAAAATAACAGCAAACCGGAATAGCTTAGAAAATCTATATATTTTGTTTAAACATGCGTATATTAGTGAACAAGCGAGTAAACTATTATTAAATAAGGTTATTCATATAAACTTAAGTCCAAGCAAGGAGACAAATGACAAAATTGTTAAATATTTTGAATCACAAAACTTCACATTGGCATTATCGGATATAATAAGTAATACAAAATCCGAATTAATAGAATCGCGGTTATTAGACTTTAAGAAAGGATTTGTTCTAAGATGTGAAACATGCCGTAATTTACCTGAAATCGATGAACGTACTAAACAATATGCAGAGGTTAAAGATATATTAAGCCCATCTCACCATATTCCAAAGACTATTACAAAATATGCACAAAACAACCTAAAATCCGGTGATGAGTTAGGTAAATTTAAGGGCCGGGTACCGCCGCATATTGTTGTCAATAGCATACTATTCCCGTGTTTCCTGTTCCTAACTCATGCAACTGAAATGCCACGGGAAATATACGATTTATTTATAAGTATGATTAAAGATTTATTCAATTATAAGATTAAAAAGACAACATTATTGAAATTTATTTCACTAGTTACGCCAAAATATGTACAATCTATGATTCTAAAAACTATTGTTTTTAATAAGTCAGAAACTACGCCCGAATACTATGGTAGAATGATAAATACCCTATTATTTATATTATGTGGGCCAGATAAGCATTTAGGAGTATCATATACTATTGAGGAAGTTATCTTAATATTTGGAGTAATCATTAACAATTTGACTACATTTATAGATATACCTGGTCTAGCGTTCAGGGATTTATTAGATATACAGCCGCGGGAATACGTTAAACACCATAAAACAGGTCAACCAAGTGTCAATGCACAAGGAGCAAATAATAACATACCCAAATTTACTCTATTCAACAATAATCCCATGTATCAGAATAACACGTCTAGCCGGCCCCATGGTACCCATGTTAATGAACGCAGTAAACTATCTAAGAAACAACGTAAACAGGTGAATAGGCTTGCGAAAAGAACATTTAAAGAGTTGGTATTTAATAAGAATCCTGCTGGAGGCATAATAACAAAGGAATATATACAGCAAATAACGGCTCATTTGGCAATTGTAAATAATTATCCATTTCTGTCAAGTTTAGTTGCATCAAACCCAAATTTGCACCTAATACAACTCCTTCAATTATCTGAGTGGTACCAGGTTTAATGCGGTTGGCACATTCGCCAAATTACATTTTATATTGTTCGCTAAGCTGTAAAAGCCTATAAATATATGTTTGTGGGTCTTGTTCAACAAGCTCTGTCAGATATGGATATTTGTTATGTGTTAATATACGATATGTTATGTCAAGTATCGTCTGTTTAGTGATTATGTCTGTATGCTTATATACACGGCCTAATTGTTTAAATGTTTTGTTACGTTGGTTCAGCCGTTTGGCAAGTTTACGTTGTTTTTTAGATAATTTGGGACTTGGGTTTGTTGGTCCATTGTGTCTAGCCATCGAGATGGTGTTATTTTCCGGCAAATTATTCCAAATAGAAGGTTTACTAGGAATATAATCTTCATTATGTTGCATATTGCCATGAAAAGGATATTCTTTGGGTTGTATGCTAAGCAGGTCTCTATATTTGGCATTATTTAAGTCTATAAATACCAGCAAATTGTTAATTATAACGCCAAATATCAACAAAAAGTCTTCCACATGATACGGAGTATCAATTTGTTTGTTAGGGATACATAATGTATATATAACATAGTTGATTATATTAGTGTATACACTATACGCACTGAACGAAGTATGTGCTTTAATTACAGCCAAAATCATATTATCAACTAGACTAGGTGTCACTTTATCAAAAAATGCCATAAGTGTGGCTTTTTGTATCTTAAATGTCTGTAATGTGGAAATCAATTCATTAAATAATATTCGATGGCTGGTTAGAATTCCGCAACGGGTAAGTGTCTTTGAATCCATGGCTAGATACAGAAAGCATGGAAATAATACGGTATTTACAATTACATGAGGTGGCAAACGGCCTTTAAAAGTACCCATTTCATTGTCTGGTTTAGTGTTGTCTATGGCATATTTAGTGACAGATTTAGGAATATGTGGTGATTCAGAAAATACATTTTCCAATTCGCTATAGACAAATTTGCGAGATTCAATATCGGTTATACCACGACATGATGCACTATGCAATATAAATTTGTCAGAATCTTTATTTGTGGAAGTTAATCTAGAAGTTACTAAATTGGATTTTAACTCATTCAATGTGTCAGCAATAGATGTATTGTATTGGTTTTTATTCAAATACTCTATAAAATCTAAATTTTCTGAGACATTTTTATCAATTTCTACAAATGTATAAGTATAAAGTAACAATATATTAGAATATTCACTTAAAAAATTAGGGTCCAGCAAATTATATAAATTATCAAGATTGTTAAGTTTAGTATTTAATAGAGGTATATGAAATAATGTATAAAATATATTTGTAAGTGTAGTAATATATTTTATTACATTTGCCATAATATAAATTTCTTTAATTTCTTTTTCTGTTAAAACATTTACAAAATTATTTATATATTTATTAGTATTTAGTGTAGTATTTAGTTTTATACCCATTGGTTCTACAAACCATTCATCATGAAATTCATCAACTCCTTTAATTAACTCTAATTTTGCTAATATTTCAGATTTAAGTATTTTGTAATTAGAAACATGTAGCTCACCAATAAGATTATTAATAATATCATCATTTATGATAACATTATCATATGTAAATATTTTGTGTGGTACAAAAACATGCATATATATATCAGATTGCATTGAATTATCAAATTCGCCAAAGAATATTTTATACAATTGAATTAATGATAATAAATGTAATACTCTGTCATAATATGTCTTAGGCTTGTCATAGTTAAGATTATTATTATGTAGTGAATACATATTAATTAATGGAGTAAATAAATTATGCGTTTTATTATGTCTATTTTCCCAATAATTCTTTATTTTATTATCCTTATTATGTATACCAATTCCATTTATATTAAACTCTAATCTTCGGGCTGAATATTTATCTGGAAATTCATGTGTAGTGCTAATTGCCTGTCCCATAATACCAAGATCAATATTATTTATTGTACCAAGCATAGGTTCCTTTGAGTACTCGCATGTGGTACTATATAATGAATTGCCATAGCTACCTAATAACACAGCATTTGTAAACAATGGTGGTAAAAAACATAAAGTTTTATAGTTTGTGCTGCCATGCCCATGTATGTATAGGCCATATGGTAATTTTGGCATTGTATGAATTAATTTATTAAATTATATATAAATTAAATTCAGTACTGTTCACAATAAATTTTAGACATGGAATCGTGTCACCATACCAAACAACCGCTCAATGTATAAATCCGGCTTCTTTTTTACAGTTTCAGTTAGATATTCGAATTTGCCATTTAAGAGTGCATCCGACGCAACCTTAACTAAGTCATCACCGCTAAGTTCACTCTTGGATGATTCCCTTGTTACTATATTAAGCCGTTTTTTAGACCGCCTAGCCTGTTTATTAGTATGACGACGTAGTTTTTTAGGCATGACAGGCTCTAGCCGCGCATTATCACCTTGGTTCCTAGTTTGCCGATTATTATTAGGTAGATTCCAAATAGACCCTACTGATTCTCGGATGTTAGTTTCTGGTGGGTCTGCACGGCTAGACCCATATTCGCTAGGATGTATATTAGCCGGAGACCTATATACAGCAGCCGATAAATCTATATAGGTTGGCATATTATATATTACAACACCATATACTAGCACAATGTCCTCAACAGTATAGTTATATGGCTTGTGGGTCAATGTATTAAATGCCGATAAAAATATCCGAGAGTAGGTCTCCATAGAGTCATCCCCTGGATTTACAGATGACCATATTAAACTAGTAACCATACTATCGACTATATGTGGTGTAACCAGTTCTATAAATCTAAGTACTTTGGCTTTGTCAAGTGTATATAACGGCAAATTGGCAATCATATATTCGAATAACTGAATGTGTTCAGGTGTGAATTCAGGTAATAGGTCACAAGTATCCGGGTCCATACTATATAAGAAACATGGATACAGGATATTAGTAATGACAATATGTGGCGAAAGTAATCCGCGGAATTTCTCTTCTCCGGCAGGTCCTAGCTCCC
>JACCEB011084239.1_pt1 | contig 18856 bp, 10 predicted proteins | sample 7454761 | NCBI WGS metagenome assembly JACCEB01 (sample SAMN15323454, study PRJNA562643) | freshwater metagenome | isolation source: river surface water | place: USA:Blue River Watershed | collected 2017-08-18 | reverse complement strand
TCTCCCAGTAAACCTAAATCAGGTAAACATAAATCAATAATCTCGAACTCGTTTATTGGAGAGACTCGACAAAAAATGAATAATCATTTAGATTCAGGAAGAGAATATTTATTTAATCTTCTTTCTAATCTTGGGGTAAATCCGATTTAAACGATTTAAAGATGCTAAGTATGAAAACTTGGACTATTCGGGAAATACTAACAAGCTTTTAGTTGCAATATATAGTATAATCCCTAACGTTTAAGAGATGTATAAAAACTTATAAATATAAAAAAATTAAGAAATCATAAAAATATAATATATTTACAATTATTAATGATTTTTTTTTGATTAGATATATGAATTTATATCTTTTTTTATTTTAGAGTATATTTTTATAAAAATGAATATTGATATTAATACATTTATTGGACTTTTAATTTTATTAGCTATAGGATTATATGGTTATACTCACATTGAACATTTAACAAATGAAATCGGATATGTTAAATCAACGATTGATGGAAGAGAATATTTAGTAAGAAATTTACCTGATAAACAAAAAGCTGCTGATAATTTAGCTATAATTCGTCAAAGATTAACAGCAATTTGTGAATCAATGAAAAAAAAATATCCAGATGATGAAGCTGTTGAAAGAATGAATAAAAAATTTAATCCAGATAATATGACAGAAGCAGGTAAAAACAATAAATATACATCTTATTCAGTAAATAAAGGTGAAAAAATTGTGTTTTGTATTCGTCAAAAAAATAATACAGAAGATTTAGTAGATATCAATACAGTGACATTTGTAGCTATTCATGAATTAGCTCATATAATGACAAAATCAGTAGGTCATACAGAAGAATTTTGGAGTAATTTTAAAAGACTACTTAAAGAAGCAGTAGCAATAGGTGTATATCAAAGAGAAAATTATACAAAAAATCCTAAAGAATATTGTGGTATCCAAGTCACTGATTCTCCATTAGATAATAATAATTAAAAAATAAAAAAAATAAAAAATATGATTAGAAGATAAAAAGATAAATTAAAAATAAAATTTAATTTTTTTAAGTTAAACTTTTTTTGAAAAAGAAAAAAGATCTAATAAATATAGGGTATATAAAAATATAAAATGGCATGTGAATTAAATTCGATAAAACCGTATTTTATGGTAGAAGTAGTATCGAGATTTTCAACAAAATATGGAGTGCATGATTATATCTTTGTAGGAGAACAAAATGAAGATACAATGGAAAATTTGGAAAGATTAAGTAAATTAGATAAAAAATCAAAAGATTATAATGATTTAAAAATAATATTTGGAGAAAATAATTTAAATTTATGGACAAAAACAATGGAAAATAGTAAAATTAAACATAATTTACATTTTGTAAAGAGTTTAATAAATATGGATGATAATTTAAATGAAGTAAAGAAAAAAATATTTGTATATTGTCCATCTTATACAGTTGGTCAAAAAGGTAAAGAAGAATATATTTTACCTTCAAATCAAGAACTATGGTTAAAAATAAAAACAAAAAAAGAAATAAGCGAAGCGCCTAAAAAATACGATTTTAAAATGTTAGGATATCACTATATAGAAAAAGGTTCAGAAGAAAAATATCAATATAAACCACATATTTATGAAAATTTTGAAATAGATACAAAACTTTTTCCATATTTAAAACATCAAATAAATATGAATAATAATAATACAAAAGAAAAGTCGAAAAATTATGAAGAGAAAGAAGAAGATAATAACAGTTCGAAAAGTAAAAATTATGTTCGTAAAAAAGAATATAAAATAGATACAGGTGATAATTATTTATTATTATTTGACATATTTGATAATGATAATGTTCATGATAATAATATAATATATGTATCAAATGTAAAAGATGAAATTTTATATTTAAAGTTAAAATTAAAAAAAGAATGGGAAAGTAAAAAAAATAATATTTTTAAAGGTTATATTAAAAAATATTGGCCAGCTTTTAATGAAAAAGAATTAGATAAAGATAAAAAACAAATAGAAAATTTACAAAAAATTTATTTGAAAGGTTTACAAAGAGAACAATATATAAATAATTTAATGAACACTTTAATTATTGATTCTTCTATGTTTGATTGTTCAATAAAAACAATTAAATTTAATGTAAATTATGATGAAGATGAATTAGTTGTAGATGATACATTTGAAACTAGTATTGATGAATTTTATAAAGAAAACAATGATTATGTTGATTTATATCAATTATTTGATTATATTCGTGATAAAAGAATGGGTGATAATTTACCATTTATAAAATATGGTGATGTAACAATTGATGAACCTTTTATGGTAATATCATTAGATGCAGTAAATCAAAATAGACTTCCTAAACATTTATTAAAAGATTGGGTTGGTTTAACAAAATTAGAAGATAGACGTTTTAATGGTTTACAAATTAAGAGTTTTATAAAAAATTATGGTCCTGAATATAAATATAATTCAATTAAAATGTTAAGAAATGGTACAATAACATTTACAGTAAGTTATAGTGCAGAAAATCAAGCAAAATTAAATGATGTTGTTTTAGCTGTTAAAAATTGTAAAAAATTAATAGATGATATAAATACACATATACCAGATTATAGATTAATAAGAAGTGTAGATGAAAGAAAGAGAATTCAGAGTCCTGATATGAGTTTAGAGAATGGTATTGTTAAATTTAAAAAAAATACAAAAATGACTTTTTTAAATTTAACCATCACAATGAATTTACCAAAACAAATAGATTTTAAAAAATTAAAAGAATTTTCAGAACTATTTACTAATTATTTAGCTGAAGAACCTAAAACTAAACAAAATGAAGCTATAGTACAAAATAGTTTAAAACTACGTTATAAAAGAGTTAGTTCATTTGCAAATATGTCTGAAATTATGGCTAAAATTAGTAAAATGATGGATATTGGTCAAAGTGATATGTTAATAAAAGATATGATAATGAAGAATTATGATAAAACTGAACAAGAAGCTGAAAACTATTTACTTCAATATAAAAGAAAATATGCTGTATTAGGAAAAGGTAAAATTGATACAACATTTAAATTGGGAGTAAGAGTACAAATTTTTCAAGATAAAATATTATTTGATGGTATCACAAAAATATATCAAGTACCTGAAATTTATAAATTCTTTACAACATTTATTTATGTATTTATGCATTTAGAAAGATTTGAAAAAAATAAAGATTTTGAAAAACAAATTTACAGAATGAATACTGTAGTTGAAGAACAAATGAATATTGAACGTGATATAAATTTAATTGATGAAGATGATTTAAAAATTATTCAAGGTGTACAAAATAATAGTAATTTTTTCAATAATGGATTTGGTGATGCATCTTCTAGTAAACTTTTATCTTATATGTCTAAATATGATACTGAAGAAGATTTAGAATCAGAAGAAAATAAAATTGAAAGATATGTATCTAAAATGGGTACTATGTTAGCTAAAGAAGAAGACATTGATCCAAATATTCGTTTAGAATGTGAAGATAAAGTTGTAGAAGTTCAAACATGTCAAGACTTCTGTAATGACTCTCGTTATTTTATTCGTCGTCTTCAATTATATGATAATATTTTATTCAAATTTAATGTATTGAAAAAAGCTGGTGAAGCTCAATATTCCCGTTCATGTCAAGGTAGTAACAATCAACCTATTATTCTAGATTTTGACCCCTCTTCTGATCCTCGTATTAAACGCGAATCCTATTCTTATTCTATTAAATATAGTTCAGATCCTGGTCTTTTCCAAAGATGGTATATTTGTCCTAAAATTTGGTGTCCTTATTGTCAAATTCCCATATCTGAAGAAGATATTGATAAAAGAACAATCACCAAAAAATTAATGACTAAAGGTGATAAAGAATGTATAACTGCAATTTGTCCTTATGGAGACCATCAAGTATTTATTCGTGACCCAAATATTATGACATTTGATGAAGAAAAGAAATTTAAAGAAGAACTTAAAAAATTAAAATCTGATAAAGAACGCGAAAAAATGATACGCGAATATCAAGAAAATAGTAAATATGCTGCTTATCCTGGTTTTTCACCAAAAAAACATCCAAAAGGTTATTGTTTACCTTGTTGTTTTACAAGACCACATAATGTAAAGGGTTCAGCATTTTATTCATCTTATTTAAGATGTTTAGGTGAAGAAGTAGATGATGATGATAAACAAGATGGATTAATTTATATTAAAAAGTTTAGACCAGTTGATAAAAATAGATATGGTGTATTATCAGGACATGTTGCAAAAGTATTAAATACTACAATTGAAACAGGTCCATTAGGAAATAAAAAGGGGTATTTTAGAAGAGGTGTTAAACAAACAGAAAATAATTCATTCTTATCAACAATAGCAGATATATTTTCATGTGATAAACAAACAAATACTTTGACAGTTGAAAAAATTAAAAAAATATTAATTGACAAATTAGATGATAAATTATTTAGATCTTTACATGGTGGTAATTTAGTACATATTTTTAATGATAAAACTAAAAATACAACACCACTCCAAAATTTTATTTATTATTTAAATCATCATGATATTGAAATTAATCATACATTTTTATGGGATTTACTTCAAAGACCAAATATTTTATATGAAGATGGTGTTAATATTTTTATATTTGATGATAATACTATGTTATGTCCAGTCGGAGAAAAAGTTGATGAATTTTATAAAAAAAATAGAAAAAATATTATTATAGCTAAACATAAAAAATTCTATGAACCAGTATATCATTTAGAAGGTTCAAATGATGGTAAAACTGTTAAATTTAAATGTATCTTTGATTATACAAGACCTGAAATTAAAAAGATACATGAAATAGCTCAAGAAGGTTGTACAGAAGAATCAATATATAAATGGAATGAAATTTTACAAAATACAATGAAACAACATCAAGTTAAAATAAATACACAAAAACTTGATTTAGGTTTAACATTAGAAAAAACATTAGAAAAGATTTTAACTGCTATAAATGATAATAAATTAAAAGATTCTTTTACACCTGTTATACAATATGTTGATGGTTATAATAAAGTTTTCGCAATTGGATTAAGAAATAAAACATTTTTACCAGTTGCTCCAAGTAAAATTATGACTGAATTTGCTTTTAAAGATTTAATTAATTTAGAAGATATTGATTATTTAAATTATTTAGATACTAAAAAAAATCTTGATGAATTAAATAAAAAAACAAATATACAATGTAATGTTGTTAAAAAGGTTATTGATAAAAGACAAAAAAATCCTCAATATGGAATGATTGTTGCTGTTCTTTTAGATAATGATAGATTAGTACCTGTATCTAAAAGTAAAGATACAAATAAATCAATAAATGTTGCTGATCTTAATTTTTATACTGATATAGATTATTATATTTTTCATAAATATGATAGTATACCTGATGAAAGAGTTGAAATAATTAATAAAAAGAATTATGAAGAAGAATCATATCAAAGATTAAGATTCGAAATATCAAGATTTATTCAACAAAAGAGTGAACGAGAATATAAACAAAAAATTGAAGAAATTCTTAATATGGAAACTAAAGATTTACATATCAAACGTAACTTTTTATATAAAGTACTAAAAGAATTATTTGATAAACTTGTTATTATAGGTACTGAAGGAATTGATTATAATTATTATATTCGACCAAATAAAAGAGTACCTTGTTTTCAAAGAGCAACATTAAAAGATGAAAATAATAAAAATAATAGTAAAAATAAAGATTATAATTCATCTTTTGAATTATCATGTGATGATGATCCTCATTGTAAAGTATCTTTTATATCAAATAATGGAACTAAATCTAAAAATGGAAAATGCAAATTATATATAAATGAATATAATTTATTAGAAAAGAAGAGAAAAAATGAAGAATTTTATTTAGATCGAATTATTGAAGAACTTTTAAGATATCCTCTTAAACGTGATGAAATTATTTATGACAATATATCACCTATTATTAATAAAGATTTAGTTGTTGTTAATAAAAATAAATATGTTTTGATTCATGGTGAAGATTATATTGAATTAGATAATATTATAGATAATATTTACTTAGATAAAAAAGGTATTATTCTTAATAAATCACCATTATTTGAAGAACAATCAAATCGAAAAAATGTGTCATTCAAACATGATGAATATTTTGTAACTAAATCTAAACTTATTAATTCTAGTATGATTCGTGATTTACCTATTTATTGGAATAATTATTTAGGAAATACATTTAAAGTTGTCACAAATATTGAAGATTCTCTTTTTGTATCTATATCATATGCACTTAAACAATTAGAAACAAATAATAATATTGGTAAAGAAATAACACCTCTAATGATTAAAGAATTATTAGTTCAATATTTAGATAAAGTAAGTAAAGATAAAAATATAATAGCTAAAATTGCAGATGCATTTGATGAAGATATTAAAAATAATAATTCTAATTTAAATATTAAAAATAATAAAAAACATTCGAATAAGAAAACAAAACCAACATTAAGAAATAATATGTCTAATGAAAATATTAAAAAATATGATGAAAATACCATATACTTATTATATAAAAATCAATGTAAAAAATTATTAGCTCATGTACAATCATATTCTCAATTATCTCAAGAATTATTATCTAATAATCATAAAGGTTGTGAAGTTGATATATTATTATTATCTAATAAATTTAATATTAATATTATTATATTAGAAGAAAGAAAAAAAAGAGATTTACCAACTTTTTATTGTGTTGGAAGTCAATTTGGTAATTTTAATAAATATATTATATTAATGAGAAATATTCAATTAGAAAAAAATATTTATAATATACTTGAAAATAAAAATAAATTTGTATTTGAAGATGTTGATTTACCTTATAAATTTAGAGAAGAAATTGTTGATAAATGTAAACTTCATACTAAATTATGTTATCAATGTTAAATTTATTTATTTTTAATTTTTTTTTTTATTTTATTTTTAAATTATTAAGATTTAAAAATTGAAAAAAATTTTGATAAAATTGGATAATTATCATTATTATTATCATAATGAACATAATTATTATTTATGTTATTATTTAGAATATTTTCTTCTATATTATTATATTTTAATTCTTTTTTTTTTGATTTATGATTATCTTCAAAATTTTTAGAATCATTATTATTTTCAAAAATTATATGATTTATATTTATTTGATATGAATTTAAAACATTATCTATTTTATTTGGTACTGATACTGTAAATTCTTCATATTTTTGTTCTTGTAAAGGATATATATCATAAAAATTTAATTTTGATTCAATATTATGAATGGAATGTATCATATTTTTATCATCATCCGTTTTTATAAAAAAAATATACAAAGAAACAGTTATCTTATCAAATAATATTGTTTTTATACTTATATAATTTTCTTTTTCAATGAATATAAAATCATCTTTTTTTATATCTTCTTTTAATTTTATTAATTTATTATAATGATGATCTGGTATACAAATATATAAATCTTTATGATACAAATTAATACCTTCAAATACATAATAACCTAACAAAGTATAATATGATATAAAATATTCTATATTATGAATTTTAAATAAATCATGAATATATTTTAATAAAAATTTATTTGATATTAATATTTTTTCATTTAAAGGTTCATTTTTTATTATTATTCTTGAATTTAAAGAAATTTGATGTTCTATACCATTTAATGTATAATTAAACTTATCATTTAAATCTATTTTTTTGTTATATATAGTATTTTTTTTATGTTCCATTATATTTATTATTTATTATTGTTATTATTTTAATTTAAAAAAAACGATTTAAAGAAAATCAAAAATAAGAAAATTATTTTGAATTATATTTATTATTTATTAATTATTAAGATAAAAGAAAAAAGAATCTTTATTTTCTATAATAGTATATATTCATTTTTAAAATGATGCCTCATCCAACATGTACTAAAGAAACAAGAACTACTAATGATAGTTTATTGAGAAAACAACAAGAAATTAAATATTCACAACAATATATGCAAAAATATCAACAGGAACATTATCAAAAACAAAACAATAATTTAGATATTCAAAGTTGGGCCAATAATATGAATAATATTGGTAATTCTTTTTATGAATATAATTTAAACCAAAACCAAAATAATCAACAAATGAAAATGAATACAAATTATAACCAAAAAAATCAAAATTCTAATTATTTTTATAATCAAGGAGAAAAAATTATCAATACACGACCAAATTCACAACAAAATACTGGTAGACAACCTATAGGTGGAATGAATGAATATTCAAGATTTGATGAAGATGCATATTTAAGAAGTAAAAGTAGTAGTACTCATATACCAATTGATTATAATCATGAAGGATATATGAAAGATCAATATTCAACACAAATAATGGGACAAATACCTGCAAATACACGAAATATTGGTAAAATGAAAGTTGATGAAAAACCAATTCAACAATGTTTTCAACAAGATTATTTTATGAGTAACTTTGAAACTTTAAATCATATGAACAAAGGAGTACCAATGTTTGATAATAATGAATTTACTAATCATTTTATGGATAGAAATCCAACAAATACTAGAAGAGACCAAGAAGAAAAAGCAAGATTAAATGATAATCGTTCATTTAAAAATTATCAAGGAGGACCAATGAATTCTTTTGTTGATTTAAATCCACAATATACAAGAAAAGAAAAGAATAATATTAATAGTTCGAGTTATGTACCTATGGCTAGAACTTTAGCTTTACCACGGGATAAAGTATAATAAATATAAAAAGGATAAAAGTTGATAAATAAAAAGAAAAAAGATGAATTTAAAAATTTAATTTTTTTTATATTTAAAATTAGAGAAATGAATAAAAAAATAGAAAAAATAAAAATAGAAGTTAATGATGATTATAAAGATAATTTAAATAATTTAGATAAAAATATTGATTTAGAATTAAATTCACCTAGTATTTTAAGTCCTCGTTCATTAAAAAAAAAACCTAAAAGTTATATAAAAAAAATTCGTTCAAGTCCAAGTTTTCAAACTATACCATTAACAAAAACATTATCAAATTTAAGTGTGAGTTCTTTAAATAAATTTAATTTAGAAAATGAATTATCAGAAACACATCATATTGAACAATATAATAATAATGATGATATAGGTTATTCATTTGAAGATAATATTGAATTAAATAATAATGAAGATGAAAATGATTTTTTTGAAGAATTAAATAAAACCCAATACTCTGAACCAAAACAATTTTTAACAAGAAAAGTTAAAAAAGAGAAAAATAATAAAAAAAAAGATGAAGAGTTAAAAGATATAAATGAAAAAATAGAAAAAGAATCAATTTTGACAACAAGTACTAATAAATCTTCTAAAAATCAACTTTTTCATGAAAATCCTCCATTAGAATTAGTAAAAGATATTATGAAAATATTTTTAGGAGATAATTTAAATAATTCATGTTATCAATTTACACGAAAAATGTTAGAAGAGAAAAAAATTATAGAAAAACTTGAAACATTTATACCTGAATTAAGAAAATATTATTTAAAATGTAAACAAAATAAATATTTGGAAAACTTAGATTCAAAAAAAGTTATCACAATATTTAGACAATTAATTCGTATTTATGGATATCAACTTCATTCAACTGAAAAATATCAAAATGGTTCAAAATTTTTATTATATAAAATTGATAAAACAGAAAAAATAATAGAACAAAAAAAAAATAATAAGAAAACTAATTTTACAATTGATTTTGATTAAATATTTATTTATTTTTTTCTATAACATAATTAGGAATAATATTAATTATGGATTTTTTTGGAACATCTCAAAATCAACAAAATAAACCTTCAAATAATAGACAAAATCAATCACAACAACAACAATCAACTTCATCCGGATTTAATTTTATCGATTTTAGTTTAAATGAACAATCCTCTCCAAGTACTTCAAATAATCGTAACAAAAATAAAAATAAAAATAATAAAGTTGAAAATAGAGGATTTTTAAATACTATGACTAATACTATTGGTTTTACTAGTCCACCTACCTCTAATAATAATAAAAATAAAGTAAATCAACAACAAAATCAACAACAAAATCAACAACAAAATCAACAACCTGAAAATAGAGGTATATTTGGTACAATGACAAATGCTATTGGTATAACTTCACCTCCTACAAATTTACCTCAAAATCAACAAAGTTTACAATTAAATCAACAACAAATAAATACATCAGAAAATGCAGTAAATTTAACAAATAAAAATTTACAAAATATAACAAAAAATTTACAAAATGAACAAATTATAGAAAAACCGAAAGAACAAGAAGAAGAAAGAGGTTTTTTTAATACAATAACAAACGCTGTTGGTATTACAGAAAAACCAAAAGAACAAAAAAATACTAGTTCAATATATAGAAGTATAAATACAACTAAAAAACATTATTTTATAGGTTATATGGTAAATAATGAAAAACAAATACAAGATTTAATACAAATACAAAATAAATTAATAACAAGATATAAAATGCGTAAATTTTATAAAAATTGGGATCAAAAATTTGTATCTCGTTTTGTTTATATGGGATATTTAACACCTGAAGTAGCTCAAAAATATATGGAAAAATTAATGAAAGATTTATGTGTACAAATATCAAATAAATTCTCATCTCTCGTTTGTAAATACAAAAAAATTATGCCTAAATTTGATAAATCAGTAAATTGGATTTCAATATCATATGATGATGAAAAAGAATATTTAAGTAAAATTATTATTCCATTTTTAGATAAATATGGTATTAAACCTATTTTCCCAAATCGAAAAACTTTAAGTATTCCTATGATTGATATTATTCATTTTAAACAATCTTCATTAGGTAAAAAAGATGTTATAGATTTATCAATACCCAATTCAACTTTTACAATTGATCATTTAAGTTTATTAAGTGGAAAACCTACTCAAACAAAAATTGGTGGTCAATCAATTCATGATAGATTAGCTTATGAAGAAGAAGGTAAATATTATTTTCCTTTTAAAGTTTAATTAAATAAATATTATTTTTTTAAATTTATTATAATTATTCAAAATTATAATATAAAAAAAAAAATTATTGGAAGATTATTTATTTGTAGACAAACTATTAAATAAATCTGAATATTCTTTAAGTTCAGGTTGAGATATGAATTGAGGTTGATTTAATGTTTCTACATTAACAAATACACCTTTATTAACAAGTTTATTTTTAAATTCTTCATTTCTTTCTAATTTTGTTTTTTCAAACATATTCATAATAAAATTATAAAATGTTTGATATACTTCTTCGAATTTTTTATCTCCTGTACCAAATGGTTCAATATCATAACCTAATAAATATTTATAAATCCACATATCAAATTCTTCAATATAATCATAATATAAATTTATATTTGAATTTATAAATTTATAAACATTTTTTTTTATTTGAAGAGCAGATAAAAATAAATCAGGACGCACAAAATTATATATAAATTGAATAGTTATAAAATCTAGTTCTATACTGATTTCCATTAATTGATATAAATCAATAAATTGTATATTATATATATCTTTTAATTTTTCAATTAATAAATCAAATATTTTTACCAAATTTTCTCGATGTTCGGTATTAATTAAATTTTCATCTCCATAACTTTGATAAATATTATTTGAAGATTTTAATCTCATAAATTTATATGACTCTTCCATCTCTAACATTTGTTCATTTGATAATTTTTTCTCTTTTGTACCATTTTCAAGTGCATTTTCATTTTTACCATAAAAAGCATGATATGATGTTTTGTATTTTGAATTTTCGGATACATTTAATGATACTTCATTATAAACATTTGGAGCTTGAAATTCTTCATTAAAACTATTTTGTTTTTTTGTTCCTTTTATATTAATCATTAAATTATTTTGAAAATCAAAAATAGATTTAAATGCAATAATTCCATAATATTTTTCTATTTTTTTTAATAATCCTTTTCTTATTAATATATATTCCTCTAATAATTTTACCATAAATTCTTTTGTTTCACCATTATAATTTTCTTCAAATACTTTAATAAAAAAAGGTTTTCTTATGGATTTTCCATTCGAATTACTACCAGTATACGAATATAAGTTATAATTATTATCTTTATATTTTTGTATAAAATCCGGGAAATAACTATATCTTGCATTTTGATTAAAAAAAAGTTCTTGTAAAATATTTCTATTGCTATTTATTATTTGTGAAGGAAATAAATTATTTCTCATATCATTTGGATTAATATTATACTTTGATTTATCAAAAATAATACTGTTATATTCATTTTTTAATCCATTTAAATTATCAAAAAATAATTTTTTAAAATTTTCTAATCTATGTAATTCATAATTAATACTTGTGTAAAAATCTACTGCCGATTTTTTTTTATTATTAGATAGTGTACTTCTGTTTTCAAAAAATAAATCAGGTATTTGTGGTACTTTTAAAAAACTTTTATATAACCATCTTTCTATCTCCTCTTTTTGTTCTTCTGTTGGTTTTTCTGTTGTACCATTTTCATTTCCATATGGTTGTTTTAATAATAAATAATATCTATCTATAAGTCTTTCTGGTAAAAATGACATTTTATTTATCCCTATTATTATTAGATCTTTTTATTTTTTTTATAAAAAATCTTTTCAAAAATAATTATCTATTTTTCATTTCTTTAAGTTGAATTTATTAAATAATTAATTTATAATTAATATCATTTCTTTAAATTGAATTTTTTAATAATAAAATATAATTAAAAAAATAAAAAAAAACAAATAAATAATTAAAAATAATAAAATATTTATTGTTTTAATTAACAAATATATTTAATATTTTATTATTGAAAAAGATAATATTTATTTTAAATTAAAAAAATATTTTAATATTTACTTAAATGAAAATTGACTTAAATAAATTCTATATATAATAAAATAGAAAAAATGGAATACGAAAAAACAATTGAGGATAAAAAGAAAATTCTTAATGAAGAAGATTCAGATGAAGAATTTGATGAAGATGATGTACAAAGTTCTGATGAAGAGGAAGAAGATGATGAAATTAATATTCAATCAGTGACTACAAGTACAGGTGAATTATATGATCCTCTCAAAAAGAAGAGAGGTAGAAAACCTAAACAAAAGGATGAGGAGAAGACATTAAAGAAGAGAGGTAGAAAACCTAAACCGAAGGAACTAGTTGAAGAAGAAGATAAGTCACCTAAAAAGAGAGGAAGAAAACCAAAAGATAAGGTTTATTCAGTAAATGAAGAGGTACAAAATGAAAGTTTACCACAAATTGAAAAACAGGAGACAGTAATTTTACATTTACCTATTAAAAAAGAGAATGAAAATGATCCGAGTCCTTATTTAAAGAAAGGTATTAATTATTCACTTATAAGTAGTACTTATAGTGTAAAAGAGAATGTAAATTTGGAAGAAGTTAAAACCATTCCAAAGAAAAAGATGGAAGATATTATTCCAATTCAATATAATCCAAATGTTGATATTCCGAATAGTCAAAGTGATAAAACTGAATATAATTTAAATTATAGTTTTTTGGATAGTACAGAAGAGAGTGAATTTGAACAAGTACAAAATTCAGTGACAGCACCTCCAGAACCAGAATTTGAAGAGAAGAAAATTGAAAAAGTTGATATTGAAAAGAAAATGGAAGAGATGAAAAATGCTCAAATGAATTATAATGAGGATGATTATAAACCGAATAAAGTAATGAAGAAGAATTTAAAAAATATTTTATATGAGTTTGTAAATTCAAATTCAGCTAATTCATGGCCTGAATCAACAAATACACATTGTTGGTGGTGTTGTCATCAATTTGATAATACTCCATGTGCTTTACCTGAAACATATAGAAAAGAAAAATTTAATGTTTATGGTGTATTTTGTAGTTTTAATTGTGCAGCATCATATAATTTAAGTAAAAATGATGGTGATGATATGTGGATGAGATATAATTTATTAAATTTAATGTATAAAAAGATGTTTAATGTTAAATTTGTAAAAATTGGATTAGCTCCGCCAAGAGAAACATTAAAGATTTTTGGTGGTTATTTAAGTATTGAAGAATTTAGAGAATCATGTTTAAAGATGGATAGAACATATCAAGTTATAAAACCACCAATGGTTGCAATTATTCCTAAAATTGAAGAAAATATCTTATCAAAGGGATTAAAGATTGGTGGAGGTGTAAATGAACATATTTTAAATAAGACACAAAATCAATTAAAACTTAAGAGAACAAAACCATTAATGAATCCGAATAGTACACTTCAATCATTTATGAATATTAAAATTAGTTAAATGAAAGAAATAATGAATTTAAAAATTAAATAAAAAGTTAAGAGATTTTTTAAGTTAAATATTTTTTATATTTGAGTTTTATAAAAATAATTTATTTTATAAAATAATTTTAAAATAAATTTGTAAGAAAAAATTAATTTTAAAAGTGAATTTTAAAAAGAATTAAAAATTATATTTTTCGAGGTGGTGTAAATTTTTTTTCTAACTTTATTATATAAGAATAATAAAATGTCTGACTGGTGGGCTAGTTACAATCTATCAAACTTCGCATGGAATGCATACAATGAAACTACTCCAGGACAACCCTGGTGTACTAAAAAAGGAGACATCTATGTCAATCCAAACACAACAATTAAATATTTTAGCAAGGATTGCTTGGACCCATATACCGCATATAATTTCTGGTATAGACGCTTTGCTGATCAAAAACAATATCTTAATTGTTACAACATCCCCTATCCTGACAAAACATTAGATGCTCAATGGGGATATATTCAACCTGGTAAACATTGCAAACAATCATATAGAACTCGTTCTTTTAATACCACTATCGGTGGATTCCATTTCTATGATTCAGTACCTCGCAAATGGTAAATTACTAATTAAATTTTAATATTAAAAATAAATTAATTTTTTTTATTTTCTAAATAATTATCAATATTATTTTTAACAATTATATTTTCAGAAAATTTTACATAAAATTCATGATCTTTTGAATTAATTTTACTTCTATTATATATATAAAATTCACCAACATTAAATTCTATTAAATCATTGTTAATAATATTATAACAATATGAATCATAAATATAATTTTTATTATTATCTATATAGATTATATCCTCCGATTTTGCACATTTTTTATTTTTATTACAAAAATTAAATAATAAAATTATTTTTTCATCAAAACTTAAATTAACTTTATTTCTTTTTAATGATTTAATACTTCTTAAAAACATTTTATCTAAATTTTTTTTTATTATATCGTTTTTTGATAATTCTTTATAATATTCGTCATTTTTACTAACTATTTTTTGTTTATAATAATTATAATTTTTACCTAATTCTATATTTTTATAAACTGTATTATCTATACAACATTTATTAAATTCATTAATATATTCAAAAAGTAAGTTTTTCATTTGTTCAAAATCTAAATAAGTCCGTTTTATTCTTTTTTTACTTGATTCAAAATAATTATCCAAAGATTCTTTAAGTAATGATATTTTACTTAATTCTAAATATTTTATATCATTTTTATCTTTAAGAGATGATTTTAATGTTGCATAATATGATGATAAATCATAGTTTTTATAAATATCATTTTTTTCTTTTTTTCCATTTCTTGAAGGATTTTTTGGAGTTCTTTGGTTTAATTCAATAAATTCTTTAATTAATATTTTAAATTTTACAAAATCCATTTTATTTGTATTTTTAGGATTATAATTATCTATATCATTTTTTAAAATTTCATTTTGAGATAAATATAAATAATATTTTTCATAATCTTTTAATTCTTTTGTTTTAATACCATATCTTATTTTTTGATATATATTATAAATTATATATCCTTCAATTAATTCATTTGTATATGGTAAACGTTTATTTTTATTAACAAAATCTAATATTATATTTTTAGCATAAAAAATTTTTATTTTTTTTCTTTTTTTATTTATTTTTTCTAAATAATTATCAATATGATTTTTTACTTTTTCATTAAAACATAATTTTTCGTATATAGATATATCTCCATTTTTAATTTTTAATTTCTGATTAGAAAACCAATTCTTTAATAAAATATTTTTATATCTTTTTTCAATTATTTTTGTATCATTTACAATATTAAAATATCCAAATAATAATTCTTTATATTGATCAAATGTCAAATAATTATTTTTTATTTGTAAATTTCTTTTTTCAATTAATTCATTAACATATTTTTTTATAATATCATTTTGTGAAAAAATAAGATAACGTTTATCATTAAAACTTGCTATTTTACAAGTTTGAGTATATAACCATCTTTTTAAATTATTGTCACTAGAAGGTAAAATTTTATTTTTTTCAACATAATTAAATAATTCATTTAATCTTTTATTGCAAAATTCTTCATAACTTAAACACTTCACATTTATAAAATCTTTAAACTCAATATTTAATTCTTTTTCTTTATTTTTTATATTTACATTATTTAATTCTTCATCATAATTGCTTTCTATCATTTTTATTTTTGATGAAAAATTTAAGTCATTTTCTTTTAACATTTGTAAATTATTTATAATTTCATGATAATCTTCTGTCCATAAAAAACAATTAGCTTTTTTATTCAAATTTTTATTATCCAATCTATTTGCTCGACATATTCTCTGAACAACCCTAATATCACTAGTATATTTTCCAATATGAGTTAAAAATACTGAATCGCATCTTGGTATATCTACTCCTTCATCTAGAATTCGAATACTTAACAATATTTTTAATTCATCATCATAAATTTTATCTTCATTATTAAATATTTCATAACTAATATCTTTTTCGAATTCTTTTAAATAAATACTTCTCTCATTATCTCTAGTATTTGTAGTTATTTGACGAATCCATAATTTGATATAATGATATTTTTCCATTATATCTTTAAATATTTTTTCATATTTATTACATTCATCAATACTATTTAAATAAACAATACATCTTCGACTACCTGTTTTTAACATACCATTTATTAAAAATAAACCTTTTTTTACCAAATCATGATCTAGTTCATTAAGTTTATCTGGTATATTAATTAAAACTTCACTTTTATTATCTTTATATTCAATTAAAGGTAAAAATATTTCATAATCACATATATTTTTATTATTAATAGCTTGACTCATTGTATATTTATAAATAACTTCACTATTAACAACTTCCTCAAGTTCTTCAGGTGGTGTTGCAGTTACTAATAATGTCCTGGGTACTCTTTCTAATAATTTAATTAATAATGGTTCATGAATAATATTATGAGCTTCATCAATAATTAATATTGAATCATTTAAATCAAAATTATTTTCATATATATCTTCATCAGTTGATTCAATATTATCTTGTTCATCTATTCTATTTTCAGGTGCAAATTCTAATTGTTCATCTTCTAGATCATCATATCCTTCACTATTATCTTCTTCACCATCATCTTCTTCATCTTCACTATCATCTTCTTTTTCATAATCTGTAAATAACTGACTTATAATATCTTTAGCTGAATAAAATGTTGATGAAAAAATATTTTTTTTATTTGTATCATTTAATTTATTTTTAATTTCATCAATATCTCTTGTTCCATCTGATTCTGAATCAATTAATAAATAATCATAATCAGGTAAATAAGTTTTAATTCTTTCTAAATTTTGTCTTGCATGAACTTTTAAAGGTGAAAAAATAAATATATTTTTATATCTTTTTTCTTTCAAAAAATTACAAAATACAACTGATTTTCCTGTTCCACAAGGCATTATTAAAGATTTGCATCCATTCCATTCACCATTTAATAATAACGATTGAATGGCTTCGTTTTGATAAGGTCTTAAAACATGATTATTATTCCAGTTTAAATCATAAGTATCTAAAAATTGATTTTCTATATTTTTTTCTATGTTATCAAATTGAGGATTATATTTTATTGATGTATAATAATTCTTTTCTTCAAAATAATTTAATGTATTATTATCAACACCTTTTACACTAAAAATTATTCCTTTTGATAAATTATTTTTTTGATGAAGACGATTATCAATTACATCTATAAATGTAGATAATTTTGATAAAGGTACTTTTTTTTTCCAATATTTACATTGTATACCATGATAAACTTTAACATCATTTATTAATTCAATTGATAAACCGTCTAAACCGTATTCACCTAATAAATTATAGTAAGTTCCATTAGATTCAAAAGATAATTTTCTTTTCATACGTAGTTCATATCGACTTGTTAAAAATCCACTTTCAATTAACATGTTTTCTGATACATGATTCCAATGAACTGCTATTTGATTTGTTTTTTCTTGAAAAGCTTTAATACAAGCAAATTCATAATCTTTATAATATTTTTTGTTATAAGATTGAATCATTCTTTATTTTTCTCAAAATTTAATCTAAAATTTAAATATTAAATTTATAATTTTTAAAAAATAAAAATCAATTTTTATTTTATTTAATTAAATAAAAATAATTTAAAAAACTTTTTGTAAAAAACATAAATTATTCAAAATATTAATTATTATAACTAATAATTTGATAATAAACGTGCGGAAGGATCTAATTGAGTACTGAAAGGATGTCTCCAAAAGTATGGTATTAAATGTTCTTGATTAGGATAATGTTTTTCAAATAATTCTCTATAATAAAGTGATTCTTTATCATAGGGTTGATTATATG
>JACCEB010396724.1_pt1 | contig 18883 bp, 15 predicted proteins | sample 7454761 | NCBI WGS metagenome assembly JACCEB01 (sample SAMN15323454, study PRJNA562643) | freshwater metagenome | isolation source: river surface water | place: USA:Blue River Watershed | collected 2017-08-18 | reverse complement strand
GAGTCAATAAAATGCCAAGAACGAGTGGCGCGACTTATTATGCTTACTGGCAAGGAGATGGTAGTTTAGCAACCACCTTACCCTCATCTTCAGCTTCAACCTCTTCCATTACCACCAGTAGTAACGTCATCCCTTCATCAGAGGTGGTGAGTTCTTCAAATACCACCATTTCATCCACTTACAACACGGTGGTTGCAAGTGAATCAAGTTCGCTGATCGTTTCAAGTTCGAATGTTGCAAGTGAAACACCCTCTGTTGTCAGTTCTGAACAAGTTTCAAGTTCAATACCAACTAGCAGTGTCCTTCCAGTTCAATTTGATGTGTATTTAAAAGTAAATGATCCAAGTGCAGATTGGAGTCAAGGTGGTGCGACTTTTAAACTTCATTATTGGGGTAATAATCAAAGTTCTGATTGGAATCAATTACCATCGTTAACGAGTCTTGGTAATGGCATCTACCATTATGCTTTTTTAGATTATCAACCGACCCATGTACTATTTCAAAGACGATCAGCAAATCAAACCATCATTTGGAATATGACCATTGATTATACCTACCCTGGAGATGATGCATTATTGACGATTACATCTTGGTCGAGTCTAGAATATTGTGGAGATTGTCTGGATAAAGGAACGAAATCCACAGGCGTTTGGTCGACTTATTCTCCTGCTTGATCAGATTCCGTTTCTTGATAATTCGCGCGCTTACGTTCGTTTTCTTTTAAATATTTTTTTCTTAAACGGAACACTTCTGGGGTAATTTCCACAAGTTCATCTTCGTTCATATACGCTAAGCAGGTTTCTAAAGACATTTTGCGAGGTGCTTTTAAGACCACCTTTAATTCTTTATTCGCCATCCGCATATTCGTTAAGGCTTTTGCTTTCACCACGTTGATGACTAAATCACGAGGATATTTATTTTCCCCGACAATCATCCCTTCATAAACTTCGGTACCAGGGGTGATAAACATCACACCGCGATCTTCAAGATTTTCAATCGAATAGGTTTTAGCCGTGCCAGTTTCAGAAGCGATTAACACACCTTGATGGTGACCTTTATTCGTGTAATTGGTACGGGGGCGGTGATCTTTATAGACGTGAGATAAAATCCCAAAACCTTTGGTTAAGGTCATGAAGTCTGTATTCATCCCGATTAAACCTGCAGTCGGAATATCATAGGTTAGGCGGGTAGTGACATCCCCTTGTTCCATGTGCAAGAGTTGACCTTGACGTGGCGAGACATAATCCATGATGCTACCTAAATATTCATGGGGTATATCCATGACGAGTTCTTCATAAGGTTCACATAAGGTGCCATTGATTTCTTTAATGATGACGCGGGGTTTACTGACTTCAAGTTCAAAACCTTCTCGTCGCATATTTTCGATGAGAATCCCTAAATGTAATTCTCCTCGACCCGAGACTAATAAAGCATCTTCATTGAGAATTGTTTCCACGCGTAACGCCACATCGCGTTGGGATTCTTTCATCAATCGTTGTTGGATTTGACGGTAAGTGACAAACTTGCCGGACTGACCCACCAGAGGGGAAGAGTTTGGGGCAAACGTCATTTGTAAGGTTGGTTCAGAAATGGCAATCGGTGGTAAAGGGCGAACATCATCATTCTGACATAAGGTTTCACCAACGTTAATATCGGCAATACCGGCAATGCCGACAATATCACCCGCTTGGGCTATGTCACGTTCTTGACGGTCAAGACCGACAAACGTAAACATTTTTAAAACTTTAACAGATTTTAAACTACCATCCAACCGAGATAACGTATAACCTTCTTGAATTTTTAGCGTTCCAGATTTGACGATGCCAATCCCAATACGACCGACGAAATCGTTGTAGTCAATTAAACTAGGTTGAAATTGTAAGGTGCCTTTAGGAAAAACGCGAGGAGAAGGAATTTCAGAAATAATCAAATCAAAGACCGGTCCAAATCCTTTTTTTTGTGTTGAAGGATCGGCTTCAAAACTGCAGGTACCTTGTAAACCAGAAGCATACACCACTTTAAAATCTAAAAATGCTTCAGGAGCGTTTAGTTCAATAAATAAAGATAGAACTTCATTGACGACTTTCGTTAAGTTAATATTAGGACGATCGACTTTATTGATGACGACAATCGGTTTAACATTGGCTTCTAAGGCTTTCTTTAAGACAAATCGGGTTTGTGGCATTGGGCCTTCTAAAGCATCAATGAGTAGAAGGCAACCGTCCACCATGTTCATGATGCGTTCAACTTCACCACCAAAGTCTGCGTGTCCTGGGGTATCCAAAATATTAATCTTATAGTCTTTGTATTGGAGACCGGTGGCTTTGGCAAGAATGGTAATACCGCGTTCTTTTTCAATCGCGTTATTATCCATCATTCTTTCATTGGTCGCTTGATTGTCTCTAAACATATTGGCAGATTTAAATAACTGATCCACCATCGTGGTCTTTCCGTGGTCAACGTGGGCAATAATGGCAATGTTTCTTACTTTCATAATGTACTTTCCAAACGAGATAAGCATATGCTAAATAGGGTCAAAATGCTATCTATTTCCTTTTCAGTGCTTTAATGATTTAAATCGTTAAATCAAAACCCTCTAAAAGCATTAAAATATCAATAGGAGTTCAATATGTACCAATCAAAGTTAAAATCAGCGCTGATCGATCAATTGTTTCAAACCATTCTTAAACTTGAAGATGTTGAGGCATGTTATCGCTTCTTTGAAGATGTTTGTACGATTAAAGAATTACAAGACTTAGCAGTCCGTTTTGAAGTGGCTCGACTTTTAAATGAAAAGAAGTCATATGTAGAAATTGTCAAACTTACCAAAGCTTCAAGTGCTACGATTTCTCGTGTAAATCGGTCTTTATTGTATGGTGCAGACGGTTATCAACGGGCATTAAAGAAAACAAAATAATCACTTCAAGTGTTTATTGCTTTACTTTGCTAAAGCGTTAAAGTATATTAGTGAACTATGGAGGTACACTAATATGAATAGCGTACAAAAATCAGCTGTTAGTTTATTCGCCGTTGTCGGTCTAGCCAGTTGCGGAGCACCCAGCATTCCAACAACCTTTGATGCCCTTGTGGATCGTGGTTATGTCATCGTAGGACTTGATGACACCTTTGCACCAATGGGTTTCCGTAATGATCAAAATGAGTTAGTGGGATTCGATGTGGATCTTGCTAAGCTCGTCTTTGAAACCCTCGACATCGAAGTTCGTTTCCAACCCATTGACTGGGCTGCAAAAGTCTTAGAACTCGATGCAGGTAACATCGATATGATTTGGAATGGTTTAACCATTACCGAACCAAGAAGATTAGAAATGCTCTTCTCGGATCCTTATATTTCAAACCGTCAAATTGTTTTAACAAAAGCAGATGCAACGATTGATACCATTGCAGAATTAGATGGCACAACAGTTGCTGCTCAATTAGGTAGTGCATCAGAAGATGCAATCAAGGCAAATGCAATTTTTGAAGATTTAACATTGATTACCACCGATTCATTTAATGACGCCTTACTGGAATTAGATGCGAATAGTGTTGACGCAGTCGTCGTCGATGAAATTTATGGCCGTTATGTCATCTCACAAAACCCAGGTGAATACCGCGTCATGACCGAAACCTTAGGCGATGAATTTTATGGGATCGGTTTCCGTTTAGGCAATACCACCATTCGTGATACTGTCAACGATACCTTATTTGATCTCATTGAATCCGGCGACGCCTTAGCCATTGCCCAAGAATGGTTTGCCGAAGATGTCTTCTTAGACCGTGTCGCTTAATTATTGGTTAGAAACCACGCGCTATCTTTGGGATGGCGCGTGGTATAGCATTCAACTCTTTACAGTTACCTTATTGATTGCTACCCCCTTAAGTTTATTAATATCAGCTGTGTATCGGTTCGTGAAAGTAACAAGACCTTTCATAAACTTCTATACTTGGCTGTTTCGTGGCACACCTTTAATGCTGCAACTGTTCTTCTTCATGTTTGGATTGCCTGCGATGGGGATTGCAGTTGATCGATACGCGGTTGCCGTCTATGGCTTTGCCATTAATTACACAGCCTACTTTGTGGAAATTGTTCGTGCTGGTTTAGAAGCATTACCGATTGAACAAGAAGAAAGTGCCTTTGTGATGGGTGCAAGTGCATCTTACACCTTTCAGAAAGTGCTCATACCGCAAGCGCTTCGTAGTCAATTGCCAGTCTTCGCTAACGAATGGATTACGTTAATTAAGGACACTGCATTGGTGACTGTGATTGCCATTCCTGACTTATTAAGAAAAGTTAGAGAAGTGGTGTCTCGAGACTTTACCGTTACACCATTCTTTATTGCTGCTATTTTTTATTTATTGTTTAGTTTTATGATTATCAGATTGTTAAAGCAAGTAGAAAAGAAGTTTGATATTTAACCCTACCTAGTTGCGTCTTCAATCCAAACCCACTAAGATTAAGTTATGAAACAAAAACTTATGAGTTATGCGGGATTAGTTTTCTTTGGTTTATTATTCGGGTTTCTCATTTGGGGCCTCATCAATTTACTTTCTAACTTTTCTGTTCAAGGCAATGGATTACTCACCTTTTTATCGGTGATTATCCCTCACGGTATTGCATTAACGTACATTGGTTTCAATTTAGTTATTTTTATCCTTAAAGTTAAAAACCTATCTTCTAACGTCAAAGATCAAAAACCTACTAAAGTTGACCCTTTGCCATAATATAAAACCTAATTTTTGTATAAAAATAGACTGAATGTCTATTTTTTTCTTTTCAACTTACATTCAAGAGCAATGCGTTTGAAATGCTTTATAATACTTAACGGTAACATCGCGTGATCTTCTTAAAACACTTTCGTCACTATTACATTAAATATGGTTGGTCATTACTTTTAGGCTTAATCATTTTAGTCGCCGTGGATTGGTTTCAACTCGATATCCCACGCATCATTAAAACCATCATTGATGGCGTTGAAACGCAGACCATCATGTCGATTGATGATTTGCTGGATCCATTCATGCAAATTTTTATCATTGTAACTGGCATGACCATCGGTCGTTTTTTATGGCGGCATTTTTTTTATGGCACCGCTCATAAAATCGCTGCAGATATTAGAGGTAACCTCTTTAACCACATCACAGACTTAGATCAAAGTTTCTACGCGAATCACAAAGTCGGTGGTTTGATGGCCTACTTCACCCAAGACATGAATGTCATTCGCGAAGTGTATAGCATGGGTATTCTCATGCTCGTGGATGGATTTGTTTTAGGAACTTTTATTCTGGTAAGAATGTTTTCCTTACAATTTTGGATGACGCTTATTTCCTTTATTCCCATCGCCTTGATGGGCGTCCTCGTCTTTTTCATCGAAAAGAAAATTGAAGCCAAAGCAAAAGCAAGAAGTGAATCCTTTGAACAATTATCTGACTTCACCCAAGAATCCTTTTCCGGAATGACGGTGATCAAAGCTTATGTAAGAGAAGCTGCACAATCGTTATTCTTCTTCAACAAATCGAATGATGTGTACCGTAAATCCATGGACAATATTCGATACAATACGTTGGTAAATGTCTTAATCGATACGATGATTACGTTAGTGATTCTTGCCATCATTGCCTTTGGTTCTGCCTTGATTGCTTTTGGTAATTTAAGCAGTGGTGAATTAACCGAATACATTAGTTATTTCTTTACCTTACTTTGGCCAGTGTTTGCGATTGCCAGTTTCTTGAATATCAACGCCCAGGCGCAAGCGTCTGCAAAACGTGTTGAAAAATTATTGTCCACTGTCTCTTTATTGAAGCAACCAAAGAACCCAATTCAAAAAGAAAACTTAAAAGGTGGCATCACCTTCAAGCAATTAACGTTTACGTATCCTGATGGTAAAGATCCAGTTTTAAAAGATCTTAGCTTTGAAATTAAACCTGGAGAAATGGTTGGGATTCTCGGACGAACTGGAAGCGGTAAATCAAGTTTAGTTGAACTTCTACTTCATTTGTATGATGTGAAACCAGGCATGCTTCTATTTGATAACGTCGATTCCTTAGACCTTTCCATGGATAGTTTAAGAAAGGCGATTGGTTATGTTCCTCAAGATAACTTCTTATTCTCAGACACGATTGCTAATAACATTAGTTTCGGACTCAATCAAAGCAATCCCGAAGATATTCAATCCGTCGCTAAACTTGCCGATGTTCACGATAATATTGTTGAATTTAAAGATGGTTATCAAACGATTTTAGGTGAACGGGGCGTTACGGTATCTGGAGGCCAAAAACAAAGGTTATCAATCGCTAGAGCCCTTGCAAAGAAGCCAGCGATCTTAATTTTAGATGACTCCGTCTCTGCAGTGGATACCAAAACCGAAGAAGCAATTATTCGTAATTTAAAAACCATTCGCAAAGGTCAAACCACGATCATGGTTGCCCACCGAATTTCCACGGTCAAAAAACTAGATAAGATTATCCTTCTTGATCAAGGTCAATTGGTTGGCATCGGAACCCATGATGAATTAATGAAAACCAGTCCACTGTATCAAGAGATGGTTCGTTTACAAACCTTAGAAACTCTCGTAGGAGAAACCAAGCATGCGTGATTTTGCTGAACATTACGAATCTCGTCAAGATCGCAAGGTTATCGCGCGGTTTTTTACCTACTTAAAACCGCATTTAAGAACGTTTATCCTTGCCTTTATCTTAATGGTGTTTGGTACCTTTACAGGGATGATTCTTCCCCTTGCATCCGGATTAGCGATTGATCAGATGCAAAATCCACTCTTAAGTTTAGAAGATAAATTATGGATCGTTGGCACTGGCACCGTTGTCTTATTGATTACTTCAGGTCTATCAACTTATGTGTCGTATTTACAAAACATCATGTTACAAAAAGTCGGACAAAAGATTACCCATGAAATTCGTCATCAAGTGTATGACCATATCAATACCTTATCAATTGGACAAATCAATCAATTACCCGTTGGTAAGTTAGTCACCAGAGCGACGAATGATCCAGCGAACATTTCAGATATGTTTACGAATACCTTGATCAATGTCATTCGTAGTGGATTAACGATGCTGATAATTGGAGGCATCCTCTTTGCGATTCATCCATTGATGACACTTTTGACTTTATCGGTGATACCCCTGATTCTAATTTCTTCTCAAATCTATCGTAAAGCTTCTCGCGGTGCGTATCGTGAAGTGAGAAATAAAGTCTCTGAAATCAACGCTTTTCTTTCTGAACATATTTCGGGCATGAAAGTGGTACAAGTCTTCAATCAAGAAAAGAAAATTAAACAATCGTTTAGCACCATCAACCAACAACTCAAACAAAGTTCATTAAAGGAAATGTATACCTTTGCAATCTATCGTCCGAGTCTTTACTTTATTTCGATGATGGCGACCCTTATTGCTATTTTTGTTGGGGTTCAATCCGTTCTTGAAGGTGCGATTACGGTGGGACTGTTTGTTTCCTTCTATGTGTATGTCGGTCAATTCTTTGAACCGATTCAACAAATCTCTGAACAATTGAATACTTTACAAAGTAGTTTTGCCAGTGCGGAAAAAATCTTTGATGTCTTGGATACCAAACCCGATGTTGTGGATCAGCCAAATGCAATAGAACTTCAATCCTTCAAAGGCAAAGTTGAATTCAAAAACGTTTGGTTTAGTTATCTTCCCAATGAATGGGTTTTAAAAGATGTGAGCTTTACGATCTTACCGAATGAAACGGTTGCTTTTGTTGGGGCAACAGGTAGTGGCAAAACCACGATCCTTCAACTGATTGTCAGAAATTACGACATCCAAAAAGGAGAAATCCTGATTGATGGTATTCCAATTCAAAACATCAAACGAAGTTCACTACGCAAATTTATCGGTCAAATGTTACAAGATGTGTTTTTATTCTCAGGCACGATTCAAGATAACATCACCCTACAAAACCCTGACATTAACGAAACTAGAATCCAAGAAGCATCCAAGTATGTTGGATTAGATTACGTGATTGCGAAGCGTACAGAAGGATTAAAGTATCAAGTTAAAGAACGTGGTAAAAACTTCTCCAGTGGAGAACGTCAATTGATTTCATTTGCGCGCGCCCTCGTCTATCAACCTTCCTTAATGATTCTTGATGAAGCGACTGCCAATATCGATAGTGAAACCGAAACCATCATCCAACAATCATTAGAAAAAATGATGAGCATTTCAACCATGATTATCGTCGCCCATCGACTATCCACAATTCAACATAGTGATCGGATTATTGTCATGCAAAAAGGTGAGATTAAAGAATCTGGTACCCACCAAGATTTACTCAAGCAAAAAGGCCTATACTACAACCTTTATCTCTTGCAATACGACCAAAAAAACATTTAACGATTGATAATGGCGGTCCCGGATAATCCATTGATGGCAAGTTTCGTTTCTTTTAATGAGGCAATAATCGCTTGTCGATTTTGTTTGTCTTTGACAAATAACATAGCCGCTTCTACTTTTGGCAACATGCTACCTGGGGCAAATTGTCCTTCTTTGATATATTGACTTGCTTCTTTTAAATTCATTTTTTCAATCGGTTTTGCATTCGGTTTACCATAATTCACCATCACGCGAGAAACTGCTGTTAAGAGAATGAGACGATCCGCATCAATTAAATCTGCTAATTTACTTGAAGCAAAATCTTTATCAATAACTGCATCAATCCCCTTTAGATTGATACCATCTCTGACAACCGGAATGCCACCACCACCCGCCGCAATGACTAGATAACCTGATTGAATTAAAGATTGAATCGCATCTTTTTCAACGATAAGTTGTGGTTTAGGAGAAGGGACAACTTGCCGATATCCCCGACCACTATCTTCCACCATCGTGAACCCTTGCTTTTGCATCGCTTCCGCTTCTTCAAGTGTACAAAAATCACCAATAGGCTTGGTTGGATTTTGGAACGCTGGATCTTTTGGATCAACTTCGACTTGGGTTATCACTGTTAGGGGTTGAATATTTAATTTTAGCTTTGCTGCCGTGACGCGAAATGCTTGTTGCAAGGCATAACCAATATACCCTTGGCTCATCGCGCCTGCTTGATTTAAACTGACAAACGGAATTTTGGGATTATGTTTATGACCAATATCAAGGCTGGTTTTAATTAACCCTACTTGGGGTCCGTTGCCATGGACAATCACAATTTGATGACCTAATTGGACTAATTCAAGAATCGGTAAGGCTACTTCATACGCTAATTTAAGTTGTTCTTCTGGTGTAGATCCTAGTGCGTTTCCACCAATTGCAAAGACAATTTTCATGATTTAAAATCCTTTCACAAAGGAGGATAAAGCTTGGGTAAAACACGCCATAGGTGGTTCAACAAGTCCTGCTCCCACTTGCCCTACTCCCGGTTCTTTATGCGCAATACCGGTGTTAATAATGGGGAGGATATTGGTACTGACAACTTTTCGAATATCAATACCTAAGGCACTTGGGGCAAAATCTAAACTTGGTAATTGCATCATTTGATGTTGGCCAACCGTAATGAAGTGCATCATCTTAGAATAACGAATCGCATCGGCTACCGTGCCACCAACAAATTGAACAATCGCAGGGGCTCCACCCATCGCAAAACCACCAATACCATAGGTTTCAGTGATCGCTGAATCACCAATATCTGGGGCAGCGTCTTTTTCACCATACCCCGTAAAATATAAACCTTTGACATAGTTAGCAGGGGCGGTAAACCATTGATTAGAATTCGCAATTTTAATACCAAAATCAACACCATTGCGCGCCATCACCGTTACCATACTGCTATGAGCAATGCCTTGTGCACTATCGAGAGAAACTTTTGCAGCAGGCATGGAAAGATTTAAGAAGTAATGATCATTATTTTTTATAAAATCAAAGACCATGATTTTTTTGTCCATGTCTGCTTTCGTTAAGAAAATGGCCCGGGCAATTTCTTTTAAAAACAAAGCCGTTGCAGCTTTGTTTCGGTTGTGAGTTTCATCACCCATTTGTAACGCTTGGGCGATAATTTGTTTGAGGTCGATTGGTCCGGAAATTTTTAACGCTTCATTTAAAACCGGAGCAAAGATATCGCGAATCCATTTTAATTTTTGAATGACTTCTGGGCCATTGGCACCATATCGTAATACTTTTCCTAACCCTTCATTGATTGAGCAATATGCTGTATTTTTATGCACTGGATTTTCCACCACATGGACAGGCATACTCGGGGAGATGATGCCTGCCATGGGTCCAACTGCACGGTATTCGTGAGCAGGAGCAAAGGTAATAAGGCCTTTTTTAACGAGTGTTTCAGCTTCGGAAAGATTTTTAGCTAAACCTTCAAAGACAATCGCGCCGAGGATGGCACCCTTCATCGGTCCAGCCATTTTTTCATAAGTTATCGGTGGACCGGCATGTAAAAAGGTACGTTCAGTCATGCCAGAAATCACTTGTAAAGCTGGCATGACCGCAGTTAATTTTGCTTGGGCCGCTAACACCTTTGATAAGGCGAGTTGATTGGCTTTTTCAATCGCTTCTTCTTTTGCATTGGCTTTCACAAGCATCGCGACCAATTCAGGATTACCTTGGCCGGGTGGTTGATATTGCACATTCACGTGTTCAACTTTTTGCGCAACTAAATCCTTAAGAAAGATACTAGAACCTACATTCACAACTTTTGGAAGTTGTTTAGACTGAATTAATTTATTCATGTTATTGTCCTCCGTTGATGATCGCAACTGCATAACGAATGGCTTGCGCGTGACTAGAGGCAAGACGCACACCAATCGCTTTCAATTTTTGTTCTTGATCTTTGAGTTTTTGACTGTCACCTTCCGTACCACAAACATATGCAATCATCGGAACATCTGGTCTTTGTTTCTTAAATTCTGTTAACGCTTCAATATGAGTACCCGTGGGATCATCGTGCGAGCCAAATCCTAATTCAAAGTCCATTAATAAGACGCCAACTTGTGGATCATTTGCTTCTTGTAAAATTCGTTCAAGACGTATGGTGGGTTCAATCATCGGATGAGGCCGACCATTGGTGAAAATGTCATCTCCTAAATCTACAAAACAATGCCCTTGTGAATGAAAGACATCCTCAAGATGTTCTTCAGGTTTCTTTGACACATTAGAATAAACACCCGTTAAAGATTTTCGGGCAATACTAATCGCTTCTGAACATAAGGTACCACCACAATATAAACCGCGAATCAAACGATTCGTTTTCTTACTAGCAGCCGCATCAAGTTTTTGTTGTTCGGTAAGCTGTTCAAAAACGGGTGGATTTAATTTCATCGCCTTTAAGGATAAATAAGCGGTTTCTGCCAAGGTTGAAGCATGGTAATAAGGACTATTTTCAGGTTTTTTTCCATCAATAAATCCAATGACAACAGGTTTATTAACGGTTTTTAATTTTTGGAGAATTTTTTCATACACACTCGCCGCGGGTGGTTTAGAAATTAATGTAATTACCTTGGTGTCGGGATCCGCATTTAAAATATCAATCCCTTGAAGCATCATTAAGCCACCAATTTTTTCTGATAGATCACGGCCACCCGTGCCAATCGCTTGGGTAATACCGCCACCAAATCGATCAATTAAAACCGTAACTTCTTGTAAACCAGTCCCTGAGGCTGCCACAATCCCAATTGGTCCTTTACGAATTGTATTAGCAAAAGCTAGTCCAACCCCATTGACAATGGCGGTACCACAATCAGGTCCCATCAAGAGCAAACCTTTGGCAATCGCTTTTTGTTTCAACGCTAACTCATCTTCAATTGTCACATTGTCGGAAAATAACATCACGTTTAATCCTGCATCCAGTGCCAAATGCGCTTCATAGGCGGCATAAGCACCAGGGACTGATATCACCGCTACATCCGCTTGAATCGCTTTAGCTGCAGCAGGAGTTGAAGGATACGACAGCGTTTGTTCTGAACCAGTTTTAGTTTGTTGAGAAGCGCTCTTGAGCGCTTTAATCAACCCTTCCACCGCATCCGGATTATGTTGCTTGGTTTTGATACCAATCAAACAATCGTTTGGTGAAACTTTGTTTAAGCGATCATCACTAAAACCAATATCTTTAATTAACTGCACATTCATCGGCGTGCCCATTAAAAGAAAAATTTCATCACCTGAATATTGTTTTTTTAATGAGGCCGTTAACGACATCAAGGTTACCGAGTCGTAATACTCGTTAACGAGAATACGCAAATAAGTGTTCATAAGTTCCCTCCTTCAAGGATTGAATCGTAAAGTGGTAGAAACTTGCGAGAATCATTTTTCCAGATTGACCGCCCAATCCACGAATCGGTTGATCGATACCAAACCGAGGATGATGGATCAACTGCTGTAACCAATCAATGAAGATTTGACTATATTGACCGTGATAGACATCACTTAGCATTTCTTGTGATACAGGCGTCGTTTGCGATAAGTGTTCTGCTACAAGTGAATGAATAAGTTTGGGTGATTGTCCTAAGAAACGTTGACTTAAAATGTACCCACACAAAGCGTCATCACCAATTGGGGTTGAACCCGATCCTAATCCCAATATTTGTAAAATGCTTTCTAAAGTTGGTTTGATGAAAAATTGGTTTAACCTCTTTTGAATGATGGGGTGTTCGTTTGCAAGCGAAGTTTTTATGTCGATCGAAGCATAAACTTGATATAAATAGGACAAAAAGTCGTTGCGTAACAACTTCATTTTTTCAAGCACGGGCATTTGCCAAATGACTGCATCCCGTAAATTTAATTCGAAAGATGGTTGAAGATATAAGGTTTTGGGATTGAGCTCAATCTGCATGCCAGGGTAGAAAGTAACCAGGACCTCATTGGAATCCGGACTGAGCACAATCCTTCTTGGCCCATTGCCAACTTGGGATTGAACGATATGGAGAAGATGGTGATCTTCTGTTTCCAAGGTCACTATTTGTTGATAAGCGCGGAGAACCGTTCCCATCTTTTGCGTTTGCAAAAGATGGGAACTGATGGAGTCTAAACTATTTGCTTGTCGCTTCCTTACTGACATTTTTTTCAGAAGGATCTTTATAGTAATGGAAGAATAACATCACTAATCCGAACATGACGTATCCGACTGCAACAGGGTTAATCGCTTCCAACGTCGTTGGGAATCCAATCGAAGTCGCGTGAACGAAACCAAATAACGCTAAACCTGCCGTGATGAATGAGTAGACTGCGGCTCTTAAGAAGTTCTTATCGATGATGTAAATACCGATAGCACCAATTAACATCCCGACGAGAATGTCACCACCCGATAAGCGTTGCCAACCTAATAGAGGTACACCGCTGTTTGCTAATGCGACATAATCAATTTCTGCACCGACCGCACCTAAAGCTGACGTTATTTTAAGTGTAACGAAACCAGCGATTAAAGGAATAAAGGATAAGGCGACCGCTGGGAAGTGTTTCTTTTCTGTCACAGCAAAAGCTTGCGCCGTGATCACCATGCCGATGTAAACAAGAATCGGTAATAAAGCAACCAGTGGGACGATACTTAACACTAAGTTAAGTAGTCCGGTGAATGCTAAAACTAAGACGGATACACCTGTTGCCCATGAGTAACCAATTCGAGCACCGGTGGATTTCCAACCTGGGTGACCAATATAAATGATAGTGGGGAATGGTGAACCTAACAATGAACCAACAACCGTAGCAAGCGCTGGGACTAACATGGATTTTGTCACAGGATAGTGTTCGCCTTCAGCGGCAGCAGATTCAAGGTTATCTAATGATTCTAAGAAGTCATAGATTGCTAAAGGAATAGCTGCTGGTAAGAATGGGGCGATGTATGCAAAACCAGTGACCAAAAAACCTAATTGAGGAATCGGTAAATTTAAACCAACGGTAGAAAATGAATCCACAACTTTAGTTGGATCCATATAACCTGTAACCCAAGCTAAGATCGTACCGACGATAATTGCAAATGCACCTGCAGGAATTTTAAATGGTAATTTCTTTAAGGCAAACCAACCACCTAAAACAATCGCAAAGGACGTCATACCTAAGTATGGGGTCGTGAACATTTCACCAGCTGGGTTCATCGAGATATAGGTAATCGCCAAACCAGCAAGCGCGCCTAAAAGAGCTGTTCTTGGTAAATATTTATTGATGAAAGGACCAATAAATGCACCGGCAGTCATGATTAAACCTTGGATTAAGTTCCAAGTGACACCTGCAGCGAGGGCATCTTCCCATGATGCACCACCAAGTTTAACAACCAGAATAACACCGAATGCAACAGCAAAATAATGTGGAACTGATAATCCATATGGCATTGCAGTGACATTAGGATTATTGGTTTTCTTTGCAAGTTGCATGGCAAGATAAGCAAGAATTAATCCACCTGCGGAAACGGCTATGGCCGTTCCTGGCACAACAATACCAAAGACCATTCCCGTTGGCATGCCGATTAAAAGTAATAATCCAATCGCCGCTAAGAAATTTGTTAAAACGTTTGAGAATAGACCAAAGTAACCGTTTAAGTCACCTTTGACCCACCATTTAATTGGTGAGGTTTTTGTTTGAGCCATGTAAATGTCCTCCTTTTACTTTAAGCTCTTCAAGAATTCTTCAGAAGTCGTCGTCCAACCAAAAATACCACCTTGTTGATTCACCATTCGAATGGCTGCTTCTTGATCACGAGGATCGAAAGCGGCAGTGCCGTCTTCTAACATTAAACATTCATAACCTCGGTCATTCGCTTCACGAATGGTGGTATGAACACAAACGTGAGTGGTGACGCCGCATACAATCAGTGATTCAATACCGTGTTTCTTTAAATGACGTTGTAAACTCGTTTGATAAAAAGCACCTTTGCCGGGTTTATCAATGACTAATTCACCTTTGATAGGTTGCAATTCATCGACAATATCATGACCATATTCTCCACGAACTAAGATTCTTCCCATTGGTCCTTTTTTACCAATGGAATTACTTCTTCTTAATTTCGCAGGTTCTAAATCAGATAAATCTGGTTTGTGTCCTTCACGAGTGTGGATGACCGGCATCCCTTTTGCTCGTGCGGCATCCAAAACTTTTCTGACCGTTGGAATAATGGATTTTGTTGGGGTTATATCATTCCCTAACGCTTCACCAAAACCTCCGGGAGCGCAGAAGTCACGTTGCATATCAATAATCACTAAAGCAGTTTTCTTTGAATCGTAATCAAAATTGAACGGCTTCGCTTTTGCTACATTTTTACGCATGTGTGGTTTCTCCTCCTTTCTTACTTAGTTTGTCAAATAGGCCGAAATGGTAACCAAGGAATAATAATGTGACCAAGGCGTAACCAATGGTCATTCCTGGATTGGGTAAAATGCCAACGGAACTAGGTGCATGAATCACACCAAAGAAAGTAAGAACGACAGCAATACCTGAAGTAATCGACGCGTGCATAAATTTACGATCAATCATAAAAGCGACGATTGAACCTAAAATCATTCCAACGACAATGGCGCCTGCGCCAAGATTGGCGGCACCAAGATAATTGATTCCCGCATCGGTGAGGACTTGATTACCAATGGTTCCAGCATCCGTGCCAGCTGCACCTAAGGCTGTGTCCATGGAATGTTGCGTCCATTCAGCAATCCAAGGAATCATCGCCATCACAGCAGCAGGGGCATACTTCAAATCAGAAGACGTAAATGCTTGCGTGGTAATAACTATGCCAATATACAGAAGAATGGGGTATAACGCCGGTAAGGGAACTACATTCAATAAGACCGGTACAATGCCTAAAAAAGTCATCAATAAAACACCGAAGCCTGTTGCAGCGGCATACCCAATTCTTGCACCCGCTTCTTTCCAACCTGGATGACCAATAAAAACAGCGGTAGGAAAGGGTGAGCCAAAAACCACGCCTAATAATGTGGTTATACCATCTGCAGCTAACGCTTCTCTTGTACTGTATTCATCGCCCGCAGCGGATGCTGATTCAACATTATCAATCGTTTCTAAAAAGTTATAAATGCCAAGAGGAATGGCAGCAATAATCACTGGTCCAACCGCTTCTAAACCTTGTTGATTAAATAATTCACCTAATGCAAAGTTAGGAAGATACAAACCTAATTTGTCAAATGAGTTGATTAAGTTATCGAGGGACATATAACCACTGACCCAACCGATGGTGACACCAAGTAAAATGGCAACGAGTCCAACCGGTAAATTCAACGGCATTCTAATTTTTCCAACAAATCCTAACAACACCACTGCTAAGGATATTAATCCGATATAAGGAACATAAAAAACGCTAAAAGCTGGGTTTAAAGCAATATAGGTAATCGACACACCAGCTAATGCACCTAACATCGCAGATCGAGGTAACCATTTACGAACTTGTAAGCCAATTCCAACCCCTAAAACTTCAATGATGCCTTCTACTGCAGCCCAAATTAAACCAGCAGACCAAGCTAAGGTTGCATCATTGGTTGTCCAATACACAGGACCAATCACTGAAAATACAATTAAAAACATATGCGGTACACTGGATCCGGAAGGAAGCGCCGTCACATCTTTTCTTCCAGTTTTTTTGGCAAGTTTGTACGCCATATAAGAGTAATAAACACTAGCGATAAAAATCGCTAAGCCAACAGCGGGGAGAATTTTTCCGTAAACAAATGCATCTGGTAGACCCACAACAAAACTTAACAGTACTGCCATGGTGAGAATGTTGGTTAGGTTATTGGTAAAGAGACCAAAAAACCCGTTCCAATCACTTTTTACCCAAAGTTTCATGCATGTTTCCTCCGTTTTTATATCATAAGGCTCAATGTAAGCGTTTTCATTATCTTTTTTATACAAATATAAATCGTTTTTGTTGTTATATAATAACAACATGAGCGTATTCATTAGCGACTTGTTATCCGCCAACATTTTAGACACTTATAAAATTGTTTCTGGTAAAGGAAGTTTGAATCGAGAGGTTGAAAGTATTTCGTTATTAGAAACACCAGATTTTGAAAAATATGTCAAAGATAGAGCCTTAATTCTTACAACGCTTTATCCCATAAAATCAAATCTTCCACTTTTTAAAAAACTAATTCAAGTTTTGGTTGATCACAATGTAGCAGCACTGATTGTGAAATTAAAACGTTACATCGAAGAAATCCCCGACGACATTATCCGACTTACCGAAACCATGGGTTTACCTGTTATTACGATTGATTATGATGCGAACTTATCTGAAATTTCCACGCGCATTCTGAATGAGTTAACGACCAATAATTTAAAAACAATTTCCTTATCTTCTTTTTATTTAGACCTCGTGAAGACGCTAGATGAAAATCCAAAATTAGAAACGATTTTAGGTTTTCAATCTCGTTTAGAAAATATGGATTATTGGATTTATTCAAAAACACAAGAAAAGGTCGTCTTCACCAATAAAAAAATAAATGCCATTGCAAAAGATATTGTCACCCATACACCGACCTTCCAGAGAATAAACGATCAATTTGTGTATTCTGATGAAGTCAAACTATCCAATCAATTGTTATATCAAGTGGTGTTTTTTTCAAAGGAAGATAATCGCAGTAAAATTTATTACTATGCTGAAATTGTGAAATTAATGCTGGTCTTTATTTATCAAAAAAGACAAGAAATTTCCTTACAACAAAGTCAATTCTTGATTGAATTGGTGACCAGCCTCAATCCCTCCTTTTCAAACAACCAAACGTTCAAAGAAAAAAGTGAAATATATGGTTGGAACGTTGAGTTTCCGCTTCATATGATTTTATTTCAGATACAATCAACCCTACAAATAAATGCTTTTCAACCGAGTGATATAAGAGATGAATTATTAACGCTCTTTCAATTAAGAAAAGATGAGATTCGTTTTGTGAATCTTAATCAAAGACTTTTATTTATCTTCAATGGAGAAAAAGTAAAGAACTTAGAGATTAAACTTCGATCACAAATTCTACAATGGGAAAAAAGGTTTAAAGTCGTCGAAATCAAAGCGGCCTATACAACCGAAATTAAAGATGTGATGGCCATTGCATCTGATTATTCAACCTTATCAAGAGGTTTAAATTTTATCAGTCAACGTCATGTTCGAGAAAATGTATTTAGCCATCAATCCGTCAAAATGTTTTCCATTCTCGGCAAAGTTTCTGAAACAGAAATAAAGGAATATGTTCAATTAGTGTTAGATCCTCTTTTAAAGTATGAAGAAAAACATGGTGGAAATCTATTAGAGACGTTATACATGCTCATCAGTCAACAATTTAATTTAAAGAAAACAGCAGAGACCTTATTTGTCCACTACAACACCTTAAGGCATCGTTTGGCTGTCTTGGACTCACTTGGATATGGAAAAAGTAAACTCGAAACAGCCCATTATGATTTAATCTTTGCAGTTTACTTAGCAAAAAACTTAATGTAAATCGCTTCCTTTTACGATGACGATTCTTTAGATTTTTTCCTTTGAAGCATTTACTCTGGCATATCGTAAGCGAATAATAATAGTAGAATGAATCTATTTGAATGGCTGAATGATGCCTTCTTAAGCATGACGTGGTTAGAAGACCTTGTGAATTGGTTTTTAATAACCATCCTCGGTTTAGAACCCGATTCTACTTTTTTAAGCATCATGACGTTTTATATCTATGACGTGATTAAAATCTTTCTTTTACTCATCATCCTCATTTTTACCATCAGTTACATCCAATCTTATTTTTCTCCTGAACGAACGAAAACGATTTTAAAGCCCTTTAAAGGCATCATCGGGAATTTTATCGGTGCGCTCATGGGAACCTTAACTCCTTTTTGTTCTTGTTCTTCGATACCCATCTTTATGGGATTTACCAAAGCTGGATTACCGATTGGGGTCACGTTTTCATTTTTGATTTCGTCTCCTTTAGTGGAT
>JACCEB011660283.1_pt1 | contig 18887 bp, 18 predicted proteins | sample 7454761 | NCBI WGS metagenome assembly JACCEB01 (sample SAMN15323454, study PRJNA562643) | freshwater metagenome | isolation source: river surface water | place: USA:Blue River Watershed | collected 2017-08-18 | reverse complement strand
GCTTTAGCGATACCGTGTTTCGCGAGAACTTTATTACGGATTTCCGCCATCATTTCAGGATTGTTTTTTAAGAATTCTTTTGAAGCTTCACGTCCTTGTCCAACTTTTTGATTGTTGTATGAGTACCATGCGCCAGCTTTTTCTACGATGCCTTCATTGGCGGCAACATCAAGGAGGTCGCCTTCTTTCGAAATACCTGCTCCGTACATGATGTCGAATTCAACTTCACGGAAAGGAGGTGCCACTTTGTTCTTAACAATTTTTACTTTAGTACGGTTACCAATAACTTCTTCACCGTCCTTAAGAGCACCTGTACGACGGATATCCATACGAACTGAAGCATAAAATTTAAGGGCATTACCACCAGTTGTTGTTTCTGGGTTACCAAACATCACACCAATTTTCATACGAAGTTGGTTAATGAAAATCACTGTACAGTTTGATCGAGCAATTGATCCAGTGAGCTTACGTAGTGCTTGTGACATAAGTCTTGCTTGAAGACCCATGTGAGAGTCTCCCATGTCACCTTCAAGTTCAGCTTTTGGAGTAAGAGCTGCAACTGAGTCTACAATCAAAAGATTCACGGCCCCTGAACGAACAAGCATATCTGTGATTTCGAGTGCCTGCTCCCCCGAATCCGGCTGAGAAATAAGAGTGTTAGGAATATCGACTCCAAGTTTAGCCGCGTAAACAGTATCAAGAGCATGTTCTGCATCAATAAAGGCAACAGTACCACCAGCTTTCTGGCATTCAGCTGCAATATGAAGAGTGAGAGTTGTCTTACCTGAAGACTCAGGTCCATAAATTTCGATAATTCGTCCCTGAGGAATACCACCTACTCCAAGAGCGAGGTCAATTCCAAGAGACCCCGTTGAGATCGCAGGAATCTTTTCAGCTGCTTCAGCTGAATCCAAACGCATGATAGCACCTTTACCAAATTGCTTTTCAATTGTTGAAAGAGCTAAATCAAGGGCCTTTTTCTTGTTTGTTGCATCAGCAGTGTTTGAGTGATTTAAAGACATGAGGTTTCTCCTTCTCTCTTATAAAAATGTTTTAAAGTGTGTGTTGTTATTAAAACGCTAACACCCACCCGTGTTTTCGACAATGCTTTAAATGCAATTTTTACGGAAAATTTACGGATGTCTAACAAATTGTATTATTTAGCACAATGTCGCAGTGGATTATAAAAACTTCTGGATGAAAAAGGTAAAAATTCCGGCATAGATTCCACTTATTACATCATCTGTAATTGTTCCTATGCCGTGATCAAGCCGATCAAAATAAGAAGCTGGCCAGATTTTAATAATGTCGAAAAATCGGAAAGTGATAAAAACAGTGGTAAGGGTGGGAAGATCAATCGAGAGGACGAAACTCCAGGTGATTAGCATTCCAATGACTTCATCAATAACGATCCATTGAGGGTCATGCAAATGAAATTTCTTTTGTACATTCTGGGTAATGAAAACAGCTGCAGTGTAGAGAATGATGATTAGAATAATTAAAGTATAAATGTTTACATTTAGATAATGGAGAAGATAAATCAAAGGTAGTGTCGCAAGGCTTCCAGCGGTCCCAGGTGCTTTGGGAGATTTTCCCGTAAAAAACCAGGAAAGAAAGAGAGTTGTGAGAAAGGAAGGTCCTTGAATTTTTTGCTCTTTCATATTATTTACGCTAGTTTGCCTTTTTATAACTTTAAACGCATCACAAGAGATTGGCAAAAATATGGCCCTTCGACCAAGTTACCTTTCTGAGTATGGCTTTAACTGGGAGACCTTTGATGTTGTCTGCAGTGGAAAATCATCTCTAGATGCAACAAACTACCTGACTGAGCTTCACGACAAAAATCAGGTGGCAAATTTTCTCTACGGTTATGGTTTTGATATTTCTGATCCTGTAGAAAGTGCTGAGCTCTTTGGTATTTTTCAAGAGGCCGTACAGTTCATTAAAAGATACTTCTTAAAAGAAGGAAATCCAGATGGACTTGATTTAAAGGTTCCTAGCTACCTTTTTACAATCACAAATATTTCCGAACTCTTTTTAGCAGCTACGGGACACTCGACTGTAAAATTAAAAACGGATGAACAGCTTTGGGCCGGAGTTGTTCTCAAGGTGATGCATACACTTTTGCACACAGATAAAGATCTCCGATATCGCTATTACTCTACAATTCAGCAGCAAATTTTTGATCGGTTTTATAAATTTATCCATCGTAATGAGGAAAATAAATTATTTTTTAAAAACGAAACAGGAACTTTGATCCCTCTTGTCGATTTTCAAACGAAGGCCAAAAAGACGAGGGACTCCATCGTGATTAAGCTTCTTCATAAGCAAGAAAATGTAGCGGAAGAACTTTTTGATAGAATTGGAGTAAGAATCATCACTGAAAATAAGCTTGATGCCTTAAGGGTGATAAAATTTCTTCACAGAAATCATGTCATCATGATCAATAATATTAAGCCAAGTCGTTCGCAAAATACACTCGTTGATCTCGGTCATCTGAGAAAAAAGATTTATACTCTTTATAAACAAGCTATTCGAAGCCAAATGGATGAGTCGAATTTTTATTCGGAGCTAAATAAGCTTATCGGGGATTGTGTTCCTCATAAAGTGGGTCATGATAATAAACACACGTTAGAAGAATACCGAGCGATACATTTTACCGGAAGGCAATTGATAAAATATAGAAATCCTTTCATGGCCTCATTTAATGAGGTAAGAAAGCTTGCTCTTAAGGATAAGCAAAATCCAATTTCTCAGGCGCTCCTTAATTTGGATACTTCGGCCATCTCAAGAGATGTTCGTTTTTTCTATCCCTTTGAGGTTCAAATCACAGACAACGACAGTCACTTGAAAAATTCTCAGGGCGAGGCTTCACATGCTGAGTATAAAAAATCGCAGCTAAAGTCAGCGATGAAGAGAATTTTTCGTCCAATCATTGAGCTAAATAACATCAAGATTGACTAAAGTTTTGCGTTACAAAGAGCTCAATTCTTTCATTGATCATATCTGGGAAGTCAGCTTGTGGGACGTGGGAGCCATCTTTTAGAAAATACGTTTCAGAATTTGGAAGAAGAGAGGCGAGTGTTCTTTGAAGATGATTAGGAATCACATTATCTTTAAAGCCTCCAATAATCAGGGAGGGCATTTTCATTTTCTCCAGACTTCCTGTGATGTTTTGTTTCGTCATTTCATTAAAAAGTTGAAAGAAAACTTCTGCCCCAAGTTGGCCGACTCGATTTAAATAGATTTCAATAAATTCCTTTGAAACCTTGGCACGATTAAAACCTGTTGAGTGAATGAGTTCGCGAACAACGGGATTCATTCCAGAGCTTGCCCAAATTTTTTTAAAAATTTCGGGATATTTTTCTAGTCCGACTGAAGCAAGAGGAGCAATAAACTCCATCAAATTAGTATCAAACATAACATCTTTGACGTTAAGAAAAGTTCCCGAAATTAAAATCATTCCTGAAACAAGAGAGGGATAATCTTTTGCAAGTTGAAGGCAAACATTGACACCCATCGAGTGACCGATCATGATCGCTTTTGAGATACCTAAAAACTCACAAAGTTCTGAAACATCAGCTGCCATTTGTTGAAAAGTAATTTTTTTAACATCTTGAGCACCTGTTGATTGAAAATGCCCACGGTAATCGTGAATGAGGAGTTGGTAACCTAGATTATCCAGAAAAGGAATTTGAAATTTCCAATGATGATTACTACAAACCAGACCATAGTTTAGAACGATCACTGGTCTCGCAGGATCTAAAGAAGTAAAGTTTCTTGAATAGAATATTTGTTCACCATCACTCGTCTTAAAAAAATTTGAGTCATTAAATTTAAACATATTACTGCTTCATAAGTTTAGATAAGGTTTCAATGACAGAGAGCCTAGAGGCATTTGTTTCAATGAGAGAGTTTAGTTTCTCATTTAGTATTTGCTTCTTACTTTCTTTCACTGTTTCTTCAAATGTGATGACTTTTAATGTCGTACTTCCAAATGAAATCTGATCACCTTTTTTTAGCTTTCTAATAGCAGAGGCCCTCTTTCCGTTTAGAAGATAAAATGGCACATCTTTCTGAGGGTGGAGAAGAAGATCTTTATCAAGGACCTCTAGCATAATGTGTGACTTTAACAAATCATGGTCATTAATCCAAAGATCCCCCTGACCTCTACCGATGTAAATTTGATTTTGGAAATACTTAAATTCTGACAAAACATTTTCATCAGGAGATTTTATAACTTCAAAATGTATCATGACTGCATCCTCTCAAATAGTATCGAGGATTTTCTGATCTTTTGCGAGTTTTTCAAAATGTGGAGCAAGAATTTCTGGTCTTTTTGTTTGTATCTCATCAATATCGCGAATAACTTGCTCGAGTATCGATGTGTGTGTGATGAAGTTAGCAAGTTTCTTTGTGGTAATTGTTCCTGATTGATCTACTCCAAAAATATCACCCTCTCCTCGAAATTTTAGATCCTCCTCCGCAATAATAAAACCATCTAGATTATTTTCAATAACCCTGAGTCTTTGATAGGCCTCAGGAGACACTTCTTTATCTAGAACGAGAAAGCAAAAACCAGCTTTGTCCCCCCGACCCACTCTTCCTCTCAATTGATGAAGCGATGAGAGTCCAAAACGTTCAGGATTATAGATACTCATGATGGTGGCATTTGGGATATTAATTCCAACCTCAACCACACTCGTTGAGATAAGGATATGAATTTTTTTCTCTCTAAAATTTTTTATAACTTGATCTTTTTCGGCCGTATCCATTTGGCCGTGAAGCATTTCAACTTTAAATCCTGAAAAGAGATGTTGATATTTTTTGTGACCCTCTTTTACATTTTGAATATCCAGGGTTTCACTCTCATCAATGGCAGGAAAAACAAAATAGGCTTGTTCTCCAATCGATAATCTCCCTCTGATGAACTCAAGATATTTGTCGTAATTAACCTTCTCCGTGATACGAGTTTTAATTCCTTTTCTCCCTGATGGCATCATTTTAATGGAAGAAATATCAAGGTCTCCGTACTGGGCAAGACTAAGGGTTCGAGGGATCGGTGTCGCTGTCATAATTAAACTATGAGTGCCCTGACCTTTGTCGATCAATTTAAGCCTTTGTTCTACTCCAAACTTATGCTGTTCATCGATAATCGCGAGACCAAGTTTTTTAAATTTTACTGAATCTTGAAAAAGGGCATGAGTACCGATGACAATTTCTGTTATACCCTCACTGAGATTTTTTAGTATTTGTTTTCTTTCTTTTGCTTTCGTTGAGCCAAGTAGGAGTTCAATTTCAAGAGCTGGATTTAATTGTTTAAATGATTCGAAATGTTGGTTGGCGAGAGCTTCTGTGGGGCACATAAGAGCAACTTGATAACCACTCTTATTAGAAACTCGCGCGGCAAGAAAAGCGACGATAGTTTTCCCACAACCAACATCCCCTTGAATCATTCTCATCATAGGGTGTCCTGATTTTAGATCTTTAATGATCTCATCATACACCTTTAATTGATCAGTGGTTAATTCGAATGGCAGATTGGTGGCAAGGTCTTTGGTTCGACTTTCTTCAATGGAAATAACAGGAGCTTGTTTTCTCTTGATGAATTTTCTTCTCGTTAATATCTTAAGTTGATCAACGAGAAATTCCTCGTAAATGAGTCTTTCTTCAGCTCTGTTTTTAAGCTCTGGTTGGTAATGCTCCGGACTTATTCGTCCATGCATCGTTTGAAAGGCCTCTCCTAGTGCCATTTTCTTGTTGTACTCTAATTCTGGAATTAATTCCGGTATTTGTCTCCATAGGTGTTGAGGGATGAGATCGATTATTTTCTTAAGGTGCGTCCCACTGACTTTATTCACAGTAGGATATTCAATAATAAAGGGAGGATTCTCTGCTTGAGAGTCGATGATTTGAGGATTAATAATTTGTTTTTGTGTTTTATATTCTTGGACCTGGCCCAAAAAAGAAATTTGTTCCAATGATTCAATTTGTTTTTTTTGGTTGGGGTAAAGATTAAACCACCTAAGGCTTATGGATTCATGGGATAAATCGTCCTTTAAAACAGCAAACCCATTATAGAGAAGGATATTTCCCTTTCCTCTTCTACCGAATGCCGGCCTACTTTCAACATGAATGACTTTTCCTGAGCCTTTAAAGAATTGATTTAATTCCGCATCTCTAAAGGGTTTTGCCGAGGGCGTTTTATGGATTCTTAGGGGTAGAATCCAAAGAAGATCACGAATCGTATGGATTCCAGAAGATTCTAGTTTCTCAATTGTAGGAGAAGGCTTCTTTCCCCGGTGAAGAATAGATAGAGGTGAAAACCAGTTTACTTCAGCAGTACTTAATGTCTTGGACTTCATAGGTCAAATCACCTTTGGGAGCTTTGACGATCACTTCGTCTCCAACTTCTTTTCCAATAAGAGCTTTTCCCAAGGGAGAGTTGTAAGAGATTTTTTTAGGATCAGTCATCGCCTCGTCTTCGCCGACGATTTGAAAAGTCGTTGTACAGTCTTTTTGATTATCAAAAATTGTTACCGTGGCACCAAAAACAATTTTTTCTGTATGAAGTGTGGAAACATCTACGACTCGACCACGGGCAATCTTAGATTGAACATCTAGAATTCTTCCCTCTATTATAGATTGTCTTTCTTTTGCTGCCGCATATTCAGCATTTTCTTTAAGATCCCCAAGCTCTCTAGCTTCTGCGATGGCCTGTTTTATTTCTTCACGTTCAACGCGGATAAGATGACTGAGTTCATCTTCAAGAAGTTTTTTACCAAGCATTGTCATGGGCTCACTCATATAGTCCTCTAATTTATTTCTTAAACAGTGCTGCTGCTTTCGCTAGGGCATCCTGTCTCGCCTGATCCGGATTTGATCCTGGAGAGCCTATCTTAAAATAATCACAAAAGTTAGCTTTCTCTTTATCTTGAACCCTGTCTGCAGATGATTCTCGGCATTCATTATAGGCCTTTGGATCGTAAAATTGACACATTTTACAGCATCGTATATCCGCCATGCACGAGGCGCATGTATCTCTTCTTCCAACCATCACTTTGAAAGTTTCAGAAAGAGGTTGAGAGCATTTATAGCAATTTAGAGACACTTAAAACTCCTGACCAATACCAATTCCACCGCCTATGCCCTGTTTAAGATCAGTAGGAGCGAAAAATATCTTGGGTGTATTTCGCTTGTTATATTCCTCAATGGATCTTAAAAGTAAATACTCATTATTGTATTGATTGGTCTTTGAAATAAGATAGCTAATTCCAATCATGGTTGCACCGCCAAATAAAAGGAAATTTTTGCCGGTAATTCCTCCTTCGTCTCCGCCAGAGGTTCTGAGCAATCCACCTAGAATCATGGCAGTGCCCAAGGTACTAAGGGCCGCTCTTTTCCAAGTAGGCCTATTGTTTTCTTGGTATTCGTTCAATAAAGCTTTAGAGACTTCATCCTTTTCAAGGTAATACCTTAAACCCTCTCCTCGAGTCGCATTACTGACATCAACGAGAACTTCCTGGTAATTAATTGTCGCTACTCGAGAGCAGGTTTGTGCTCCCCAGGTGCTAAAACTCATTAGAAAAAAAATTAAAACAGTCAGTTTTGACATAGCGGTAAATAGTTCTATTTATATGAACGTTGGTCCTAAGAGTATTTTAACTTACCATAAAATAAAAAGCGACTTCGTTTATTTATGGACATTATTAAGACCGGAATAGGTATCTCAAAAACGATAAAAAACGTTTCACGATTTCGTGAAATTCTAAACGTATTGAGCCGTCATGGTTTTGCGGAACTGATAATCAAATCAGGCCTTGATAAGGTGATCCCAGGTTTTGTTCTCCCATCTAGAGTCTCAGAATTAAAAAGTGAAGACTTATCTAAAGAAGAATGGTGGCAGCATTTTGGAGAACAACTAAGAAAAAGTTTTGAAGAACTAGGGCCAAGTTTTATAAAACTGGGTCAGCTTCTTGCAACAAGAGAAGATCTTCTTGAACCCTCAGTGATAAAAGAATTAAAACTTTTACAAGATCAGGTAAAAGGAATTCCCTTTGAAGTAGCTAAGAAAGTTATAGAAGAAAATCTTGGAAAAAGTATCTCTGAGGTTTTTTCTACGATTGATCAAGTACCGATTGGAACTGCCTCGATTGGGGTTGTATATAAGGCCGAATTGCATAATGGGCAAAAAGTTGTAGTGAAAGTGAGAAGGCCCAACATTTCAAAACTGATCCTGACAGACTTTGAAATACTTATTTATATTATCAATAAAATTGAAAGAGTCTCATCTGACCTACGTTTTCTTGGATTATCCAAGATGATTTCAGATTTTTTTAAAAGCACTCAGACAGAATTAAATTTTTTGATTGAAGCTCAGAATTGTGAGAGGCTTCGAAAAAATCTAGAAACAATCGATACTGATCGTTATCTTATTGTTCCCAAGGTCTATAGAGAATACTCCACTCAAGAAGTGCTTGTTTTGGAGTTTCTAGATGGGAGACCCTTTAATCAGTTTAACTCTTTAGATGATATCGGTCATGACATGGTTGAAAAACTGGAGAAAAGTATCCAGTTATTTACCCATACTTTACTGGCCGATGGCTTTTTTCATGCTGATCTTCATGGTGGTAATTTTTTTGTTATGCGGGATCGAACCATAGGAATTATCGATTTCGGTCTCATGGGGACTTTGAGTAAAAAAAATCGTGCAAACCTTATTGCGATTCTCTACTCAATCCTGACCTACAATTTTGATAATCTCGTATATGAATTTTTAGACGTAGCTGAGTATGAGTCAGTTCCAGATCATGAAGAATTGATTAGAGATATCAAAGATGCTGTTTCTCCCTATATTGGTTTAAGTGTCAAAGAAACCAATATGACAGAGCTTGTACGAAATCTCATTCGGACATTAGGGAAACACGAGCTCTACCTGCCAAGGGAGTGGTTCATCATTTTTAGGGCACTCATGACTTTAGATGGAGTTGGTAAATCCATTGGTTACGATATAAATATCTTTAAGGTTTTAGAAAAGGATCTGCCTGGTCTTATGTCTGAACTTTTGTCTCAAAAAAATGCCCAAGAAGAACTAATGTGGGTGGCAAAAGATGTTATCAATTCGATAAGAATCGTTCCAAAGCATCTCAAGTGGTTTTTAAAAGAAGTGTCGAGGAATAATTATTCTATTGAATTAAGAATTCGTGATCTTGATAAAGTTTCAAAAAGTATTAATAGGTCTTTTTATAGTCTTGGTTTGTCACTTATGGCGTGCGTTTTCGTTTTAAGTGGAACTATTTTTGTCAGGAATATTCAGGTCACTGCCTTATCAGATGTTCCCCTCTTAAGCTGGATTTTCTGGGGCCTTGCTACCTATCTAATGGTTAGGATCGCTCTTCTAAGAAAGTTTTAAATAAAGTCATGAATTTTGTTTTTATTATCCGATAAAGAAACTGATGAGCTACATCGTTTTTTTTCTAATGTTAGTGAATATGGACCTTCTCGCCGATTGCAAAATGAGCAATGGGAAAACTTATATTTCAATTGCTGATAATAGTGAGGTTTCTCTTTTTGAATCTGGAAAATCACTTTCAACTCATAAAATTCAAGACCAAGATGGTCTCGGAACTTGTTATGCTAATACAACATCGGCCGTTCTAAAATCGGTGATTCCAGGTTCACCTGATGTTTCCTATATTCATGCAGCTCTTGAGTCCTCGACCAATGGTTGGTCTCAAAATTGGAGTGATGGAAAAAATCAATATGTCAAAAGTGATGGTAGTGAGCTTACTTATGGTGGATTTTTTTGTGATACGATTGCTGCGATAAAAAAAGCTGGTGGGGCTTGTCTCTCAAAACACTCCATTTTAGAAAACAAAGAATTAATTAATAGCAATGTTCAACTCGAATTGATGAAAAACTTGGGTACTTATTTTGATTCCGTTAATAAAGTTAAAAAGGATCCGGCAAAACTTCAAAAATTAAAATCTAATTTAGCGAAAGTGATTGATTCAGTTAATCTTGAAAAGAGCAAAGTGATACAAACTTGTGAGGCAGAGAAAAGAAAAGAATTGCCTCTAAAAAAAGCGTTAGATGATGCAATCGGTTTAGAGTTGATTAACTTGGATCTATCAGAGCCATGTGATAAATTTAAGGCCGAAAAATTTCAACAAATCTTGGGAGCGAAATCGATCATCACCGAGGATCAGATCAAATTAGTCATTCCTCCTACTTTGGAGTCAGAGTTTGAATTATTTTTAGTTAATTCGAAAATAAAACCAGAGCTCTCAGCCTTTTTAAAAAAAGATCAAAAAGAGGCCCTTAATAATAGTGCTTTTCAACAAAAACTTGGTTCCGTTGTAGCAAATTTCTTAAACTCAAAACTTAAAACTCCTGGTAAAAATGCCATCTGTCCACCTGGATCTCCTAATGGAAAAATTGAAGTGGATCCAGTGGATTTGGGGACGAGCTTCTATAATGGCATCCTTCTTCAAAAGTCAGATGTATGTAGTGCATATTCTGAAAATGCTGCCATCATTGAGGCTGTAAAAAACAGTACCATTCATCAGTGTATTCCCGAGAACCAACTTGATGAAATGCTTAATGCTCTGGCCCCAATGATGAAGATAGGGGAAGCCCTTGATCAGTCTTTAGTAAATAAAATGACGAATCCATTATCCCAATATGGAGGACAATTAAAAGACTTACTCCTTCCGGGTTGTAGTAAAAAAGAAAACTTGATTGATATAAAAAATCTATCCTGTGGTTCGTTTAGTATGTGTGATCAATCCCAGTATATTGATTTATCAAATACAACCTACACAGGCCCCAAGGGAGGATGTTATGATTTTGGAAGTGCTAGAGCTATTGTGAGAATGAAAGTCTTTAACAATATTTCCTCCAATCGAGCTCTCGGTATCAGTGTTTGTACGGCGTTTATGGATAATCCAAGTGCTCGGACAAATTTTTGTCAAACGCCAGTAAAGGGCATTGATGGGCACTCTATGCATGAAATGACCATCTCTGGGTACCGATGCAAAGATGGTAAAATTGAGTATCAACTCCTCAATTCATGGGGAAAATACCAAGGTTGTCCAGTAAGCGATGGTGACAAAAATTCTGCTATCGAATGTTCGCTTGATAAAAGTGGAAACAGAGATGGTAAATTCTGGGTAAAAGAAGATGTTTTAGTTGATAGCACCAATGAAATTTCACAACTTGTGAACAAGGCTTCTCCATGATGGCACGATTTTTTCTCCTATGGATGATCTCTCTGCATGCTTTTGGAGCAGAACAGGTATTAACGTTTGGAGATCTCAAGGTAATGTTTGCAAAAGTTGATGGGGTTTACGTAAACCGAAGTTGTAAAAATAAAAAATGTGAAGCCTATCAAAAATTCATTCAATTTTCGAAAAAATCTCTTTCCCGCGATTTACTCATGGGAGGAAAAAATCCCTCAGCAGTAAGATGTAAAGAACTTATGGGAGGGGAAGTCATTATTGGAAAAGATCATGATGGAGATGAGCAGAGTGTATGTCAGTTTAGTGATGGATCTTATCTCATTTAACGAAGTTTCTCGTGTCTTAAATACTATCGAGCCCACTTAAGAAAAACGGCTTTACTTCAATTTCCTCAAAAATCCCTGGCCCAAAGATACCTCTTAGAAATTCAGGTAATTCCAAGGAGAGAGTTTCATCATTAAAATCAAAAAAGACCTCTTGTTTCATTGGATTTATATTTCGAATCTTAAATTTATCACCGGTTAATTGAAAAACGAAATCAGTAAAGAGTCTTAAATCTCCAGGCGCCATGAAAAATTGAAATTGAAGATTTTCTCCTGAAATTAAATCTCTTCCCAGCCAAACTTTGCCATAGGAGGAAATTTCTTGGACGAGGAGAGTGATATCCTTTTGACTTCCATACTCATAAATGATTCCAGGAAGATCCTGACCTTTGTTCATGAAATAGTAATCCAAAATGATGTCGTTTTCTTTTCTTAAAAAAAGACAGGCAGATGTTATTTGTTCAATCTGTTTCCAGTCTGATTCACTTCTTTCGATAGTGAGGTATGTTTTTGCAAATGAGTTTTTGTAGAGATCTTTGATTTCGACTTTCTCTCTATCTGTGAGGCCCGCAAAGGTTGTTTTCAAAAATGGTGAAATCTTTTTTTCTTTTTCGATTTCAATCTGCGTCCCACAAAGATGAAATCCAAATTTATTGTAGAGTTTTTCTTGATCACTCCAGAGGAGAAAAAAAGTGGTATCACTTCTTTTCTCTGCTAAAACGTCTTGAAAAAGTGTTTGGAAATGGCCTTCTCCTCGACGTGATTCATCAACAGCGATTCCTCCTAGGAGAATGATGGAATATTTCACGTTATTAAGAGTGAGAAAATGCTCTTTTGCACCTATGTGGGCAATCACATTTTCGTTCTCATCTATCATAATGAAACAGTTGTGGTGATTACTGGTATCCACGAGTGGAGCGAAGTCGATTTTGAAGGAATAGGGGTCTTTATAATGAAAAGATTTTTCAATGAGCCTAAGAGTTTTCTCAAATAATAAGGGTTTTTCACTTAAGGGGAAAATATTGCCCATACCTAAATCTCCATAATTTCAAATATTTAAGCCTTTTTTTTAAGAAATGTCGATTTTTTTTACAGATTCCTAAAGTCTTTCGGTGCGTTGTCGAAAAGTTATGCATGAACGCCACTCATGGTATTCATCGCTCCTCTCACGGATTGAGAACGAGTGAAACCCGATCAAGGAGGATTTATGGGTTTAAGGATTAACACAAACGTTTCGTCGCTAAATGCGCAAAGAAACTTAGGTCAAACACGTGGTGCTCAACAGAAAGTGTTAGAGCAACTCTCTTCTGGTAGCCGAATCAACCGTGCTGGTGACGATGCTGCTGGACTCGCGATCTCTGAAAATTTAAAAGCTCAAATTAGAGGTCTAGGACAAGCAGAAAGAAACGCTCAAGACGGTGTTTCTCTAGTTCAGATCGCTGAAGGTGCTCTTGCTGAAGTTGGTAACATTATGATTCGTCTTCGCGAATTATCAGTGCAAGCAGCTTCTGATACTATTGGGCCAACAGAACGTAAATTCCTTAACGTTGAATTTGAGCAATTACTTTCTGAAGTTGATCGTATTGCCAACTCAACTGAATTTAACCGCGTTCCACTTCTCAATGGTACTGGATCAGTTTTCGATATCCAAATTGGTACAAGAAATGATCCTTTAGCTGATAGATTAACATTTGATGCTTCTTCAGCTGACGTTAACGTAGCGGCCTTAGGACTCAACTTAGCTTCTGTTTCTGATAAAATTTCAGCTCAGAACTCTCTTGCGGCCATTGACCAAGCTATTCAGAACGTATCTGGTATCCGAGCTGATTTCGGTGCTCTTCAGAACCGACTTCAATCAACGATTAATAACATCCAGATCTCAAATGAAAACCTAGCAGCTGCTAACTCACGTATTAGAGACACTGATATTGCTTCTGCAACTTCAGAGATGACAAGAACAAATATTCTAATGCAAGCAGGTACTTCAGTACTGGCACAAGCGAACCAGTCTACCTCGAATGCTATTAGTCTTATTAACGCCGCTTCTCAGGGATAGAAATATCCCTGAGGCCCAGGCCTTAATGAACTAAACTGACGTAAAACGAAATCCTGCAAAACTTGATAGTGGGTGTGTGAACTAGCGAGTTTTTTTTAAGGGTAGTGTTTTTTTAAAAAAATAACAACCGGTGGACAGAAGGTCCCCAAACTGAACATGGAGGTTCGACAATGACAACAAAGGACTAAAAAATGGGATTAAGAATAAATACAAACGTTGCCAGTATATCTGCTCAACGTGCATTAGGAATGACAAAGATGAATGTGGACAGCAACCTAAGGAAGTTGTCCAGCGGTGAAAGAATAACTCGCGCGGCTGATGATGCGGCTGGGTTGGCGATAAGTGAAAAACTTAAAAGCCACATCCGAGGACTCAGACAAGCTAAAAGGAACTCAGATGACGGCGTATCACTTATTCAGACAGCAGAAGGCGGCCTCAACGAGATTTCTAACATCATCATTCGTCTCAGAGAGCTCTCAATCCAAGCAGCCTCTGATACTGTGGGAGATACTGAAAGAGGTTTTTCAAACATTGAATTCCAAAACCTTCTTGAAGAAATTCAACGAATTTCAAAAGGGGCAGAATACAACGGGAGAAAACTTCTCGATGGAACAGGCGGAATGGTCGACATTCAAGTTGGGATTCACAATGACCCAACAAATGATAGGATCAATTTCGACTCATCTTCAACCGACTCAACTCTTGAAAGCCTTGGTCTCAATGGTGAGAACATCGCAAATAAAGAGGGAGCACAGTTATCACTGTCTAAGCTTGATGAGGCTTTGTTGCGAATCAACGGAACTCGCGCCAATTTGGGTGCACTTCAAAACCGACTGCAATCAGCAAGCAATACAATTGCGATTACAGAAGAGAATTTTAGTGCCGCAAACTCAAGGATCCGTGATGTAGACGTGGCTTCTGAAACAGCAGATATGACGAAGAATAACATTCTTTCTCAGGCCGGTGTTTCAGTACTCGCTCAGGCGAATCAGGCTCCAAATTTTGCCTTAAAGCTACTCGGCTAATAACACACCCACTTACCTTCCCCCGAATGGGGGAAGGTTTTTTTATTTTCTTTCGATAAAATTTCCTCTATTAGATTCAAAGACAAATTTCGAGTATAATGATCACATGAAAAAAACAGTCATGATATTTGGAATATCTTCTTTTATAGGTTCAAATCTCATTGAGTCGTTAAAGGATGAATTTAGAATCATAGGCACCTACTACAAAACACCAGTAACAATTCCTGGTGTAACTAGTCTGCATTGCGATGTCTTAAGAAAAGAGTATGTTTCCAGCCTCGTGGCCCTGTTTCGACCCAATGTGATTATTTATGCTGTGGGATTACACTCCCTTTCAACATCAGAAAAATATCCAAAACTTTGTGAAGCGTTGAATACAACAGGGGCAGTAAACTGTGCAACGGCATCTGATCGATTTAGCTCAAAGTTTATTTTTTTCTCATCAGGATTTATTTTCAGTGGAGACAACCAAGACATTCGCGAATCCGAAACTCCTTTCCCCAATACGACTTACGGAAAGACCTTGTCCTCAACAGAGTTTTATATTCAAAGGTCTTGCTTGAATTATGCCATCTTAAGATGCGCAACTCTTTACGGTCGAGCGTACTCTAGACCATCAGTTAACTGGTTTGAAAAACTTCAGCTATCACTCATGAACGGAGAGTCAACTCCAGTCGATGATAATATTTATACTGGATTTTTAGATACTCATACAGTTGGAGATGCGGTCAAAATCATTATTCGGGAAAATATTTCGAATCGATTGTTAAATCTCTCTACAAAGGATCATTTAACAAGATTTCAATTCGCAAAAATGTATGCAAAGGTATTTAAAAAAGATTCATCCCTCTTGCAACCAACCAACGGAAAATTTCCGGGTTTAAATGACGACGACCAAGAAGAAAAAAAAGAATTATTTTTCAAATTAGATTGTACAAGTTTTGAGGAACTAACTGGAATTGCACTACCAAGTGTAGAGCAATCCTTACATTTAACTTTAAAAAACTGGAAGCAATTAACGAGATGAGTTCTTCACAAACTCTGAAAGGTAGTACTTAACGAGTGCTTCTAGTTCAACAGGTTCCCCCTGGAATCTCCATGAGATTGTATTGAACGGACCTACATGAGCTTTGATCTCGTGAATGGCGTGAACTGACTGTCCTTCATTCGCAAGTCTAGCAGCAAACAAACCACCATTATTTGAGAGAAATCCAATACTCACGACATCTGGTGCACGTCTTGCCACAATCAATTTTAGTGAATTTCTAAACAGGATGAAATCATTCACTGTATTTGAAATTCGAAAGATTTTAATAGATCGCGAGCTATCTCTGTTGCTACGGTATTGATTAAAAAGGGAAACATAAAATTCAAAGCGATCTTTTAGCTTATTAACAAAGTTTAAAGAAGATTCTTCTAAAAGTTGCTGTGTGTTGAGGTGGTCATTGAATCTGATTATTCCAGACTCTTCCATATTCACTTCTTCAAGTGCTAGGTTTTCAATCCAAGAAACATTCTGATAGTCATTGACGTTGATTGTATCCATACATTTATTGTTTGGTATGGGGGCGGTCTCGTCAAGATAAAAATTCGTAGGGGCAGCTAATCGAGGGCGGCCAGAAGCTGAGGGCTGGCCCCAGCATTAAGAAGAGATTTTCTATGGATTCTGATCATTTCAGCAATTTCCCGTCTGAGATTTCCATCAATCATTTTTCTAATCCCTTCTAGCCGAACTGGGTCACATTCTTTAAAAATATCTCCGGAAGATCGAGAATAGGTCTGGAGGGTAGCAAAAAGAATTCTAAACCCTGCGACGACTTCTTCTGCTCCGATGTCGTAGCCAAATGTAATTCCATGTCCATTAGCAGTCATCTCCTTAAAGAGAATCGAATTAATTTCTGGAAAATTCGTTTTACCACTAATTCTGATTCCCTGTTGGGACCTAAATTCAACGCCATTGACCAGCATAGCATTAGAAGTTTTCGTAAAATTCATGCCAAGAACGAGATAATCGCCCTGCTTTATTTCAGCTTTCCATTGATCGAGCTTGAGATTTTTATTCGTTCGAGGATTAAAAATTAAGCTCGCCGAGCCACGAATCGTGGGAATTGGAGTTGTTACTCCAGTAGAAAAGATGCTCGTTATAGTCGCAATAACTTGATTAACATCTCGAAGGCTTTGGCGAGATCGGATTGATTTAAGTTCTTGAAAAGCTCTCATCATTTTTGGCCTATAGTGCTCATTTAAAACTTGCTCAACCTGTGAGCTCAAAGTAGCAGCGCCTATGTCCATGGGAGTCTTCGTTCTAACTTTGAATTTTCCCGTTCTCTGGTTGAAGTAGATATTCTTAACTTGAAAATTGATGCCCGCAATGGTGAGAGTGAGACCTTCCTCTGAATCAATAGAGAGAAAATCCTCTGTAAATGAATATTGAATATTCTCGTTGGCATTAACTCTCATTCCAACGGGGAAAATACCCCTCTTACCTGAATAGAGTTGTAGGCCTTTATCGAGGGTAATGGATCCACCAATTGATGCAGGTGTTTCTCGTAAATAATCAATGAGTGAACTTGCTGGAGTTGATCCAAAGCAGTTCGCAATCATCGTAAGGGCAAAAATCAAAATAAATAGTAATTTCACGAGATTTGTTATCGGAATAAAGACCTGGATTATTTAGAGAGGAAAAATAAAGGTCCGGAGAAGGGCTTTAAACGGTTTCGCGCCCCTAGTAGACTAGGTGGGCGCAATTAGTAATCACTTTAGGCTTCTCACATTCTGACCTAATACTAGGACAGGCAAGCATGCACACCGTGATCAGGGACCGCTCCCGAAAATTAAATCGTAGGGGCGAAACTTTATGTCCTTACCCCGGACCCACTTACAATACTACCGCATTTTCTTGGCAATCAGGAGAGGCAAGTTTATCTCTTTTTTTTTGTCTATCAATCTTCTAACAAGTCTTTTCAGTGACTTAAAAGATACTCGTCTGTTTTACTTAAAAAATAATTTGGCCACCTCACAAGCTGCATTAAAATACTAAAATGTTTCTAAAGTTTTAATGGATTTAGGTCGAAAAAGTGAGTGTAGAACAAGTGTGCTCCTCAGGGGGGAAGTATGAAGAACAAAATGCTAGCTTACCTTAAAGACGAAAGTGGGCAGACATCCACAGAGTATATTCTGTTGGTTGCCGTTGCTGCTGCTATCGTTATCAAGTTTAAGGGCGCTATCACGAAACAATTATTAGGTGAAGGTGGAGACGGGGAAGGCGGTATCCTTGGTAGTGTTATGGGTAAAGTTGAGGATGATATCTCGAAATGGGAGTAGGTAAGTAATCTCTTGCCTCTCCTAAGCTTCGTGATACGATCTTTCTTGTGAAACCATCTTTTAAAGACCGTGGTCAAGCTACGGTTGAGTATATTTTCATTCTTGCGTTCGCAATTATTTTTGGCTTCAATGTCATTTCTAAGTATTCTGATTTTTTTAGCGATGCTATGGGAAGCGTATCCCACGTCCTCTCAACTCATCTCACAGTTGGAATTTGCCAATCGAATTGTTGGATGAAAGGGTATGAAAATTCTTATTCAGGCACCCCATGAAATTTGAAATAGTTTTTAGTCTTATTTTGATAGAGCTTCTTATCGTGAGTTGGGTTGATTTTAAAACAAAAAAAATTTCAAACTATTGGATCATGAGTAATCTTATTTTTGCTACTTTGTTATTCTCCCTTGGGAGCCATTTATATCAATTGAGTTGGAATATCTTTCTTTTTCCTTTAGGGTTTATTGGGATTGGTTTTATTCTTTTTCTTGTGAATATTATGGGTGCTGGAGATTCAAAATATCTAGCATCACTTTTTTTTGTGACACCTTTCGATTATCATTTTATTTTTTTTGAGAAAATTATTATTAGCACCATAATGGTTGGAACTATCTTGTTGATATCAAAATTCTTTAAACATCGTCGTGAAATGGTAGCATTCACCTTTAATCGTCACTGGAAAGGTATTCAAGAGATCATAAGATCTAGATTTAGTTATGCACCAGTGATCTCTGTCGCTTGGATCCTATTAGGGATGGAAATATGGAAATAAGAATGAACAAAGAGTCAGGTCAAACGACTGTTGAGTATATTCTTCTTTTTGTTGTTGTCATCTCTCTCGTTATGACAGTGTACAAGAGTGCTGCCTTTAAAAGAATGTTTGGTGAGCAAGGGGAAGTTGGTTTAAAAATCAAAGCACAAAATG
>JACCEB011184468.1_pt1 | contig 18894 bp, 16 predicted proteins | sample 7454761 | NCBI WGS metagenome assembly JACCEB01 (sample SAMN15323454, study PRJNA562643) | freshwater metagenome | isolation source: river surface water | place: USA:Blue River Watershed | collected 2017-08-18 | reverse complement strand
GGTCTGGAGAATCAATATTAAAAGGATATCCATGCTTTTTAGCAAATACCACAAATGGATTTAATTTGTCTTCGTTCGGTTGATCATGCACGCGATATGGGAAAGGCAAAAATTCTTTTTTCACTTTCACTGTTCCCATTTTTTCCGCAATCAATTGATTGGCTTTTAACATCAATTCTTCGATCAATTGATGCGATGCTTTGCTTTCTTTTACCGTTATTCCAGTTGGTTTTCCATTGGCATCTAAAGTAAATCGAACCTCCTGTGATGAGAAATTGATGGCGCCATTTTCGAAACGTTTTTTTCTCAAATTTTGGGTATAATCATGCAACCATAAAATCACTTCCTTATGGTCGCCTTCTTTTGTTTCTATAATTTCTTGCACATCCTCATAGGTAAATCGTCGATCAGAAAAGATCACTGTTTTGCCATACCAAGTATGCACAATCTTGCCTGTCGCATCTATTTCAAATGTCGCTGAGAAAGTTAATTTTTCTTCCTTAGGTCTTAATGAACATAATTCATTCGAAATTCTTTCTGGCAACATTGGATACACACGATCTGGTAAATACACCGACGTGGCTCTTTCATAAGCTGCTTTATCCACCGCAGTGCCAGGTTGTACAAAATGACTTACATCTGCAATATGCACGCCAATTTCTATATGCCCATTGTCTAAATGTTGGAATGAAATAGCATCATCAAAATCCTTGGCATCCACAGGATCAATGGTGAATGTCAAAACCTTACGATAGTCTTTTCGTTTTGCAATTTCTTCGGGGGTGATTTTATCTGAAAGTGTTTTAGCAAAAGCCAACACTTCACCATCAAATACCAACGGAAATCCTGATTCTGCCACGATAGATTTCATGGCCATATCGTTTTCTTTCTCTGGCGTAAATATTTCTAAAACTTCTCCTTCTGGTTTTTTATTTGAGTTCTCCCATTTAGTCAATTGTACAATCACTTTATCACCCGTCTTTGCGCCCTTTAATTTATCCATTGGGATATAAATATCTGGCATTGGATGCATGGTATTAGGCAAGAAGAAAGCATGGTGTTGCATGATCTGCATCGTGCCTGAAAAAGAAACTTGTTTTCTTTTTACAATCTCTACCACTTTGCCTTCTTTCTTTCCAGAGCCCTGTCTTATTTTGGTAATTTTAACACGGACTTCGTCTCCTTTGAGTGCCGTATTGAAATCGGTTGGAAATACTAAAATATCTTGTTCTAATCCTTGTACGATAATAAAACCCATGCCAGATTTGGCAATATCTAAAACCCCTTTATACGTTGTCGTTAAATGAGTCTGTTTTGTAGTTGTTTTTGACTTCTTTTTGTCTTTTTTACTGTTCATTAGCTTGTTGATGATATTGTGCTACAAAATCAATGACCAATTGATTAAATTCAGTTGCTTGATTAAATAGAAAGAATGGTTTGATTGGTAGTACATACAATGGCATATCATTTAATTCATTGGTATACTTTACTAATCTAACGGCATCTTTTTCTGTAGTAAGAATAAGCTTACTCTTTGCGTTAATCTGTTCAAATTTATTGCGTATCTCATTTAAATCTTCTATCGAGAAAATATGATGGTCGCTGTAACTTAATTGATAATAAGTGTGTGTATTTTCGTGTAAATAATTTTTTAAAGGAATGGGGTTCGCGATACCACAAACCAATAATACCTCATCCCGCATCGTCAACACCCATTGGTCAGATGGATTGTAAATATGATAAGGTGTTTCGTAAGCAATGGCTGTAAAAAAAACTGATTGATGTTGTTCTGGATACAACTTTTCTAACACCTCCGCTTTATCAGCCTCAGTCATATCCAAAGGACATTTAGTGACCACAATAATATTTGCGCGCTTTGCAGATTTTCGTTCGTCCCTAAGGTCTCCAGTTGGGAAAAAGAAATCATCGCAATACAGGTTATCATACTCAGTTAAAAGAATACTAAAATGCGCATCTATCTCACGGTGTTGAAATGCATCATCTAGTATCACTGTTTGTACATCTGGGATGTCTTGGATCAATTGAGGAATGGCTTCGATACGTCGCTCTCCTACCGCCACGCCTACCTTGGGAAATTTTAAATGAAACTGCATCGGCTCATCCCCAATTTCTAATGCGGTGGATTGATCCGTTGCTAATGCATACCCTTTGGTTTTTCGTTTATAGCCCCTACTTAATGTAGCAGTTTTAAATTCTGTAGAAAGGATGGATAATAAATGCTCTACCATGGGTGACTTACCAGTGCCTCCTAAAGAAAGATTCCCGACACATATAATCGGTAAATTAAAATGCACTGACTTTAAATATTTTTTAGCGTACATCCAATTGCGCAATGTCACAATCCAGCCATAAACGATGGCAAAAGGTAAGAGTAGTACTCTAAAGGATTTTAAAAAAATATTATTCAAATGCATAGGTATTCCACGGCGTGATACAACATGACAAAGGTACGTCAAATTCGTTGGTATCAGTGAAATTGTCCATTGGTTCAAAGTAAGACACCCCTATTTTTTGTAAGCCTTTATTGGCTTTTGTTAAGTAACGATCATAATATCCTTTTCCATAGCCAACACGATGTCCTTTTTGGTCAAAACCAAGTAATGGAACCAACATCGTATCAATCAATTCGGGTGCTACTTGGTTGAATGGCAAAGGTTCTTGAATACCATATGCATTCAGCTGCAAGGTCTCTGTTTCAAAATAAAAATCCATTTGATGTCCATCGGTTTGAATAATTGGATAACAGAATCGGATGAATGGATACAAGGTCTTGATGTATTTTTCGAATAACAAAGTATTGGGTTCATTCTTATTGGCTAAAGGATAAAAACTAGCAAGAACGGATGTCATCGACCAATCGATGCGTTGAAATTGAATGAGCAATAGATCATCCATCTTCATGCATGCTGATTCAGTTAATGCAGCTCTTTTTTGGGATAATATGTGACGCGCTTCGGCCTTTGTTATATGCATTCGAAAAAACTAAAAATAGTGGCTCCGTAATTTCTTTGGAAACTATAGCCTTCAAATGTTTTATAGTCATTACGTGGAGTATGTTCCAAAATAAAATAGCCTTTTGGACTAATCAATTTCTTTTCAACAATGATTCTTGGTAAATCGTCAATGGTATTTAAAGCATAGGGCGGGCCTGCAAAAATGATATCATATTGTTGATTGCAAGTGGCTAAGAATTGAAATACATCCATTTGTATGGTGATGGTGTTTTCGATTTTCAAAAAATCAATATTCTTTTTAATGAAATCAAGCATTGTTTTATCCTTCTCTACAATGGTCAATTGTTCGGCACCTCTTGAAGCTAGTTCGTAGCTAATACAACCAGTCCCGCCAAATAAGTCTAAAGTAAGGGCACCATCTATGGCCACTCTATTATGTAAAATATTAAACAACCCTTCTTTCGCAATATCTGTTGTGGGTCTAGTATGCGGCATATTGGTTGGTGGATGAATCCTTCTTCCGCCGTATTTCCCTGAAATAATTCTCATGCGTACAACTTAAATAATAAAATAGGGCGCGTAATGATGATTTGGATAGTCCGTATTTAAGGTAGCTCCAATACCCTCATCTGGCACTTGTTGCATATGCGCCCCAGCAAAATAACTAGCTAATGCTTGCATCCATAAATCCCTTTCTGCACTGTACCCAATTACATTCAAATTTGTATCCTTAGGTTGAATATTTGCTTGAATACAAGCGTTCAACACCAGGTATTGATTTTGATCGTCCCCACTTTTATTAAAATAATTTACAAAATGTGGTTTGCCATTTTGAATGATCAACAAAATAAAATAATTGTTAAATATAGTAATACAAACCCCATCCCCTTGATTAGAAGATACTAGACAACTTAAATAATTGATCCATTTGCCAGTTGGAAAAGACCTTGTTAATAAAGTACTTAAAGCATCTGGCACGCCATAAACCAAAACTTGTTCTTGCCCAATTTTTTGCAATTGTAGTTCTTCTTCCATTTTTGTACCTACAACCAGACTAAATTCATTGTGGTAAAATGCATCTGCGCCAGTGTGCACAGTTTTAGTTAATAAGGTTCTTTTTGTATTCATCACAAATTGAACCTGTCTATAATATGATTGAATCAGTTTTGAATTATTTTGCAAATAACCTAAAAGTTGATTCCACCCATTTTGATCTGTGGTGTTTTCAAAATATTCAAAAGCAATATATGCACCATTCATATGGTTTTTAACCACAAAACAGATAGACTGTTCGTCCACGATCAAATAAAGATCCTCCACCTTATTATTTGCTGTACTTTCTTGTACGCCGTAAATGCCAATTTTTTTCATAGTCTATTTCTACTGCAATGATACAAAAAAAAGAGGCTATGTATTGATAAAACTATTTGTAGATTTGTAATTATATGAGTCAACCAGCAGCGACCCCATCCTTACAGGTCAATATAAGTAGTAAACAAATACTGACGATCTCTGTCCCTATCGCGTTGGCAATCTTGGTACCTCAGTTTAACTTCATCATTAACAATATCTTTTTAGGTGCCTTAAGCAAACAAGCACTCGCTATTGGAGGTATTACAGGCGTCTATTATTTGATTTTTGGTGTGATGGGACAAGGACTCAATAATGGTTTACAAGCCCTAATTTCGAGACGAGCTGGCGAAAACCGAGTAGATGAGATTGGGGTCTTATTTAATCAAGGGGTCATTATATCTATATGCTTGTCTATTGTTGGTATTGGTTTCACTTACTTTATTGCACCATCTATATTTCATGCTTTATTAATAGATTCCGAAAGAGCTAATACCGTCATTGAATTTCTAAAAATACGTATTTGGGGTCTTCCCTTTTTATTCATCTACCAAATGCGTAATGCTTTATTAGTAGGTACCAATCAAAGTAAATTCTTAATCATTGGTACAGCCACTGAAGCGCTCATCAATATCTTTTTTGATTATAGTTTGATCTTTGGACATTTTGGATTTGCAGCAATGGGTTTAAATGGTGCTGCTTATGCTTCTATCATTGCCGAAATCATGGGCTTGCTTGTGATTTACCTTGTGATACATTATCAAAAGATTGGGTCAAGATTTAATTTATTCAAAAGGCTTGAGCTCAAAATGGATTATGTAAAACTCATTTTGGTGCAATCTTCTCCATTGATGATGCAATATATGATTAGCATTATTAGCTGGGAATTTTTTTATATTTTAATAGAACATAGAGGAGAACAATCCCTTGCAGTATCCAATGCGATGCGCAATATATTTGGCTTTTTTGGTTGTTTTACCTGGGCTTTCGCTGCTACAACCACCACTATGGTGAGTAATATCATTGGACAGAATTTACAAGAAAAAGTGGTCGAACTCATTTATAAAATCATGCGATGGAGTTTTGGTTTTGCATTCATTGTGGCTATATTGATCAATGTATTTGCTGCTCAGTTTCTTTCCATCTATGGACAAGGGGATGGCTTTTTGACAGAGGGTATTCCAGTTTTAAGAATCGTTTCTGTTGCGTTGCTTTTAATGTCCGCTTCTACCATTTGGTTAAGTGCTGTGACCGGTACAGGACAATCAAAAGTGACCTTAATGATTGAATTTGCAGCCATTGTGATCTACATTATTTACAACTATCTAGTACTAGAATATTACCAAATGCCTATCACATATGGATGGTTTAGTGAGGTGATCTATTGGTTGAGTTTATTGATCCCTTCGTTTTTCTACATCAGGACGATGCGTTGGAAGAACAAGAAAATTTAAATCTATCTAGACTATATAGTCGAAGTTAATTTAGAATAATTTGTCCTAGTTCTTTCCATATCAACAGCAGTCGTTCCTTCAAAATAAGGCACTGACAATTGTTGTTTTGTGATTTTTACATACACAGATTCAGCCAAAGGATGTGCTGCTAAAATTTGATCTGCAATATTTGATACAATCGTTTCAAGCAAAGGTGTAGGCACTGACATGATTTTTTGTATCAAATGATACACTTCCACATAATCAATGGTTTGTTCTAATTGGTCAATCGTTTTTGTTGCTGGCGTTAATTGAATACGTACATCTACCTTAAATGTATTTCCAATTTTTTTTTCTGAAGGATAGACTCCATGAAAACCATTGAAAATTAAATCATTCAAATAGATGTGCATAATAAAGATTTAACTAGTGCCCTTTTGCTGTTAAGAAACGCTCTGCGTCTAATGCTGCCATACAACCACTACCTGCTGCAGTAACCGCTTGACGATAATTTTTATCTTGTACATCTCCAGCAGCAAACACCCCTTCAATATTTGTTTTGGTTGTACCAGGTTCTGTTAAGATATACCCTGTTTCATCCATCTTTAAATAGTCTTTAAAAATGCCGCTGTTTGGATTGTGTCCAATCGCAACAAAGAAAGCACTCACGGGAATCTCTTCCAATGTGTTGGTTTTGTTATTTTTAATTCGAACACCTTCTACTTTCTTGTCACCCAAAATTTCGTCTGTTTCGGAATTAAAATGCACCACAATATTTGGTGTATTCAATACTCTATCTTGCATCACTTTACTTGCACGCATTTGATCTTTTCTCACAATCATATGTACGGTTGTACACATTTTTGATAAGTAGTGTGCTTCTTCAGCAGCAGTATCACCTGCCCCTACTATTGCCACATCTTTTCCTTTAAAGAAGAACCCATCACATACAGCACATGCACTTACGCCAAATCCATTCAATCTTTCTTCACTTGGTATGCCTAACCATTTTGCACTTGCACCTGTAGAAATAATCACCGCACCTGCTTCGATGATTTTTTCATCATCAATCCAAACTTTATGTGGGTAGCCGCTAAAATCTACTTTAGTGGCTAAGCCATAACGGATATCTGTGCCCATTCTTGCAGCTTGTTTCTCAAAATTGACCATCATTTCTGGGCCTTGAATACCATCTGGGAAACCAGGATAGTTTTCTACCTCTGTTGTAATGGTTAATTGTCCTCCTGGTTGAATACCTTGGTATAACAATGGTTTCATATTCGCTCTAGCCGCATAAATTGCAGCAGTATAACCAGCTGGTCCTGATCCAATAATTAAGATGTCTACTTTTTCTGTTTCCATAATCCTTTTTTTGTTGCTACAAAGTAGCTTAAACTAAATAAATTTTTATTGTTTTTTTCAAGCCTTAAAGTTTTACAAAAGGCGTAGAAAAAAATAGCCCCGACAAATCTTTAAGATCGTTGGGGCTATTATGATATTGTTCATTTTTATATTAGCCCAAATAAGCTTTCAATGCATTGCTGTATCGTGCTTTTTGTAAACGTTTAATGGCACGTTCTTTAATTTGTCTAATACGTTCTTTTGTTAAATCGTATTTGATACCAATTTGCTCGATCGTAACCCCATTTTCACCATCTAATCCAAAGTATGCATTTACAATCTCAGCTTCTCTTGGACTCAATGATTTTAAGACTCTTTTGATTTCTTCTCTTAAAGAATCCTTCATCACATCTTCATCCGTATCAGATCCACCTTCTAATAAATCACCCATCGCCACATCTTCTGCTTCGTGCACTGGTGCATCTAAAGAGGTATGACGTGTATTAGATTGGAAAATATTATTGATTTCTGTTTCTGACATCTCCAAGATACCTGCTAGTTCCTCTGTTGAAGGCTCACGTTCATGCTCTTGTTCGAATGCCATATACGCTTTGTTCGCTTTATTATACGTACCAATTTTGTTCTGTGGTAATCGCACCAAACGACCTTGTTCTGCTAAAGCTTGTAAAATAGATTGACGAATCCACCAAACTGCATAAGAAATGAATTTGAAACCCTTCGTTTCATCAAAACGCTGAGCAGCTTTGATCAAGCCTAAATTTCCTTCATTAATTAAATCACTCAAGGATAAACCTTGGTGTTGGTATTGTTTTGCCACAGACACAACGAAACGTAAATTGGCTTGAACCAATTTATCTAGTGCTCGTTGGTCACCCATTTTAATACGTTGAGCGAGCGTGGTCTCTTCTTCGGGATTAATCATAGAGATTTTAGAAATCTCCTGTAAATATTTTTCAACCGCTTGAGAATCTCTGTTGGTGATCTGTGTAGCAATTTTAAGCTGCCTCATGCAAAGAATTTATTTATAAGTATAACGATGGAAAGTCCAAAATAGTATATCCCTTGAGGGAGTCTGCAAAGTTAAGTTTTTGGAGGCAATAATACAAATAAAGCCTAGAATAGCCCTCAATTTCACATTTTAGAAATATTTATACCCAAAATGGTCTTTTTAACCTTTTATCGACGGCCTAGATTTATCTTCGTTCCATGATAGATTATAGATCTGACACCGTTACCAAGCCTACCCCAGCCATGTTAGCATATATGCAAGCCGCGCCTGTTGGGGATGATGTGTTTGGAGAAGACCCAAGTATCAACAGTTTGGAGGAGAAAACGGCCAAGATGTTTGGGTTTGAAGCTGGATTGTTCTGCCCAAGCGGTACGATGACCAATCAATTGGCCATTAAAAGCCATACACAAGCTGGAGACGAAGTGATTTGTGACGAAATTTCCCATATTTACCAATATGAAGGTGGTGGTATCGCCTTTAATTCGGGTTGTTCTGTCCGCCTTTTACATGGCGACCGAGGCCTGTTAAATGCAGCCCAAATTCAAGCAGCAATCAACCCTATTGATGTGCATAAGCCAATCACTAGTTTGGTGAGCCTAGAAAATACCAGCAACCGAGGTGGAGGTGCTTGTTATGATTTTAATACTTTTTACGAAATTCAACAGGTGACCAAGGCCAATAATTTGGCACTTCATTTAGACGGAGCAAGGGTTTTCAATGCCATTGTCCACAAAAAGGAAAATGCAGCAGATTATGGGAAAGTCTTTGATTCTGTATCTATTTGTTTAAGTAAAGGATTAGGTGCGCCAGTAGGAAGTGTGTTGGTAGGTTCCATTCCATTTATCAAAAAAGCCAGAAGATGGAGAAAGGTTTTTGGAGGCGGGATGCGTCAAGCGGGTTATTTAGCTGCTGCTGGAATTTACGCTATCGAAAATCATGTGGCGCGTTTAGCAGAAGATCATGTACATGCCATTGCATTGAAAGAAGCATTAGAATCAAAATCATTTGTAGACCATGTTTTACCAGTTGAAACCAATATTGTTATTGCAGTCATGACCGGTGCTTATACCCCAGCCGAATTTGTTCATGCATTAAAAGAACAGGATATATTGGCCTATGTGATGACCCCTACTCAAGTCAGATTTGTTTTACATCTTGACATCTCCCCAGAAGCTTTAGCTAAAACAATTGAAACCATTCAAAAAATTAAGTCGTAAAGAATAGATAATAATTATGTTAGAAAGAATTAATCCAACCACAACACAAGCTTGGTTTGTGTTGAAGAAACATTTTGAAGAAGAGATGAATAGGAAACAAATGAAAGATTTGTTTGCAGCAGACCCAAATAGATTTGAAACTTACTCTATTAAAAAAGACGGTGTACTATTTGATTATTCAAAAAATATTATTTCTGATAAAACCATTCAATTACTATTTCAATTAGCAAAAGAGTGTGGTTTAGATAAAGCCATTGAAGCACAGTTTTCTGGAAAAGCAATCAACGAAACCGAAAACAGGGCTGTATTACATACCGCATTAAGAAATTTTAGTGGTCAACCAGTTTTACTAGATGGTAAGGATCTGATGCCAGGTATTCAGAAAGTGTTACAACAAATGAAAACTTTTTGTAACAAGATTCATCAGGGCGAACACAGAGGATTTACCGGAAAAAAAATTACAACCATTGTAAACATTGGCATTGGTGGAAGTGATTTGGGTCCTGTGATGGTGACCGAAGCCTTGAAACCATATTGGGTGGATGGAATTCAAACTTATTTTGTAAGTAATGTAGATGGAACACATATTGCTGAAACTTTAAAGAAAGTAAACGCAGAAGAAACCTTGTTTTTAATTGCTTCAAAAACATTTACAACTCAGGAAACCATGACCAATGCCCATACGGCAAGAACTTGGTTTTTAGAACATGCAAAAGACGAAGCCCATATTGCAACACATTTTATTGCTTTAAGTACCAATGAAAAATTAGTAAACGCATTTGGTATTGATAGTCAAAATATGTTTGAATTCTGGGATTGGGTTGGTGGACGTTATTCTTTATGGAGTGCTATTGGAATGTCCATTGCATTGACCATTGGTTACCACAATTTTGAGGATTTATTAAAAGGTGCACACGAAGCTGATGTACATTTTAAAACAACGCCTTTCGATAAAAATATGCCAGTGATTATGGCCCTGTTAGGCATTTGGTATACCAATTTTTTTGGCGCTCAGAGCGAAGCCATCCTCCCATATGACCAATACTTACACCGATTTGCAGCCTATTTCCAACAAGGTAATATGGAAAGCAATGGTAAATATGTAGACCGCAATGGCACCACTGTCAATTACGCAACTGGTCCTGTAATTTGGGGCGAACCAGGCACCAATGGGCAACATGCTTTTTATCAATTGATCCATCAAGGTACTTTAGTGATTCCTTGTGATTTTATTGCACCAGCAAAAAGCCATAATCCAATTGGAGATCATCATGATAAATTATTAAGTAATTATTTTGCACAAACCGAAGCCTTACTCAATGGTAAGTCTGAAAAAATAGTCAAAGAAGAATTAAAAGCAGCTGGCAAATCCGAAGCTGAAATTGAATCTTTAGCACCATTCAAAGTTTTTGCAGGTAACAAACCAACCAATTCTTTCTTAGTAGAAAAAATTACACCGCATACTTTAGGTTTCTTAATTGCCCTATACGAGCAAAAGATTTTTACGCAGGGTGTCATATGGAATATCTATAGTTTTGATCAATGGGGTGTTGAATTAGGTAAACAATTGGCCAACCAGATCTTACCTGAATTAAATCATAATGAACCTGTGACTGGACATGATAGTTCAACCAATGGATTAATTAATCAATACAAGCAATGGAAAGCATAAGATTTATTGAACCAAAGGACAATGTGGCTTTGGCAGCCGTGATTCGTGCTGCCTTAACTGAATTTGGCGCCAATAAACCTGGAACTGTTTATTATGATCCAACTACAGACCATTTATTTGAATTGTTTCAAACTCCAGGGTCTATTTATTATATAGCGGAAATTGAAGGAACCCTTGTTGGAGGTTGTGGTATTTTCCCAACCGAAGGATTACCAGATGGCACTTGTGAATTGGTGAAATTGTATTTAGCCCCAACTGCAAGAGGAACGGGATTAGGAAAAACATTGATGCTTAAAGCAATGAATTGGGCAAAAGAAAATGGATATATGCAAGTTTATCTAGAAACCATGCCTGAACTTTCTAATGCAGTATCGATGTATGAAAAATTGGGTTACAACAGACTGACAAAATCAATGGGCAATTCTGGACATTGTGGATGCAACATCTGGATGCTAAAAAACTTATAGTTTTTATCAGTTCCGAAATTCATTTACCACTTATCTACTTCCTCAGCACTTAAATTATCGCCACTAGTTTCAGGCGTATTTGAAGCTTGATTTATTTCAGGCGTCGATGTTGGTACTTGAGATTCAGATACAACTGAAGGCTGAACTGCTTCAACGAATGTTTCGGTAGCTGCAGGATAATTATTTGGATATTGTGGTGGATTCTCTGGATCAAATTCATGATTGAATGCATCAAAATCAAAATCAGGCATCAATTCTGTTTTCACATAATCCAAAGATTCAGTCAATGCTTTTAAAAATTTATTGAAATCCTCTTTATACAAGAAAATTTTAGAACGATCATATCCATTATCATCAAAACGTTTTCTGCTTTCAGTAATGGTTAAAAAATAATCATTGCCCTTAGTAGCTCTTACATCAAAGAAATAAGTTCTTCTTTTTCCTGCACGAATTTTTGAACTAAATACACTTTCAATCTTTTTGTCGTTGTTTTCGTATTCCACAATATCAATTTTAGTTAAGAAAAATCTATAGCTAAAATATAAAATCTTTATGAAATTTTGAAATTTTAAACAAAAATTAAAGAAATCCCTTTAAACCTATACTATTCTTGGTTTTGGCTCAATTGGGTTTGATACAATTCGGCATATAAGCCCTGTTTTGCTAACAAACTTTCGTGTGTACCTGATTCAGCAATATGACCATTTTCTATGAAAATAATATGGTCAAAATGAAAATTAAAAAAGATGCGGTGTGTAATAAATAAAGCCGTTTTATCTTGCATAAGACGACTCAGATTCGCCAATATTGTTTTTTCGGTGTTGGCATCCACCGCACTTAAACAATCGTCGAAAATGAATAAATCTGGTTCTTTAATTAATGCCCTGGCAATGGATATCCTTTGCTTTTGCCCCCCGCTTAATGTGGTACCGCGCTCCCCCACCATGGTCTCAAATCCGGCTGGTAATTGTTCGATTTCATTTAAAATATGAGCCGACTTCGCTGCCGCTTTGATAGTTTCGTCAGAAGAGATGACTCCAAACTGAATATTATTCTTAATTGAATCACTAAATAAAAATACATCCTGTTGCACATAGCCAATGCGTTTTCTTAAGGACAAAGTATTTATCATTTCAATTGGTTGACCATCTACTAACACTTCTCCTTTATTTACATGGTACATTCTATTCAAAACTTGTGCAATGGAAGATTTTCCAGAACCCGTTTTTCCAAGGATCAATACTTTTTGTCCAGCTTGTATATTTAATGTAAAATTATTCAATGCTTTAATACCAGAATGTGGATAGATAAAATCCACATTTTTAAATTGTAAATCTCCTTTTATTTGATCTATTTTTTTTGTACCCTTATTTTGAATAGTTGGCTCAATGGATAAAAATTCATTCAATCTTTTTTGTGAAGCAGCAGCTCTTTGAATCATACTAGCTGTCCATCCAATTGCACTCACTGGGAAAGTCAACATATTGATATAAATGACAAACTCAACAATCGTTCCAATCTGACTTGGATCTTTAATGGCTTGTAATCCGCCTAAATAGATAGTCAATAAAGTACTCAGTCCAATCATCAAGGCCATGGTAGGCGTATAAAAAGCTTCCACTTTCGCCAAGGCAACTGCATTCTTACGGTACAATTCACTATTGGTTTTAAAGAATCCCAACATCGCTTTTTCCTGCACAAAAGATTTTATGACTCTGATACCAGAATAAGATTCTTGTGCATTGGTGGTTAAATCTGATAATTGCCCTTGTATCTCCTCACTCTTTTTATTGATGATACTATTCACCAAATAAATCGTGATGGCTAAAATGGGTAATGGTGATAGTACATACAAACTCAGTCTTACATCTTTTGTAAACATATTGTATAAACAAAAACCAATCAAAGAAACAAGGTTGACTAAATACATTAAAGAAGGGCCGGTGTACATCCTCACACGACTCACGTCTTCTGTAATACGACTCATTAAATCTCCTGTACTATGGGTTTTATAAAATTCTGTATCGAGTGCTTGATAATGTTCGTAGACCTGATTTTTTTGATCATACTCAATATGCCTACTCATCACAATCATCGTCTGGCGCATAAAAAACATGAACACGCCCCTTAAAATTGCCAAAATCAGTATGGTGACACTACAAAAAGTGATTAACCAGCCAAAGCTAAAATGGTTGATTTCGCTGATCCCTGATATTGCTTTAATAATAAGTTCATTTGGCGCCCCCGTAACAGGTTTTCCACCTGGTAGTTTTGCTTGAACCAATCCAACCACATAACCCGTGATTTGAGGTGCTAAAACAGCCAAATAGTTAGTCGCAATGACCAATAGCATTCCTGCAAAAAACCGGAATCTATATTTCCAAAAAAATTGATTTAAAGCAGCTAATTCTCTCACTTGGTCCTTTTATGTAAAGATACATGGTAGTCAATTAATTAGAACTATTGAATTCATGAATAAATTGGCCATTTTTTTGCAAAATTGCTTTTCCCTTCCTACATTTGCCGCGGAGAGATGGCAGAGTGGTCGATTGCGATAGTCTTGAAAACTATTGACTGTAACAGGTCCGGGGGTTCGAATCCCTCTCTCACCGCCAACGAATTCAAAACCACGTAATTACGTGGTTTTTTTGTTTTCTGGACGAGCCAAGCTTGCTTGAGCGAGTACATGGAAACAAAAAAAACAGCGGCGAAGCCGCAGGTTTTGAATTTGTTTTGGGCACCCCAAAAGGATCACCGACCAAAGGGAGGTAATCCTAGAAAAATAAAAGACCACCAATTTGGGTAGTCTTAAATATATTAGTCAAAGAAGATTTTATTGTTGCACCCCAACTCCTGAGAAGCTCACTGTCTTAATCAAATTATCACTTAAAAAGATGGTCGCGCTTTTAGTGAAATTTCCCATTGAAGCTCCATTAAAACCTAGAGTCACTGTTGTTTTTTGACCAGGGGCAATTACTGCATTTGCCTGGAATTTTGGTGTAGTACAACCACAACTTACTTGAACATTATTTAAAGTAACTGGAGCCGAACTTATGTTTTCTATTGTAACAACAAATTCAGTAGGCTTTCCGTAAGGGATGTTACCCATGTTGTAATTATCATTGGTAAATTTCAATACTTTATTGATGTCTTTTTGAACTTGTGTTGTGGAACTAGCTGGTTTTGTTTGTGCTTTTAGCTGAAATAAACTCAAACTTACAATTGCAAATAAAATAAACTTTTTCATATTTTTTAATTTAAAAAATTAAATAATTGGTTATCAAAATTAACTACTTTTTATCAATAATAAATATATAACTATATCTATTCACCACCTGTGCTGCAATATCTTTTCTTGCGTCAGAACAGTCTTTTAAAAGTTCACGCTCTCCAACTTGCTTAATGACTACTTCATTATCAGATAATTTTGACAAAGTACGATAAATACGATTAGCTCTGCGAGCAGATAAATCTTCATTGTATTCTAAGCTACCATTACAATCCGCAGCAGATACAATCACAATTTTTTTATTCTTAATGCGCTTCACTAATTCAATCACCTTATAATAATCAGGAAGATCTTTCTGAATGATATACACTTGATCAAATGGATGGTGCAATTCAACATAATTCATCGTTAAAGATTTAAGTGAATCTACCGCCCTTATGAATTCTTTTGATTGAACTGCCAACTCGGCTTTTCTTAAAGCTTCAGTAGCAGCAACTTTTGCTTGTTTTACTTTCTCACTCAAAGGAATATTAAATAAAGCAACATCTTTTATGTAAGTATTATTTTGTTTTTGATACCCATCTGAGATACTTGATTGTATATAACGGTTGCCCTCATCATCATAAGCTACTATATCAAATTCTTGATTAGGTCTAATCTTGAATTGGTAACTAGCATTAACATCTGTAGTTGTACTATCTTTTAAAATCATCTTACCTTGATCATTTTTCTGGTAGAGATATATTTTTTTACCAACTAGCGTTCCACCATCAAAGGCTACTTTCCCTACTATTTTCACAAAGCTTTGATTATAATCAAAGGCAAAAATATCATCTGAACCATTTCTATTAGTACTAAAGAATCCTTTTGTACCCTTGATACTAAAAGCAAAATCATCTTTAGAACTATTTACTGGATACCCCATATTCTTTAATACTGGATCACCATTTGGCCCTTTTACTAATCGGTATATATCTAAACCCCCTAGTCCAGGATGCCCATTGGAACTAATGAACAAATTGCCTTCGTAAAATGTAGGGAACAATTCATTGCCAGCGGTATTGATGTCTTGTCCTAAATTCACTGTGTTTTTCCAAGAGCCATCTTCGTTTTGATCTATATAATAAATATCAGTTCCGCCTTGCCCGCTATTATCATCAGACACATAATATAAACGCTTACCGTCTGGAGTAATAGCAGGATGGAAGTAACTAAATTTAGGATTATTAAAGAACATTTTATGTGCATTCATCCACTTGCCATCTTTTAGTAACGCTTCCCAAATTTCTAATTGATAGGTATTAAAAGATTTTTTTTGATTTCTTGTATAATAGGCTCTTTTACCATCTGCTGTAAAACTAACTGCACCTAGGTTCATCCTATCACTTTTAAAGCCATAAAATACTTGACCAATGATGTCTTTTGACACATGTGACTTTACATCATAAGTTTTAATTACTTTTCTTGTATCATTAGGACTAATGCTAGAATAATTAGTGTAATTATATAATGGTTTCTTTTCGAACCATTGTCCACTAATCATGGTATCCGCTCTTAAGCTATCTATATTGGGATAAAAATATAATTTTGTAAAACCAGCACCATCCCATGCAAATTCCGGAACATTATTAGCTTTTTTTAGATTTAACCAATTCCATAAAAAGAATTTCTTTTTATGGAATTTAGATTCAAATTGATTTGATTCATACATTAAACCATTTTGATATAACACACCGTTGAATTCATTAAAAGATGTATTTATTTTAGTATTGTAAATTCTAAAATCTAAAGAATCACCAACTAGTTTTTTACGATTATTAAAACCAAAAAAACGTGCATCTGCTAATTTTGTTTTATTACTATCTATTATTTCTTTATAAATGTTTATGGCTTTATCATAATTTCCTAAAATCGCATATGCTTCAGCCATATCAGAATTGTATTTTACACCATGCAAACATGATAAATCATAATACTTTACAGCACTATCAATTTGATTTACATTTTGATAACTTTTAGCGAGTAATAATAATGCACTTGTATCTTTAGGTTCGGTCAATAAATATTTTTTAATAACTGGAATAGCATAAGCAAATCTTAATTGGTTAAATTCTTGTTTAGCCAATTTTATTAAACCTTTCTGCTTTCGAGATTGTGCATCTAGCGCATTAAAGGATGTTGCTAACAATATAAATAGAAGTATATATTTATTATTTTTCATTTAATTAAAAGTATCTAGTAGATTTTATTTTAGTCTTATTATTACCAAATTCATACCTCAACATTAATTCATTTGATCCTCTTGTAAAATATTTTAATGGATTAAAAGGCAAATCATAGGCATAGCCTATTCTTAGATTTGGAGTTGCTTGTAATTCTACCATACCCACAAATGCGTCACCAGTTCTATAGCTACCTCCGAATCCTAAAATGTCTTTTAGCCAAACATTCAGGTTAATATCTGCTTCTATTGGCGCACCACTTACCATTTTTATCATTGTAGATGGTTTTAACTTAAGATCTTCATTGACATCGAAAACATATCCTGTATTGGCGAATAAATGAAAGGCGTTTGACTTGTCTATACTTGAAATAAAATCTTCATAACTTGCTAAACGAGATTTTAAAATACTTGGTGTAGAAACACCTGCATAAAAACGATCAGTGTTATAGTACACCCCCATCCCAAGTGATGGATTCCATCTTGAAGGATTGTTAGTAGTAATAAAGCTAGGATCATTTGGGTTATTACGATTCTGAACATCATTCAAATTGATTCGATAATTCATCAAACCAAAACTCAATCCACCAGATAATATACCTTTTTCTGATACTTGTATTCTGGTAGAAAGCATTCCATTAAATCCTGTTGCAGCTTCTACACCAAGACGATCGTCAAATACTTGCATACCCCACCCAATTTTTCCGTCTTTTATAGATTGATCTAAACTTACAGAAGTTGTTTTTGGAGCTCCTTTTATACCATTCCATTGATTTCTTTGAAAAAAGTTAAAACTCAAAGCCTCTCTATTACCGGCATAAGCGGGATTCACACCCAACATATTGTACATATATTGTGAATACATTGGTTCGGTTTGGGCATGTACTTTTTGACAAACAAATAGCAATAAGCTTATTTGAAGCGTTACAATTAACCTTAATAATGTATATGTTTTATTATACTTCATGTCCTTCCCTCTTATCTTTTTATTGTTAAACTACCTGCCAATTTTTGCAATTTACCATCCACATCTGTGCCATGAACTATATAATAGTATGTTCCTTCTGGCAAATCCTCACCAAGTATATTTGAAATTCCCTTACCTCTCCAATCATTTTTGTAATCTAAATTTTTGTATACTTCATTACCCCATCGGTTGATTACCCAAACTGAAACTTTTGTACCCATTGGCCTTCTAATAATCCAAGTATCATCAATCCCATCATTATTTGGAGAGAATCCTTCTGGGATATTTAATGGTATTTTTGGTATTACAAATAAAGTTGGTTTTCTTATTGTATCATTAGCTGATAAAATTCTCGTTGGATCTGTTGATATAGTAGTTAGTATTCCATTTACTGTTGGGACAGAACCAATAACCGTATTTTGGAAATTTCCGGAAATTGTTGATGGAACATTAATTCTTAACATTACAGAATCCATTTTACTTGAATCTAGTGAAGATGCAATTGTGACTAAGTCTGTATTTATGACGCCATCATAATTAGCATTTCTTATTAAGTTACCACTGGTTGATACAGAAACTACTTTTATTCCATTGGTATTATTGAATACTTTAGTGAGATCATCTTTTAATAAAATACTATCTATAAAGTTTTTGGTTAGATTATACGCTTTGATAGTAAATGTTAAATCAAATGTTCCATCTAAATTCAAAGTCGCAGAACCAGCAACTTTTGTAACATCAAGCACTTTAGTAACTGGTGGAGGTGTTGGATCGGTCACAACAATCACTAAAATCTGTGTTGGACAATTAGTTGTTTGACCTGGAGCGCAAACTGGAACTGTATAAGTATAAGTACCCGCAACAGTTGCCGTGAAGGTGTAAGTACCATTTGCTCCAACTGTAATCGTTGCTCCTGTTAATTGTGCAGGTTGACTATAAGTAGTTCCTACTGGTGTCACATCATTGGTTGAGATATTTCCTGACTTTGGTAT
>JACCEB010457885.1_pt1 | contig 18910 bp, 15 predicted proteins | sample 7454761 | NCBI WGS metagenome assembly JACCEB01 (sample SAMN15323454, study PRJNA562643) | freshwater metagenome | isolation source: river surface water | place: USA:Blue River Watershed | collected 2017-08-18 | reverse complement strand
GCAGTCCCGCCGCCACGCCCGGGGAGAAGGTCTCTTGCACGGCTAATCCTGACGGGCGCGACCGCCCCTGAAAAAATTTGAACGCAAAATGTTTCTCTGCGGATACATCGCGTATTATACTTTAGTCTCAATTGGCGCCGTCACCCGAGGCGGCGCGTGCGGCATAACAGGAGCAGTCCAATCCATGCAAAAGCCACCGTTTTCACAAGGCGGAGCTTGGCCGAGGGAAGAGCCGGACCTCACGGGAGCGCGATCCGAGCGCACGCCCGAGCATCCGTTTGGCCGCGCCTTCCAGGGCATGGCGGGCGCCGCCCCGCGTGGCGCGACGCCCAGCAGCTCCCGATTGGATCATGAACCGCCGCTCGGCGACGAGGACTTTCCCGGGCGCCTGCCGCCGGGCTTCAGCGATCTCGCGCGCCGCGTCGCCGAGACCAACCTGCTCGTCGACCGCGCCATCTCGTCCATTTCCGCCGAACAGGGCCAGCCGCAATCGGCCGAAACCCTGTCTGAGCTGGGCGAAAACATCAGCCTGCTGTTTTCCCAGCTCGACGAAAGCGGCGCCGGCGACGCGTCCGGGCCGTGGCACGCGCTTACCGAATCCCTGCGCGACCTGTCGGCCAAGATCGACCGGCGCGAGCAGCTGCGCGCCGAATTGCAGATGACCCAGCACTCGATAGACAAAGCGAAGTCGCGGCTGATCGACCAGATCCAGGAAGCCGCGCGTATCGAGCAGGAACGATTGTCGCTGACGCGGATGCGCAGCCGGCTGGCCGCCGTGATGGCCGACAAGCTGCTGAACAAGCTGCGCTGAAAAAATTTTTCGAGATCGTGATTTTTCCTTGCACTAATACTAAAGTATGATTTAGTATTGCCGTGAAGAAACAGATCATGGCTCGTAGTGCGAGGCAATTGCGAGGCAATTCAACGCAACACGAAGCGACATCAGGCGAAACGATGCACACCGCCGGATAGGCGCGGGTTTCCTGGAAGGGGTAAGGATCTATGGCTGACAGTTTGCAGAAATGGGTGGGACGCAACCGTCCGCCCCGCGTTCAAATCACCTACGACGTCGAGATCGGCGACGCGATCGAGAAGCGCGAGCTGCCGCTCGTGGTCGGCGTGCTGGCTGACCTGATGGGCAAGCCGGCCTCGGCGCCGCCGAAGATGAAGGATCGCCGGTTCGTCGAGATCGATCGCGACAACTTCGACGAGATCATGACGAAGATCGGTCCGCGCCTCGACATGAGCGTGCCGGACACGATGAAGGGCACCGGCAACCTGAAGGTCGAGCTGAACTTCAAACAGTTTGCCGACTTCCATCCGGAAGCTGTCGTGCAGCAGGTGCCGCGTCTGCAGAAGCTGCTGCAGGCCCGCCTCGAACTGCGCGACCTGCTCGCCAAGCTCGACGGCAATGATGACCTCGACGGCGTTCTCGCCTCCGTCATCAGCAACACCGATGGCCTCAAGCAGATCCGCGCCGCCACCGAAGGCGACGCCGCTCCGCAACCGGCGGCAGTGGCCGCCAGCCCGGCGCCCGCAGTGGCCGAGGCCAAGCCCGAAGACAGCCCGCCGGCAGAAACCAAGGCCGACGACGCTCCGGCCGCCGAATGACGGCGCCCCGCGCACTGAACCTCACAGGTGATTGACATGGCAGACACCCAATCCTCCGCATCCGGCACCGGCGCCGCAGGCTCCGGCAGCCTGCTCGACCAGATCGTCCAGAACGGCAAGATGGCCAATGAGCCGTCGCAGGAAACCTACGCGAAGAAACTGATCGGCCAGTTCGCCGCCCAGATCCTCGACGAGGACATGAAGTTCAGCCCGGACAAGGGCGTGGTCGCAATGATCAACGAGCGCATCGCCGAAATCGACGCGCTGCTGACCAGCCAGGTGAATGCGATCCTGCACCACCCGGAGTTCCAGGCGCTCGAAGCGTCGTGGCGCGGCCTGCATGACTTCGTGTTCGGCAGCGAGACCAGCACCCGCCTGAAGATCCGCCTGATGGCCGCCAGCAAGAAGGAACTGCTGAACGACCTCGAGACCGCGGTCGACTACGACACCAGCGTGCTGTTCAAGAAGATCTACGAGGAAGAGTACGGCACCTTCGGCGGCTTCCCCTACTCGGTGTTGATCGGCGACTACTATTTCGGCCGCCATCCGCAAGACGTCGCGCTGATGGAGCGCATGTCGAAAGTCGCCGCTGCCGCGCATGCGCCGTTCATCGCCGCTGCCGGCCCCGCGCTGTTCGACATGAAGAGCTTCACCGAACTCGGCGGCCCGCGCGACATGGCCAAGATTTTCGAGAGCGCCGAGCTGGTGACATGGAAAGCGTTCCGCGAGTCGGAAGATTCGCGTTACGTCGCGCTGACCCTGCCGCGCTACCTGTCACGCCTGCCGTATGGCGCCAAGACGGTGCCGGTCGACCAGTTCGCGTTCGAGGAAGACTGCAACGGCAAGGAACACGACAAATACCTGTGGGCCAATGCCGCCTACCAGCTCGGCCTGCGCATCACCGACGCCTTCGCGAAGTACGGCTGGACCACGGCCATCCGCGGCGTCGAGGGTGGCGGCAAGGTCGAGGGCATGCCGGCGCATACCTTCCAGACCGACGAAGGCGACATCGCGCTGAAATGCCCGACCGAAGTGACGATCACGGACCGCCGCGAGAAGGAACTCAACGACCTCGGCTTCATCGCCGTGGTGAACTCGAAGGGTTCGAACTTCGCCGCGTTCTTTGGCGGCCAGACGGTCAACAAGCCGAAGGTCTACAACAAGGACAACGCGAATGCGAACGCGCAGCTGTCCGCGCGCCTGCCCTACATGCTGGCCGCGTCGCGCTTCGCGCATTACGTGAAAGTGATCGTACGCGACAAGATCGGCAGCTTCCAGACCCGCTCGACGCTGCAGAACTACCTGAACACCTGGATCTCGGACTACATCTGCCTCAACGAGTCCGCGCCGCAGGCGACCAAGGCCAAGCTGCCGCTGGCGTCCGCCCGCATCGACGTCAGCGAGGTGCCCGGCAAGCCCGGTGCCTACAACGCCGTGGTCTTCGTGCGCCCGCACTTCCAGATGGAAGAGCTGACTGCGTCGATCCGCATGGTCGCCGAGCTGCCCGCACCGGCAGCCTGATCCGACCCACCGACGCGCCCGAGCCGAGAACCCATACCGGAGTGAACCATGCCCGCACTGAACATTCCTACCTTCGCCCGCAGCAACACCTTCAACGACGGACTGTCGTCGATGCCGCTGTCCGGTGACATCTACACGCTGACGATCAAGGATGTCGCCGGCGAAAACCTGATCACCGGCCCGGATGCGGGCGCGATGATGGTCGCCACCTGGACCTTCGCCGTCGACCTGCCGCTGGACGTGAACGTGGCGAACTCGAAGCGCGCGACCGGTCGTGCACGCTTCCAGGAAATGGAATTTACCAAGGCCGTCGACGCCGCCACGCCGACGCTGTACGCGAACTGCTCGGCCGGCACCAGCCTCGGCGAAGCCAAGCTGCAGGTCGGCCGCATTTCCGGCGGCGAGTACAAGGAAGTCATGTCGATCACGCTGACCAATCCGATCATCTCGCAGATCTCGACCGGCGGTTATGGCGAGGGCAAGGTGCCGATGGACACCTTCACCATCAACTTCACCAAGTGCGCGATGGAGTACACCGCGCAGGACCCGGAAAACGCCACCGGCGGCAAGACCGCGTTCGGCTGGGATCTCACCACCAACACGGCCGCCTGATAAACCGGCGCGCCCGACAGCTTGCCGCGCGGTGAACACCCATGTCGCGCCTGATCCCCGGCGGCGCCCTGCCGCTGTTCGACAAGCTGGGGCAGTCCGGCGCCGACGACGCTGAGGCCGGCGACGTGCTGTCGGCCGACGGCGTCGAGGCCTCGGTGCTGCGCGAGCTGCAGCGCCTGCTGAACTCGCGCTCGCGGCTGTCGCTGGACGAGTTCATGGCCGCGCCGCTGACCGTGCTGGACTACGGCATCCCCGACTACAGCGCGCGCTCCGCACAGAGCGAATCCGACCGCCAGCTGATCGCCGCCGCCATCACGCGTGCGATCGACTTCTTCGAGCCGCGCGCGGCCGACGTTGCGGTCACGCTGGTCAACGGCACCTCCGGCAAGACCATCGCCCTGTTCCGCATCGCCGCCAGCGTGCGCGTCGCGCAGACCGTGCGCCGCATCAACTTTACGCTCGCCACCGGCGAATACCTCGCGCCCGAGCCGGCGCCGGAGGCCATCTGATGCAGGCCTCCGACAACGAACTGCTCGACTTCTACCTGCGCGAGCTTGGCTGGCTGCGCGAGCAGGGGCGCGAATTCGCGCACCGCTACCCGAAGGTCGCCGCACGGCTCGACCTGCACGGCGGCGAATCGCGCGACCCGCACACCGAGCGGCTGGTCGAGTCGGTCGCCTTCCTCACCGCGCGCGTGCGGCGCGACATCGACGCCGAATTCCCGCAGGTCGCCACCGCCCTGCTGGAAAACCTCTGCCCTTCCCTGCTCGCGCCGGTGCCGTCGATGACGGTGGTGCAGATGGCACTCGGCGCGCAGGGCAAGGTCACCGCCGGGCTGCGCATACCGCGCCACTCGGCGCTGGTGGCCACGTCGGCCGGCGGCGAGGAAGTGCGCTTCCGCACCGCGTGGGAGAGCACGCTGTGGCCGCTGCAGGTCGCCGATGCGCAGGTCGATGACGACGGCTGCATCGCGGTGCGCATCGCCACCCAGCCCGGCACCGACTTGTCCGAGCTCGAGATCGACAACCTGCGCCTGCACATCGCCGGCGACTGGGGCACCGTGGCCACGCTGTACGAATGCCTGTCCGCACGCGTGCGCAGCCTGCGCATCGAGACTGCCGATGGCCGCGCGCAGCGGCTGCCGCCGTCGGCCTGCCGGCCGGTCGGCTTCGACGCCGAACACGCGGTGCTGCCGCAGGCGCCCGGCGCGCATCCGGCCTACGGGCTGCTGCAGGAATATTTCGCGTTCCCGCAGAAATTCCATTTCTTCGACCTGCACGGACTGCGCGCGCTGCGCCTGTCCGGTGACGGCTTCACGCTGCGCATCGACGTCGGCGGCGTGTCGCGCAAGCTGCGCCAGCTGTCGGCGGCCAACGTCCGCCTCGGCTGCGTGGTGGCGGTGAACCTGTTCCCGCGCACCTCCGAGCCGGTGCAGCTTGACCACACGCAGCACGAGATCCTGCTGGCGGGCGACCGCGCGCGCGAGGCCTATACCGAGATCCACTCGATCGAGCAGGTCACCGCGTCCGACCCCGGTTCCGACCGGCCGCTGCCGATACCGCAGTTCTCGTCGCTCGACCATTTCAGCCCGCCGGCGGACGGCGTGTTCTGGGCCGCGCGACGCGAACGCAGCATGCGCCGCGACATCACCGGCACCGACGTGTTCCTGTCCTTCGTGGACCAGCGCAGCACGCGCCGCGCGCCCGCCGCGCCGGTGATCTATGCGCGCACCCTGTGCACCAACCGCGGCCTCGCCGAGCAGGTGACGCCGGAAACGCGGCTGCGCGGCGAAGGCATTTCCGGCGGGCTCGACATCCGCTGCCTGGTCGAGCCGTCGCGGCAGCGCAATCCGCCGCTCGACGCCGACACCGTCTGGCGGCTGGCCTCGCTGCTGACGCTGAACCACGGCTCGCTGGTCAGCGGCGACACCGGCCGCGACCGGCTGCGCGAAATGCTCGCGCTGTTCGCCTCCGACCATCACCGTGACCTCGAGCAGATCCGCGGCATCACCGGCCTCGATGCGCATCCGGTCACGCGGCAGGTCGGTCGCGACGCATGGCGCGGCCATTGCCGCGGCACCGGCGTGCGCGTCGAGCTTGACCCGGAAGCCTTCGTCGGCGGCTCCGCCCTGCTGTTCTCGGCCGTGCTCGCGCGCTTCTTCGCGCTGTACACCACCGTCAATTCCTTCGTCGAGCTCGGCGTCTGGCGCGGTGACGAATGCCTGGTGCAATGGGCGCCGCGCGCCGGCGAGCAGGAGCTGCTGTAAATGAGCGCCGCCGACCGTCCGCTGCTGCAGCGGCTGCTCGAGCAGCCGCAGGGCTTCGACCTGTTCCAGGCCATCAGCCTGCTCGAGCGCGAGGGCGTGGCCGCCGGCCATGCCGAGATCGGCGCCGACGGCGTCGAGGCGGTCCGCCTGAAAAGCCACGTGTCGCTCGGCTTCCAGGCCAGCGACGTCAGCGAAGCCGGCCGCAATGCGCCGACCGGCGAGCCCTTCACGCTGTCCACGCCGGCGCTGTCGCTGGCCGGGCAAGGCGGCCCGCTGCCGGCCGCATTCACCGAGCTGCTGCTGCAGCGGCGCGCGGCCAAAGATTTCGCGACCTCGGATTTCCTCGACATCCTGCACCACCGGCTGCTGTCGCTGCTGTACCTGAACCGCAAGCGCCGCCGCATCGGACTGGGCTGGGCGTCGCCGCAGGCATCGACCGTCGCACGCACGACCGAGCGCCTGTGCGGCCTCGGCGCTGACGCCGGCCAGCGGCACGCGCCCTGGCTGCGCCATGCGGGCCTGCTGGGCGGCGCGCCGCGCTCGATGGCGGCCCTGTGCGCGCTCCTGTCCGACCGCTATGGGATAAGCTTTGCCGGCGAGCAATTTGTTGGCGGTTGGCAACGGCTGGAAGATGACGAGATCACCGTACTGGGGTCAGCGCGCCGCGCACCGGCGCTCGGCCGCAGTGCCTTCCTCGGCCGGCGTGTCTGGGATCAGGCTGCAGCGATCCGGCTGTCGGCCACCCGGCAGCCGCACGAGCGCGTGTTGCGCTTGCTGCCCGGCGGCGAATTGCACGAAGACTTCAAGGCGTCCGTGCGCGGTTTCATACCGTCGGCATTGCGCGTCGAGGTCGCACTGACGCCGGCGTCCGGCGACGTGCCGCAGGGCCGGCTGTCCGCCGGCAGCGCCCCGCGGCTCGGCTGGAACGCATGGATGGGCGAATCCGCCGCGCCGCCGCAAGCGGCGCGCTTCACTTTCGAATGCGCTGGCCATGAGCACTGAACTTCGTACCCTGATCCTGCGGCTCGACCCCGAGACGCGCGCCGCGATGGAACGCGCGGCCGAGCTGTGCGCGCAGCAGACGCACTTCAGCGTCGATCCCGAGCACCTGCTGGCCGAGCTGCTGCGCGATGCGCAAGGCACGCTGGCCCGCCTGCTCGGCCATTTCCGCCTGTCGCTGCCGCGCACGCAGGAGCAATTGCAACAGGCACTCGACAAGCTCAAGCGCGGCAATGGCCGCACGCCGGTGCTGTCCGAACACTTGCCGCCGCTGCTGGAGCAGGCATGGGTGATCGCGTCGATGCAGCTCGGCGAGAGCCAGATCGGCGCCGGCTGCGTGCTGCTGGCCGCGCTCGAGTCCGGCACCATGCGCGGGCTGCTGCTCGAATCGGCGCCGAACCTGCTGCAGGTCGCGCGCGAATCGCTGCGCGACGAACTGCGCCGCTCGTCCGGGCTGGCGCCCGCCACCGACGCGGCGCCGGCCGGCACGACCACCCGCAGCAAGACCCCGGCGCTCGACCAGTACACGGTCGACCTGACCGCACAGGCAGCCAGCGGCGCACTTGACCCGGTGGTCGGCCGTGACGAAGAGATACGGCAGCTGATCGAGGTGCTGATGCGGCGCCGGCAGAACAATCCCATCCTGACCGGCGAGGCCGGCGTCGGCAAGACCGCGGTCGTCGAGGGCTTCGCCCAGCAGGTGGTCGCCGGCAAGGTGCCGCCGGCCCTGCGCGGCGTGTCGGTGCGCGCGCTCGACCTCGGGCTGCTGCAGGCCGGCGCCGGCATGCGCGGCGAGTTCGAGCGGCGGCTGAAGGACGTGATCATCGAGGTGAAGGCAGCCGTGCCGCCGGTGGTGCTGTTCATCGACGAGGCGCACCAGCTGATCGGCGCCGGCGGCAACGAGGGCGTGGCCGACGCGGCCAACCTGCTCAAGCCGGCGCTGGCGCGCGGCGAGCTGCGCACGATCGCGGCCACCACCTGGTCCGAATACAAGCAGTACATCGAGCGCGACCCGGCGCTTACGCGCCGCTTCCAGGTCGTGCGCGTCGACGAGCCGGACGAGCCGGTCGCCATCGACATGGTGCAAGGCATCGTGCGCCGGCTGGAAGACCACCACCGCGTGCAGATCGCTGCCGATGCGGTGCGCGATGCCGTCCACCTGTCGCACCGCTACCTGCGCGCGCGCCAGCTGCCGGACAAGGCGATCAGCGTGCTCGACACCGCCTGCGCGCGCGTGGCAAACGAGGCGGCACAGCAGGCCGAGCCGTCGTCGCGCCCCGTGGTGGACGCCAGCGCGATCGCCGGCGTGCTGTCGAGCTGGACCGGCATCCCGCTGGGCCGCATGCTGGCCGACGAGCAGCAGGCGGTGCTGCAGCTGCACGACAAGCTGAAGGAGAAGATCGTCGGGCAGGACGCCGCGCTGGACGCCATCGCGCGGCGCATCCGCAGCCACCGCGCCGGCCTCGACGATCCATCCAAGCCGGTCGGCGTGTTCCTGCTGGTCGGCCCGAGCGGCGTCGGCAAGACCGAGACCGCCTGCCAGCTGGCCGAGCTGCTGTATGGCGGCACGCAGAACATGGTCACGGTGAACATGTCGGAATTTCAGGAGGCGCACTCGGTGTCCGGGCTGAAAGGCGCGCCGCCCGGCTATGTCGGCTACGGCCGCGGCGGCGTGCTGACCGAGGCGGTGCGCCGCCAGCCGTACAGCCTGGTGCTGCTCGACGAAATGGAAAAGGCGCATCCGGACGTGCTCGAGCTGTTCTATCAGGTGTTCGACAAGGGCACCATGGACGACGCCGAAGGCACCGCGATCGATTTCCGCAACACGCTGATCCTGCTGACCTCGAACGCCGCACAGGACATCGTCTCCGGCGTCTGCGCGCGCCATCCGGACGCAGGCATCGACGAGATCAACGCCGAGCTGCGGCCGGCGCTGCTCAAGCAGTTCCCGCCCGCCTTCCTCGGCCGCGTGATCATCGTGCCCTACCGTCCGGTGCAGGATGCGCAGCTGCAGCGCATCGTCGCGCTGAAGCTGGCGCAGGTGGGCGAACGGATCCGCCAGTCGCACGGCGCGCGCTTCAGCTGGGACGCGGCAGCCGTGGCGGCGATCGCGGCGCGCTGCCATGAAGTCGAGAGCGGCGCACGCAACATTGACCACATCCTGACCCAGTCGCTGCTGCCGGAGCTGGCCTCGCAGGTGCTGGCGCGCATCGCCGCGCAGGCGCCGTTTGACGCCGTCCGGCTGGCAGCGGATGAGCGCGGCGGCCTGCAGTTCACGCTGGCAAATGAAGGGACGGCCGCATGAGGACCGGCTTCACGCAGGACGCGCAGCTGATTTCGGTCAGCACGGCCTTCGGCAAGGACAAGCTGCTGGTCGAGAGCTTTTCCGGCACCGAGGAGCTGTCGCGCCCGTTCGGCTTCAGCCTGTCGATGAAGTCCGGCGAGGTCGCGCTCGACCCGGCGACCATCGTCGGCACCGCGGCCACGGTGACGGTGAAGCACCCGGACGGCATGACCCGCTACTTCAACGGCATCATCAGCCGCTTCACCCAGTCCGGGCTGGACGCGGATTTCGCGTACTACAGCGCCGAGATGGTGCCGGCGCTGTGGCTGCTGTCGCTGTCGCGCGATCGCAAGATCTGGCAGAACCAGACGGCGGTGCAGATCATCGAGGCCGTGCTGACCGGCGCCGGCGTGACCTTCGAAAAGAAGCTCAAGGGCAGCTATGACACGCGCGAGTACTGCGTGCAGTACGACGAGTCGCCGCTCGACTTCATCACGCGGCTGATGGAGCAGGAAGGCATTTTCTACTTCTTCACCTTCGCCAGCGGCGCGCACACGATGGTGCTGGCCGACGACCCGACCGCCTTCGCCGACTGCAGCAGCGCCACCCTCGCCTTCCGCGGCCGCAGCGACAACCACAACTGGCCCGACAGCATGCTGCGCTTCGAAGCCAGCGGCCGGCTGGTCACGCAGACCTTCACCGGCGCCGATTTCGACTACACCCAGCCCAGCACCGCGCTGACCGCCAGCGCGGCCGGCAGCGGCGGGCGCGGCACCGTGTACGACTATCCGCACCTGCGCAACACGGTCGACGGCGGCAAGAAGCTGCTGAACCTGCAGGTACAGGCCAGCCAGCTCGACGGCTCGACCGCGAACGGCGAGAGCTCCTGCAACAGCCTGCACGCGGGCGGCGCGTTCACGCTCACCGATCATCCGAACGCGAAGCTGAATGCGCGCTATGCACTGCGGCGCGTCACCCACCGCGCCACCGGCGCCGGGTATACCAATCATTTCGACGCCTTCCCGGCAGCGAACACCTTCCGCCCGGCGCGCAGCGTGCGCCGGCCGACGGTGCCCGGCAGCCACTCGGCGATGATCGTCGGGCCGGACGGCGAAGAGATCTGGACCGACGCGCTCGGCCGCGTGAAGGTGAAATTCCACTGGGACCAGTCCGACGCCAGCGATGACACCTGTTCCTGCTGGGTGCGCGTCGCGCAGGCGTGGGCGGGCAATGGCTGGGGCAGCCTGTTCATACCGCGCATCGGTCAGGAAGTGATCGTCAGCTACCTCGATGGCGACCCCGACCGGCCATTCGTCGCCGGCAGCATGTACAACGGCGAGCAGGCCACGCCGGTCGAACTGCCGTCCAAGCAGATGCAGAGCGTGATCCGCTCGCGCCCGACCAAGACGGGCGACGGCACCTCGAAGTCGGCCGAGATCGAGGACGGCCGCATCCACGGCAACGAGATCCGTTTCGACGACAAGAAAGGCGACGAGGAACTCTACCTGCACGCCGAGCGCGACCTGAAGATCGACATCGAGGACGACCTCGAGACCACGCTGTACAAGGGCTCCGAAGAGCACCTGATCAAGAAGGGCGACCGCACGATCGAGGTGACCACAGGGAACGAGTCGCACACCGTCGGCGGCACGCGTGACGTCAGCGTGACCGGCGACGAGACGCACGAGAGCAGCGCCGAATTCAGTCACACGGTCGGGAAAAACTACACGCTGGAAGTCGGCAAGGACTTCGAGCAGACCATCAAGGGCGGCACCACGATCAAGATCACCGGCGACCTCGTGATCGACGTCGGCGGCAGCATCACCTTCAAGGCGGGCACGTCGATGACGGTCTCGTCCGGCACCGAGATGTCGGTCAAGGCCGGCACCAGCCTGAAGAGCGAGGCGGCCGCGTCGTACGGCGTGAAGGCCGGCGCCGACCTGAAGCTCGAAGGCCTGACCATCGCCGGCAAGGCCTCCGCCTCCGGCGAGATCGACGGCGGAGGCATGCTGACCCTGAAGGGCGGCATGATCAAGCTCAACTGACGCGCAGGGACAGACGATGGGCGACACGGTAAAGATACTCGGCGACGACGGCCTGCTGCGACACGCGGCCGGCATGCTCGACGGCGCGCTGCACGGCCTGGTCCAGAGCTACGACAACGCCGGCCGGGTGCTGATGCGCAATGCGTACGACAACGGCCTGCGGCACGGCGCCAGCGAATACCGGCAAGGCGAGCGCGTGCAGATGACGCAGCAGTTCGAGCACGGCCAGGCACACGGCCCGACCGTGGTGTACGACCCGGCCGGCCATGTCGCGGCCGAACTGAATTTCGTACAGGGCCGGCTGCAGGGCGAGGCGCGCTACTACGCGTACGGCAAGCTGGTGCGGCGCGCGAACTACAAGGACGGCCGGCTCGACGGCGTGGCCGAGGACATGCTGCCCGACGGCACCGTGATCCAGCGCAGCAGCTACCGCGCCGACGTGCTGCACGGCCCGGTCGAGCGCTTCTGGACCAACGGCCAGCCGATGGAGCGCAGCAGCTACGACAACGGCCTGCTGGCCGCTGCGCCGCTGCGCTTCGACCAGAACGGCAAGCCGCAGGGCGGCGAGGCGCCGAAGCTGATGGATCGCATGGAAAAACTGTTCCGGGGGAGCTGATGGGGAAACTGGTCTGCTCAGGCGCGATGCTCAAGTGCTCGTTCGGCATGGCGCCGTCGACGCTGAATGTGCTGCCGCTGAACCGCGTGCTGTCCGGCGCGCCGTCGGCCAACATCATGGACAACGTGCCGATGCTGAACATCCTGCCGTTCGGCATGTGCCAGTCGCCGGCCAACCCGATGGTGGCCGCGGCGACCGCCGCCGCAATGGGCGTGCTGACGCCGATGCCCTGTATACCGGTGCCGGCCGCGCCCTGGATTCCGGGTTCGCCGACGGTGCTGATCGCGAACATGCCGGCGCTGAATGATGGCTGCAAGCTGCTGTGCAACTGGGGCGGAATGATTGAAGTACAGATGGCAGGACAGATGACGGTCGACGTCGCATGAGGATGAAGCAATGAAAGTCACGCTGGCGCTGACGCCGAGGCTGGTCGCGATCTGCAGTGTGTGCACGGTGCTGATCGCGCTGCTGCTGGTGATGCTCGGCTTCGAGCTGGGCGAGCGTACGGTGCAGGCCGAATACGAAGCCAAGGCGCGCGTCGAGGGCGAGCGCAAGGAAGCGCTCAGCTGGTCGCCGGTGGCGGCGCCCTCGCCGACCGCGGTGCTGTACAGCGCGACCGCGCCGGGGAAGGACAAATGACGCGGATCGCGTTGCGCTTGCTGCTGGCCGGCGCGCTGCTGCTGGCCGGCTGCACGACCGTCAAGGGCTACCTGTTCCCGCCGGGCGTGAAACTGGACTGGGACTCGCTGTCGCTGTACGTCGATCCGGCCGCCAACCGCGACTTCCCGCTGGCGGTGGATCTGGTGTTCGTGACCGACGCGGCGCTGGCCAAGCGCGTGGCGGCCATGAAGGCGGCGGAATGGTTCGGCGCGCGCGATGCGCTGCGCAGCGCCAACCGCGAGGCGCTGCAGGTCGTCAGCCTCGAGCTCGCTCCCGGCGATTCACTGATGCTGCCGGAGAAGCGCCTGCCCGACGAGCGCCTGTTTGCCGCGCTGGTGTTTGCCGACTATTTCGCGCCGGGCGAGCACAGCGCACGGCTGGAGCAACTGACCGGCAAGATTGCGATTGAATTCGGCGCCACCGAGCTGTCGGTGCACGCCACGGAGAAATGAATGAAGCAAATGATTCGACGGGTTGTTTTCACGCGGAAGGCTGCCCATGAAATGTCCTGACCGCATACAGTGGCACGAGGGGATGCTGCTGTCGCCGCAGCATTTCCAGCTGGAGTCGGCGCGCATCGATGCGCTGGTCGGCTGGCACACGCTGATCGGCGCGCCCTATGCATGGGGCGTGAAGCGGCTGAAGTTCGACCTCGCGCTGGTGGCCTCGGGCACGCTGCGCGTGCTGGAGCTCGAGGCGATCCTGCCGGACGGCACCGCGGTCGCGATCGATCCGGACGATGCGTCGTCGGTCGATCTGTCGCTGCGGCTCGACAGCGTGCGCGCCGAGCTCGCGCAGGGCCCGCAGACCGTCTGGCTGTGCCTGCCGGTGTCGCGCAACATGAAACTGCCCGAACTGGCGTCGCGCTTCCTGTCGGTAAAAGCCGATCCGGTCGAGGATGAGGTGTCCGACGCCGCGCCGGCCGACATACCACGGCTGCTGCCCAACCTGTCGCTGGCGGCCGGCGTCGCACCGCCGCCGCTGATGGTCGCCATGCCGATCGGCTGCGTGCTCGAGGACGACGGCGTGATCAAGCTCGGCGACGCGCTGCCGCCGCTGCTCGACTTGCACGCCGCGCCGGCGCTGCTGGATGCGGCGCGCGAACTGGCGCACACGCTGCGCAGCAAGGCGGCCTTCGTGGCGCGCCAGGCGGCCGGCGTGCCGGCCACGGACCAGCGCGCCGAGCGGCTGATGCTGCTGCAGCGGCTCTCCTGCATGGTGCCGGCCCTGCCGGTGCTGGAGGCGCAGCTGCAGTGCGTGACGATACCGCCCTTCCCGCTCTACCTCGCGCTGTGCAACCTGCTCGGGCCGATGTCGCTGCTGCGTCCCGGCGCGCTGCCGGTGACGCCGCCGGCGTACGACCATGCGCAACCGCACCTGTCGTTCGCGCCGCTGCTGCGCGAGCTCGGCGAGAACCTCGCCGAAGTCAGCCAGGACTATCGTGAAGTCGCTTTCGAATGGAGCAATGGCGCGTTCGAGCTGGTGCTGCGGCCCGAATGGGTCGGCCAGCGGCTGGTGGTCGGCCTGCGCGGCGCGCGCGACAACGAAACCGAAGACTGGATGGACACCGCCGTGATCGGCCCGGCCAGCCTGTATGCCGAGCTGCGCGAGAAGCGCGTGCTGGGCTACCGGCGCGGTCGCATTGCCGGCGCACCGGAGCTGCAGCTGCGGCGCCTGCCGGACGTGATGCTGTACGAAATCATCCCCGGTCCCGAGCTGCTGCGCGCCGAAGCGCGTCTCGTGATCGGCGCGTCCGGTCGCGGCGGCCAGTCGCGCCCGGCGGGCGTCGCGCTGTTCGTCGGCACGCAGGGTTACTGAGGACGGCCGGCGCATGGGCAAGCTGATACTTCCGCCGAAGCCGGCCGTGCCGCCGGTGACCGCGCTGATGGAGCCGACCGCAGCGGTCGCGCCTGTCGCAGCGCCGGCGGCGCCGACCGACTCGCTCCTGCTGCGCCAGCTGCGGCAGTTCGTGGCCGAGGTCGTACACATGCTCGACGGCTACGCACGCGCGGTGCCGGACGGCGACGCCGGCCCGGAAGGCGCGCGCCGCGCGGCCGAGGATGCCGGCGATGCGCTGGCGCGCGCCATCGATGCGCAGACGATGGAGATTGCGCGCGCCGGCAGCCCGTCCGACCGCGCGGCCGTCAACGAACTGCGCTACCTGAAGGCGGCACTGGCCGACGAGCTGCTGCTGTCGCGCCCCTGGCCCGGCCGCTCGCGCTTCACCGACTACCTGATCGAGACGCGCCTGTTCGGCAGCAGCGTGGCCGGCGACGAGATCTTCCGCCGCATCGACCTGCTGCTGAACGACGCCAGCGGCCAGCCGTCACAGATGGCGCCGCTGTACCTGTGCGCGATCTCCACCGGCTTTGAAGGACGCCACCGCGGCGCCGATGCCGAGCGCTCGCTGCAGCCGCTGCGCGACGCGCTGTTCCGCAAGATCTACCGGCGCGAGCCCGAGCTGCAGCCCGGCCTGGCCGCGCAGCCGCGCATCGCCGACCGTGTCGTGTCGGCACAGGCCTACCGGCATCCGCTGTCCGAGATCGAACCGGTGCGCTTCTTCCGCATCAGCCGCAGCACCGTGCTGTTCGTGCTGACGATGCTGATGCTGCTGGCGCTGTCGCAGGCGGTCTGGCGCTGGAGCACGGCGCCGGTGCGGCGCGCGCTCGAGCCCGGCACGCCGGCGCAGATCAGGGTGCCTGCACCGAGCGAGGCCGGCCGTGGGTAACTATTCACTGGTGTGGATCCTGGTCTCGCTGTCGGCCGTCATCGGCGTGCTGGCGGTGGCAATCCGCTTCGGCATCCAGCGCGACGACGGCCGCGAGCGCCGCAGCGTGCTCGACCTCGGCCGGCTGCGCTCGTCGTTCCGCACCGCGGTCGGCGCCATCGAGGCGAACATCGCCGGACGCGACAAGCGCTATGACGTGCCCTGGGTCGTGCTGCTGCATGACGGCGACACCGCCACCCGCCCGCCAGTCGAGGCCTGCGGCATTTCCAGCACGCTGGCCGGCGAGCAGCCGGCCTGGGCCAGCGACGGCCCGCGCTGGCACCTGTTCGACCGCGGCGTGGTGGTCGAGCTCGAATCGGACCTGCTCGATGCGCCGGTCGGCCGTGACGAGATGGAAAAGCGCTGGGAAGAATTCCTCTCGCTGTGCGGCCGCTACCGCCCGCAACGTCCGCTCGACTCGGTGATCGTGTCGGTGCCGGCCGAACTGCTGGCCGACCGCACGCCGGAAGGCCGCGATCGCCTGCGCCATCGCGCTGCGGCAGCCAGCCGCCGGATCTGGATCGCGCAAAACCGCTATGCGATGCGCTTTGCGGTGTATGTGGTGATCTCCGGCGCCGAACAGCTGCCGGGCTTCGCGCCCTTCGCCGAGGCGCTGCCGGCCGGCATGCGCGACAGCATGCTCGGCTGGGCGTCGCCGTTCCAGCCGGCCACGCTGTACCGGCGCGACTGGACCGACACCGCCTTCAACCAGATCGAACAAGATGTCGCCGACCTCGGCGCCGAGCTGTTCGCGTCGAACGCGCAGCTGCCGGCGCCGACCGACGTGTTCCTGCTGCCGTCACGCATCGCTGCATTGCGCGCAGGCGCCGCCGATTACCTCGACGAGCTGATGCGGCCGAACGCCTACCACGAACCGTTCTTCCTGCGCGGCCTCTGGCTCGCCGGCGGCGCAGCGTTGCCGGCCTTCCTGCGCGACGTGGTCGAGCAAAAGGTGTTCGCCGAATTCGGCCTGTCGCGCGCCGCGCATTCGCAGAAGCTGGCGCGGCCGATGCTGACGCGCGTGATGCGCTGGTTCATGATCGGCGTGCCGGTCGTCTACGCGCTCGGCATCGTCATCACCGGCATTCAGCTGCACCGCGTGCTGCCGACGCTGGCCGAGGGACTCGAGGGACTCAAGCGCGACACCGAATACCGCGCGCAGGCCACCGGCATGGGCGAGCGGCTGGACTTCGAGTGGTACCGCAAGACCGCGCTGCAGCTGATGGTCGGGCTGTCCGACCTCGAGTCGCGGCGCGTCGGCTCCAGCAACGGCGCCGCGGTCTACGACCCGAACCTGATCAATCCGTTCATGCCCGGCTCCTGGCCCATGTTTGACGACGTGCGCGCGCGCGCCATCGCACGCATCCACGAGAGCTTCGCCGACCTGGCGGTGCGCACGCTGCAGCAGGCGGTCTATCGCCGCACTGCAGAGCTGACCAATGCGCCGCTCAGCCCGTCCACCGGCCTGCTGACCAATGGCAGCGAAGACTGCGATCCGCCGCGCCCGCGCACACTGACGCTGCAGACCGGCGTGAAGTCCTCGCTGGCGCCGGAAGACCTGGCGGAGTTCACCGCACTGGCCGCCTATTCCGGCGACCTGACCCGGCTGCAGGCCAGCGTGAACGCCATGCGCCGGCTGGGCACGCCCAGCCAGGACAATCCGAAGCAGCTGCGGCTGCTGGTGCTCGACATGCTCGGCGCCGACATGCCCGGCGACCTGCAGGGCAGCGTCAACCTGTTTGCCGTCGCCGCCTCCAAACAGGGCGCCCTGATCGACCGCCAGCCGGTGTCGCTGGCCGCGCGCTGCGGCTTCATCAAGGGCATGCTGGCGCTCAACCAGCGGCTGTTTGCCGAAAACGCGCTGGTGCGCAGTGAAGAACAGGTGCAGGCCGCGCGCAATACGCTGCTGAACCTGTTCACCCGCTCGGAGGCGCCGGACAGCGCCGACGTGATCGCCGCCTTCCGCAACCTGCAGGAAGCGCTCGCGGGCCAAAAGATGCTGCTGGGCCAGGGTCGCGGCGGCTGGCTGCTGCGCGACGAAATGAAGCTCGGCAATTCCTACGACAAGCTGGCAAAGGAATTTGCCGACAATGCGCTGATCGGACCCGACGTTGTCGAGCAGTCGCTGCGCCGTGCGCGCGAGGACTTTGCGCGCACCCGCCAGCGCTACCTGTCCCTGTTCGGCGATGACAGCACGGCACTGGCGCCCGGCAAAGACGGCGCGCTCGAGCTGTCAAAGGAAAGGCTGGGCCTGCTGGCCGCCATCGAACAGCTGATGACGCAGCCGCTGATGCAGCCGGCCGCCGGCAATGCGCTGCAGCCGACCGCGCGCGGCACGCGCGTGCAGTGGGACATCGACCAGCTGGCGAAAGCGGTCAAGCTGGCCGACGGCCGCCGCAAGTACCTGACCGAAGACCTGCCGCGCTTCCCGAGCGACCTGCAGCCGGCGGTGCAGGATGCCATCGACTACCAGTACGCGCTGCGGGTGGTGGACCTCGTCGGCCATGCGTACACGCAGCTGGCCCCCGAAGCCGCCGACACCGCGCCCGGCGGCGCCGCGTCGTACGAGGTCGCCACCGGCCACCTGAAGCGGCTGGTCGGGCTGTTGCAGGAGCTCGACCAGGACGACGAGGCGCGCACGCTGCAGGGCATCGTCGCCACCGACGCCGCGGCGCGGCTGCGCCAGCTGAACGGCGACCTGCAGGAGGCGCGCCTGTACGCTCCCGGTGATGACGACGAGGCCCGTGCCGAGGGCCGCGGCACACTGAACCTGTTTGCCAACGGCGGCGGCGACGTGCCGGAGTACCTCGCGCAGCAACTGTCGCGCGTGCAGTCGCTGTCGGCGCAGGCGCAGCTGCTGCGCGGCGCGCTGGCCAGCGAGCCGCGCAGCAGCGAACTGGCGCGCTGGAATGCGATCGCGCGCGAGCTCGAATTGCAGGCGGCGAAGGACCCGAAGGGCAGCGTGGGCCGGCTTGAGCGCTTCCTGCTCGACCTCGGGCGCGAGCTCGATGCCCCTGCCTGCCTGACGGTGTTGCGCGCCAACGAGCCGGCGCGGCAGCCGTCGAACTACTTCGCCGAGCGCCACGCAGAGCTGCACCGGATGGTGACGCGCCGCTGCATGGCGCTCGACCGCCGCAGCTTCGTCGAGCAATGGACGGCCTTCGCGAACGACTTCAACCGCATGCTGAAGGGACGCCGCCCGTTCGCCGGCAACCGCAGCGGCCAGCGTGCTGCCGACTATGCGGCGTTGCCGCCGGCCGACCTGTCGGAGGTCGGCGGCCTGCTCGCGCGGCTGCCGGCGGTATCGCCCGAGATCTTTGCGCGCAACAACGTGCCCGAAGGCTCGGCGGTGCCGATCCGCGACTTCGCGCTGCAGCTCGCGCAGGTGCGGCAACTGCTCGCGCCGCTGTTCCCGGCGGATGCATCGCAGCCGGCCGCGCTCGATGTGGCCGTGCGCTTCCGTGCGAACGCACATGCCGAGATCGACGGCAACAAGATCATCGACTGGGCACTGACCATCGGCGACCAG
>JACCEB010982658.1_pt1 | contig 18928 bp, 20 predicted proteins | sample 7454761 | NCBI WGS metagenome assembly JACCEB01 (sample SAMN15323454, study PRJNA562643) | freshwater metagenome | isolation source: river surface water | place: USA:Blue River Watershed | collected 2017-08-18 | reverse complement strand
TAGCCCATTAGATCAAACATATGAACTAACTCTTCGGTACAAATATTACCGGTAGCACCCGGTGCGTATGGACAGCCCCCAAGTCCTCCTAAAGAAGAATCAAAACGATTGATGCCGGCCTCTACCGCAGCAAGTGCGTTCGCTAGGCCCATCCCCCGTGTGTTGTGGAAGTGTAAAGTCCATTCCATCGTTGGATATTTTGTTTGGGAAAGCTCACAGACCTCTTTGACATGCTGGGGGTTTGCCATTCCTGTGGTGTCACAAATGCTGATCCCGCGCACACCCTCATTGGCAAAATGATCAATCCAGTGCATCAGTTCTGGGATAGGTGTCATGCCACTCATCGGACAACCAAAGCTGGTAGATAGGGAGACATTGACCGCCACCTTAGCGTCATGCGCTAGACGAATAACATCACTAAGCGCTTTTGCAGAATCGGCTCGACTCATACGCAGATTAGATTGATTGTGGGTCTCACTAACAGACATCACTAAGTTGAATTCATCAACACCGACTCGTAGGGCGCGCTCCGCACCCTTTAGGTTTGGAATCAAAACGGTGTACTCCACTCCTGGTACGCGCTCAATCTTACTCATCACCTCTTCTGCATCGGCGAGCATAGGGATCGCCTTAGGGCTAGTAAAGGAGGTCACTTCAATTTTGGCGTATCCGGCACGACTAAGGCGGTTGAGAAGCTGAACCTTGTCTTCGGTAGGTATGAAGTTGCTTTCAGCCTGAAAACCATCGCGGGTTACTACTTCCTGGATATAGAGTCTTTGCATGGCAATTATCTTAATACTTCCAGAAGGGATGTGTCCATCAAGGCATAAATGGGGCAGATGGTTTATAGTGGCAGGGTTTTAGACCTATTTAGGAGATATACATGGCGTCAATCTTGACCTCTCTTGGCCGTACAGTATTAGCAGGGTTTGTCTTGCTCTTGCTGATTATTGTTCTTTTTGGTAGTTCAAATGTGGGTAGCCCAGGATGGGTTGCATTTGTATTCCGTTACCTCCATGTCCTTTCAGGAGTTATGTGGATTGGCTTGCTGTGGTATTTCAACTTTGTGCAAATCCCATCGATGCCAAAGATCCCTGATGAGCAAAAGCCAGCGATTGGTAAAGTAATTGCTCCTACCGCTTTATTCTGGTTCCGCTTTGCCGCAATGGCAACCGTTTTGACCGGAATCATTTTGGCTATTCTGAATGGCTATGCACACAAAGCATTTACCTTGCAACAGCCATTCTTGGCAATTGGCTTGGGAATGTGGATTGCTCTGATCATGGCATTTAATGTGTGGTTCATTATTTGGCCTAATCAAAAGCGTGCACTCGGTATTGTTGTTGTTGATGCAGATCTCAAAGCGAAGTCTGCTCGTACAGCGATGTTGACCTCACGGATTAACACCGTTCTTTCTATCCCCATGTTGTACTTAATGGTGGCGCAGCAAAATATGGGTCTGTAACTCAGAGCCGCTTTAGCAAAAGCCCGCAATAGCGGGCTTTTTCTTTACCCGCTTAGAACTGATAGAGCCGAGCGGGATTAGTACTCAGTACCTGCTTGCGCAGTTGTGGTTCCGGAACCCAAGTGCCAAGTAGATCGAATAGATCAGCGTCATTGGGCATAAAACCTTTGACCATGACATGAGGCCAGTCGCTTCCCCAAACAATCTGATTTGAATTTGCCCGCAATAAGGCCTCAGCAAATGGATTGGTGTCGGAATAGGGCGGACGATCTTGCGAAGAGATTCGGTAGGGTCCGGTTAGCTTGACCCAGGCGCGTTCCTCGCGCATCAGTGATAAAAGACCCTGAAAGCCAGGATCATTAACACCAAGACTAGTTTTAAGATAGCCTAGATGACCAAGCACGACTGGCACCGGAAAGTTTCTGAGGGTTTGATCAAGTTCTGGGAATTCATTAACGTGCATTAAGAACTCGAGATGCCAGCCAAACGGAGCAATCTTATCTGCCAGATAACGAAGTTTCAGAATCGGGAGGACTCCCTTTGCATCTGCTAAATCAACAATATTGCAACGCACTCCTCGAACTCCAGCGTGGTGCATTTTCTCTAGGTCCCGTTCGGAGATATCCCAATCCACAACAGCAACACCGCGCAGATTGAGTAGATCTGTTTTGAGTGCGGCCAAAAGGGCACGATTGTCATCGGCATAAATACTCGGTTGAACCAATACAGCACGCTCTATGCCGATTGACTGAAGGAGTGTTTGATATTGAGGAAGGAGAGCATCGGGCGGAGTGTAAATCCGTTTTGGGGAGTAAGGATAAAGGGATGCTGGCCCACAAATATGGGCGTGGCAATCAGTAGCATGTTCACAAAGAACGAGACCAGGTTTTTTAAGGACCTGGTCTGGTGCTTGGCAAAGCGGGGGGTTATTGTGGTTCGATTCCAGCGTCTTTAGCAATCTTAGTGTACTTAGTGATCTCGCTACGAACGAACTTTTCGGTCTCAGACAAGTTCATTGGCTTGATAGTGATCCCAGCTTTGGAGTAAGCAGCCTTGACCTCAGAATCCTGAAGAGCACGGTTGATATCGGTATTGATCTTTTGGAGAACGCTAGCCGGTGTTGCTGATGGCGCCCATACACCGACCCATAAACCAATATCGAAGTTCGGGAAACCCTGCTCAGCAATCGTCGGAATATCGGGCGCAGCCTCGGCGCGGGTAGCACTCGTTACACCAAGTGCACGCACTTTACCCCCTTGGATTTGAGCAATCGCGGTTTGTAGTGGCGCCATGTAATAGGCAGTACGTCCCGCAATGGTTTCTTGAATGGCTTCAGGGGATCCCTTAAAAGGTACATGGAGCATTTTAATACCCATGGTTTGATTAAAGTATTCGGCCGCAAGGTGGGTTGAGCTACCAACGCCTGCGCTGGCAAACGGAATAATCTCTGGTTTACTCTTGGCGGCGTTTACCAGGTCCTTTAAGGATTTGTAGGGACTCTCTGCGGATACAACCAATGCATAAGGGCTAGTACCCAAGATGTTGACATCTTTTAGGCTCTTGAGGTCATAAGGTAATTTCTTATAGATGGCTGGATTCGCTGCATAAGAAGCCGATTGCACTAAGAGCGTATAGCCGTCTGGATCAGAGTTCACGACGACACCAGTGCCCACCAAGCCACCGGCACCAGGGCGATTCTCAATAATCACAGGCTGCTTCCAGCTCTCTGATAAGTTCTTAGCCACAATACGTCCGGCAATATCAGCGCCTGATCCTGGAGTCAGGGGCACAATCATCTTGACCGTTTTATTTGGATAGTTAGCTTGAGCGCTTACGAAAAGGGGCTGCAACGAGAGCATCCCAGTAAATAATGCGAGCGCAGTGATTCGATACGCATTGAAAGGAATATGCATTTTGTCTCCTCCTGATTTTATGATTAACTTACTAGGGCTAAACTATGCCACAGAGTCTAGGAAGCCTCGCAAGGCAGTATTAAAGGCTTGAGGCTGTTCGATATTGGCGAGATGGGCAGCTTGATCAAGGACTACCATCGAGGAGTGCGGTATGAGGCGATGTAATACAGTTGCTTGGTCAACGGTACATGCAGGATCTTGTTTGCCGACCAGCACCATGGTGGGCGCTTTGATCTTGAGTAGCATAGTGGACTGAGCCATATCACGCACTGCGCTGGCGCAGGCTAGGTAACCATCCACTGGGGTTCCCAAAATCATGTGCTTAACGTGTTCAATCTGTTGAGGCTCGCGTTGAATAAAATCACCCAGAAACCAGCGCTTTATAGTTCCATCGACGAGACCCATAATGCCACTGGTGCGGGCGATAGCAAAACGCTCCTCCCATAAGCTGCGTGGGGGCATCTCGCTGGCAGTGTCACAAAGGCTTAGGGAAAGAGCGCGATCGGGATAGTTAGCACCAATGTATTGGCAGATCATCCCGCCCATCGAGAGTCCCACCAAATGCGCTTGTTTAATCTGCAGAGCATCCATGAGGGCAACTAGATCTTGTGCAAGTAGGGCAATGCTATATGGACCTTCAGTCACCTGAGTTTGACCATGACCGCGGGTGTCATACCGAATCACGCGATAGCGATCGGTTAGAGCGCTGATATTACTATCCCACATTTCTAGGCTGGACATGAGGCTATTGCTCATGATGACTGTCGGCCCATTTTCCGGGCCATCGATTTGATAAGCCATCTTGATTTGATTGGCGTTAATGTGATTTTTCATAGTAGGGTCTCCAGGAAGACTCTATTTTGACACTAATAAATCTTAGCCTCCCCAGCAGGTCGATTCTTGAAGCGTTTGTGAACCCAATAGTATTCGGCAGGACGTAAGCGGATCTCATCCTCAAAACAACGATTGAGTCTCGCAGTATCTGCAATGGGATCTTTGGTCGGGAAATTAGTAAGGGGTTTACTAATATGGCAAATATAGCCAGATCGATCTGGCTTCAGGGTCGTTTTCATGATGCAGACCTCTGCACCAGTCATGCTGGCCAAGCGCGAGATTGCTGTAATGGTGTTGGTCTCAACGCCAAAGAAGGGCACAAATACCGAGTCTTTAATGCCAAGATCAATATCGGGGGCAATAAAGACAAAGTTACCTTGCTTGATCTCACGTAGGGTCTCTGTGAGATGGCCTTGTCTCGGAATGGACTTACCCCCAAAGCGTCCGCGCCACTCGATAATCTTACGATCAAAAAAAGCATTCTTCATTTTTTGATAGAGGGTTACACCGCGCTGCCAATTCATTTTTTCAGTAAGGGCACAAAGCGCCATACCGCCTTCAATGCCAACAAAGTGTGGATTGACCAAGATACGAGGCTTTTGGTCTCCTAAAGTAATCTCAGAATTGATCTCTACCATCTCCGCAATTTGTGCTGGGTTACCCAGCCAAATCCGGCTACGTTCTAGCACGCTACGGGCAAATAAGCGCCAGTGATCGAGCGCTAATGCATGGCGCTCAGAGTCTGAAAGCGTTGGAAAACATAGGCGCAGATTAATATTGACCACGCGGTTGCGTTCGCTCGGAATATGGGCGATCAACCAACCGAGCTTGTCTCCGGTAAATACGATCCAAGAGTAGGGTAGAACCGAGAAGACGCGCAACAGTAATAGCGCTAGGTAGTTAAATAGTGTTTGCACATGAACCCTTAAGAGTCTCACTATATACCGCTACCCGAACTCAATACCCCCATGCTTTACACTGTCTTCGTGAAACAGACCATCCTACGGGTTCTCTGGGTCTTGGCCGGCGCTAGTGTCGCCTTGGTATTGGCCTTGCATGTCGTGCGCCCAGCAGATTCAACACTATTGTTAGCCTCCTTGGGCGGATCGACTTTATTTCTGTTTGGTCTGACAGCCCTGCCGCCAACTCAGCCCCGCGCTCTTTTTGGTGGACACTTAATTTCTGCTTTGATCGGAGTAATTTGTTATCAACTGTTTGGTGATGCGACATGGGTCATGGTGATGTCTGTATTGATTACGATCGCTGCTTTGATTCTGAGTAGAACGGTTCACCCCCCTGCAGGCGCTAATCCTTTAATCATGATCCATTCGCATGCGGGTTTTATTGATATTTGGACTCATGTTTTTGCTGGGGTCTTGGTCTTGGCAATCACAACTTTCATTTGGTCTCGCTTGGGACCCGGTCAAGCGCGCTATCCCGTGAATTGGAATCAAAAATCACCGCCAACAGATCAGTGGGGTATCTGGCACTAAGTTTGATTAATTGAGCTACGAATTTCTTCAGCCAATCGTTGTGCCAGCTCAAGCGCTGTTAAACCAATTGGGCCGATGCCCGCACTCACCAATTGATCGGATGCCCTGGCATGTAATTGCACTCCAAGACACGTGGCTTCCCAAAGGCTGATGTTATGTCGTATACCTTGCGCAGCCAGTGCTCCAATTAGTCCAGTTAGGACATCCCCCATACCACCACTAGCCATTGCAGGATTGCCATCTTGGCACTCCAGACTCTCGGAAGAGGGTGAGCCCAAGAGCGTATGGTGACCTTTCAGAATGATAGTTCCTGGGTAAAGTCGAATGAGATCTTGCAGTGATCCTAGTCGGTTTGCTTGCACGGCCTCACTCGATAAATTAAGTAAGCGCGCTGCTTCGCCAGGATGGGGAGTTAAAACAAAAGGTGCGTGACGAGTTCGTAATGCTTCTTGTAAGGCGGGAGATCGTGCCAGGATATTTAAAGCATCTGCATCTATCACGAGTGGTGTGGGATGGTCGATAGCAGCGCATAAGAAATCATGGGCTCGTTGGTCTTGACCTAATCCAGGCCCAATGGCAATGCAATCGGGCTGGATTTTAGAGAGCCATTGCTTCGCATCAGGGGTTTGACTAATATCTTGGAGCATTAGTTCAGGGCGATCTGCCAATGCATGCGCGCTCTGATGGTCAAGCATACCAATCACAACCCAACCGGCGCCACCATAGAGGGCGCCATAAGCGGATAACAGAATGGCTCCCGCCATACCTGGAGAGCCCCCAATTAATACCAGTTTCCCAGCATCACCCTTATGCGCATCAGGAGCGCGTTGTAGACGGGATAAGAGCGGAAGTGCATTGAGAGGGCTTGGCATTTACAAAGGGAAGGTGGTGTTCATTTGAGGAATTGTCAGATGTTCCCAGCCTAATTGCGACTGAATAGCTTCGAGTAATAAGCGCGACGCATTTGGTTCTCCATGCGTAATATAGACATGCTTGGGAGGAGTCTGAAATCCTTTAAGCCAGCGGATTAAACCCGCTTGATCAGCATGTGCGGATAAACCACCAATAGTGTGAATAGAAGCCTTTACAGAAACCTCTTTGCCAAAGAGATGAATTAACTTCGCTCGATCAACCAAGCGTCTACCTAAGGTGCCTGCCGCCTGAAATCCAGTCATCACAATCGCATTATTGCTATGGGGTAGGTTCCACTTTAGGTGATGCACAATGCGCCCAGCCTCACACATACCACTTGCAGAAATAATAATGGCACCACCTTTAATACGATTGAGCGCTTTAGACTCTTCAACATCAGCCACAAAGCGTAAATCAAGTTTGCCAGGATTTTGTTGATACCAAGCATAAACATTGCGCGCTTCTTGATCTAATTCAGATAAATGCTCCTCGGTCAGTTGAGTCACTGCGGTTGCCATCGGTGAGTCAACCCAGATATTCAGGTGCGCTAGGCGTTTACGTCGGATTAAATCAATCAGAAGGAAAAGAATCTCTTGCGTACGACCTACTGCAAATGCCGGAATAACAACATTGCCATTGTGTTTGAGTGTGTTGTTAATAACGCCGACTAGTTCATCCTCGGTATCGCTAAGTTTGCGATGCAATCGATCTCCATAGGTTGATTCAATCACAATATTGTCAGCATGCTGAATCAGCTCCGGATTATTCCCCAGCGGGCGATCAAACATCCCAACATCGCCGGAGAAAATAGTTCGCTGATAGTGTTTGTCATGCTGCTCAATATCAATCGCCGCGATCGCCGATCCCAATATATGCCCCGCATCAAAAAATTCGATACGTATTCCATCGGCAGGACTAAATGCTTGGTGAAAGGGAAATGTCTTTAGTTGGCCCAAGCAATCAATCGCTTGGATGGTGCTGTAAAGCGGATTGGGCAAATCACCTTTCCAACGCCCTTGCAATTGTTTGCGAAGGGCGCGTTCGTAGTCCGCCTCTTGAAGGTGCGCGCTATCAAGTAGCATGATCTTGAGGAGTGCCGCGGTAGCAGGAGTGCAATAGATATTGCCCTTGAAGCCCTGGGCACAGAGGCGAGGAAGTAAGCCACTATGGTCTATATGGGCATGGGTTAAGACTACAAAATCCAGTTGATTTGGATCAATCAAGAAAGGGGCGCTATTTTTGCTATCCGCCTCTTTACCCCCCTGAAACATGCCGTAATCAACGACAAAACAGTGCTCAATTCCTGCCGCCTTACCCCGAATGAGGTATTTAGAGCCGGTTACCTCTTGGCTTGCGCCCAGAAATTGAATATGCATAAATAAATTAGGGCCTTTAGTTTGATATACGTCAATAAATACCCATAATAGAGCGGTTACACTAAAAATCAAAAGTAATTTTTAAAGGGACTTTCATGAAAATACTACTACCAATTGATGGTTCAAAGACATCACTGAATGCCGCAAAGCATGTTGCTCAGTTAGTTAGCAATATGCGGAACAAATGTACGGTTACTCTCATTAGTGTGCATGATGATTTTGGTCTTAATCATGTCAAGCAATTTGTTAGTAAGAGTGTGGTGGATGATTATCTGCGTGAAATTAGCGAGAAAGAGCTAAAGTCTGCTCAAAAGATTTTAGACACTGCAGGAATTAAACACAGCATGATCATCAAGCGTGGTCACGTAGCCCAAGAAATTGTTGCTACTGCTAATAAAGAGAAATTTGACCTGATCGTGATGGGCGCCAAAGGGCGCGGTGGCTTACTGGATCTTTTGATTGGCTCGGTTGCACAACGTGTACTTGGATCGGCTAAGCAACCTGTCTTATTGGTTAAGTAAAGTAGTTTGTTTGTTGAGTATGTAAGAGGGCTGCCAGTGGCGGCCCTTTGTTTTAATACCCTTAGACGAATTACCCTGTATAACAATATATGCTATTTAAATACCGGAGAGGTGTTTGATTAATCCAAACATAAAAGCCTTTTTTGATCCAGAAACGTGGACGTTTACTTATGTGGTGTATGAGAAGCCAAATACCCCATGTGTAGTGATTGATTCTGTCTTGAACTTCGACCCAAAGTCTGGCAGAACGAGTAGCAATTCAGCAGATGAGCTGATTATATTTATCCAAAAAAATCATTTACAGCTAGCGTGGATTCTTGAAACCCATGCCCACGCCGACCATCTAAGTGCTGCACCTTATATTCAGAAACAGTTAGGTGGCAAGATTGCTATTGGTCATCACATTCAAGATGTGCAAAAAGTATTCAAAGGAATCTTTAATTTAGAGCCCGAGTTCAAAGTAGATGGCTCACAGTTCGATTATTTAATTGAAGAGGGCAAGAATTTAGAGTTTGGCAACTTGAGTATTCACCCCATATTTGTGCCAGGGCATACGCCTGCTTGCATGGCCTACGAAATCGGCGATGCCATCTTTGTGGGTGATACCCTATTTATGCCTGATGTTGGAACTGCACGTTGTGATTTCCCTGGAGGTAGTGCTAACAATTTATATAAGTCTATCCAGAAAATCTTATCCTATCCCGATAACACTCGATTGTTTATGTGCCACGATTACCCGCCGAGCAATCGTCCTGTTGCCTATGAAACAACGGTTGCCAAACAGAAAAAGGACAACATCCATATTCATGATGGTATCTCAGAGGAGCAGTTTGTAGAAATGCGCACTAAGCGCGATAAGACATTACAAATGCCAGTATTACTTTTGCCCTCTATTCAAGTGAATGTCCGCGCTGGTTATCCTCCGCCGCCTGAGAATAACGGTAAGCGGTATCTCAAAATCCCACTGGATGTTTTGTAAAGGACATTCTTTATGCCTACTTAAATCAATTTAAGGAAGATGAATCAGTCAGCCAACCAGGCGGTCGTTTTAATGAAGGCGCTGGGCAATCGTGATCGCACGATGTTGTTATGCGTGATCAATAAATGGGGGAGGTGCGTGACTGAGCTGGAGACCTTATCGAAGACTCGTCGCGCAGGTAAGCAAATTTACTACTCTGCATCAAGCCCAATTGCCATATCGGTCATGGCTTTGTTGTATCAAAATTATTGTAAGTAAATGCGTTTAACAAAGGAGGTTATGATGCAATGTAACGTTGGAAATACGGATCGCATCTTGCGCATTACGGCAGGAAGTTTATTAATTATTTTGGCTATCAGTGGAGTTATTGGACCTTGGGGTTGGGTTGGAATCATTCCTATCGCAACAGGTATATTTCGGTTCTGTCCAGCATATCCACTTATCGGATTAAATATGGCCAAGAAAAATAGCGAGTGAATTGATGATTTGGTTTGTCTTAGAGAAGTCATTGACTGCAGGAAGCGACTGTTCGGCGTGATTTGGGATGCTATTATTGTTGGAGGCGGAGCAGCCGGATTATTTTGTGCAGGTATTGCTGGGCAATTAGGTAAAAAAGTTCTGGTTCTCGATCATGCGAGCATCTTAGGCGAAAAGATTCGGATTAGCGGTGGTGGGCGTTGTAATTTCACTAATCTTCACAGTGCACCCAATCATTTTCTTTCACTGAACCCGCATTTTGTGAAGAGTCCATTGGCTCGCTATTCCTCACAAGACTTCATTAATCTTGTTAAGCAATATCGCATCCCTTTTCATGAGAAACACCAAGGGCAGTTATTTTGTGATGAGTCTGCTAATGACATCATACAGATGCTGTTCTCTGAAAGTCAGCAAGGCGGCGTTCAGATACAAAACCCGGTCACTATTTCAGCCATCACCCGAAGTCAGGATTCTTGGGAGTTAGCAACAAGCCAAGGCAGTCAACAGACACGCCACTTAGTTATTGCGACGGGTGGTTTACCTGTACCCGCCATTGGTGCTACTGAATACGCCTTAGATCTAGCAAGACAATTTGACATCCCTGTCAATCCAGTTCGCCCGGCACTAGTTCCCCTCTCATTTACAGCGGGTGAGTTTTTGCAGATGAGTGATTTGTCGGGGATTAGCATTCCGGTGACCATATCGTCTGGACAAAAAGGGAAGCGTTATGGCACATATCCGTTTGAAGAGGATTTATTACTGACGCACAAAGGGCTGTCTGGCCCAGCCGTATTGCAAGCGAGTAGTTATTGGATGGAAGGGGAGTCGATTCATATTAATTGGCTTGGCAAAAAAGATGATGCAGAACTATTCACAAGCCTTGATGCAAATACACGATCGGTGGATTCTTTATTGGCAGATCTTTTGCCCCAGCGCTTTGCCAAGCTCATTGCAGAGCAATTTGATATGAGTCAGCGCAATTGGGCGGAGATTTCAAAAAAGGATCGCGAGCGCCTGAGAAACTACCTTAAGCATACTGAAGCCAAACCCGCCGGTACACTGGGTTGGAAAAAAGCCGAGGTGATGTTAGGCGGTGTCGATACTAAGGCTTTGGATGGTAAAACTATGATGTCCAAACAGCATCCAAATTTATTCTTTATTGGCGAATGCGTAGACGTTACAGGTCATCTCGGTGGCCATAATTTCCAATGGGCTTGGTCCTCGGCCTATGTGTGCGCGCAGGCCTTAGGCACCCAGTAGCAATTAGTAAGCTTATTAAGGGTTTCCACTAACTCTTATTACAAACTCTTGTCCTTAATATAGACCTAGACATGTAAAAAAATCATTTACGGTACGGGGGCTCTTTCATGCAGAAGTCATTATTAATTAATGCAGATAAATGCACAGGCTGTTTGCAGTGCGAGATGGCGTGTAGTTACGAGAACTACGGGGTCTTTAATACTTCCAAGTCCCGTATTAAGGTATTTGATTTTCATGAGACCGGTAAGAAAGTGCCATACACCTGTACCCAATGCGATGAGGCCTGGTGTTTAAAAGCGTGTCCGGTAGATGCCATCCGCATTGATGCGACCACTGGTGCAAAGGTTGTGATTGAGGATGTTTGTGTGGGCTGCAAGGTTTGCACCATCTCCTGCCCATTTGGTACGGTCAACTATGTACAGGATACGGGTAAAGTCCAAAAGTGTGATTTGTGTGGCGGTGATCCTGCCTGCGCTACCTCTTGTCCCACAGGGGCTATCACCTATGTCGATGCTGACTGGACTGGCTTAGACAAAATGCGAGCCTGGGCAGATAAGCTCGGCAATCAACCATCAGCGTAAATAAGGAATCATTATGTCTTGGTCTGGAAAATTTTTGCGAGTTAATTTGAGCAAGGGCACTTGTCAATCTGAGCCCTTAAATATGCAATGGGCTAAAGAGTATTTGGGCTCGCGTGGCTTAGCCTCGAAGTACCTGGTGGAAGAGATTGATCCTAAGGTTGATCCGCTCTCACCGGAAAACAAAATTATTTGGGCGACCGGACCGTTAACCGGAACCATGGCTTCGACCGGTGGTCGTTATACCGTAGTTACTAAAGGTCCCTTGACAGGTGCAATTGCATGTTCTAACTCAGGTGGGTATTGGGGCGCAGAACTGAAGATGGCTGGATGGGATATGGTTATTTTTGAAGGGAAGTCACCCAAACCCGTTTATTTGGTCATCGAAAATGATGATGCAAAGTTGCTTGATGCTTCTTATATTTGGGGAAAATCGGTCTGGGAAACTGAGCCGGCTATTAAGGCTAAACATCAAGATCCACAAATGCGGGTTTCCTGTATTGGACGCGCTGGCGAGAATCAAGTTCTATTTGCATCGGTGGTGAATGATTTACATCGCGCGGCAGGTCGTTCGGGAGTTGGGGCGGTCATGGGAAGCAAAAACCTTAAGGCCATTGCCGTTCGAGGAACTAAGGGCGTAGGTAATCTGAAAGATCCTAAAGCCTTCATGAAAGCGAGTACTGCAGCCAAGGCGGTGCTAGCTGGACATGCGGTAACTGGCCAAGGCTTGCCAACCTATGGAACCCAAGTATTGATGAACGTTATTAATGAGGTTGGCGCTCTACCAACGCGCAATCACCAGGATGTCCAGTTTGAAGGGGCTAAGGATATTTCTGCGGAAGCAATGGCAACCCCGCGTGCTTCTGATGGTAAAGCGCAGTTGGTTACGAATCAAGCATGCTTTGGTTGCACGATTGCCTGCGGCCGTATCTCGAAAATTGATGAAACGCATTTCTCAATACAAAACAAACCGCAATATATCAATGCATCGGGTGGATTGGAATACGAGGCTGCATGGGCACTTGGAGCAGCTAATGGTGTCAATGATTTAGAAGCATTGCAATTCGCTAATATGGTTTGCAACGAGGATGGTATTGATCCGATTACATTTGGTGCCACAGTTGGTGCAGTCATGGAAATGTATGAGATGGGCGCTTTAACGAAAGAACAAATTGGCATGGAAGCGCCGTTTGGGTCTGCTAAGGCGCTTTGCCATTTTGCCGAGATAACGGCAAGGGGCGAGGGCTTTGGTAAAGAAATTGGTCTAGGGTCGGCTAGGCTCACCAAGAAATACGGTCAACCCGATTTATCCATGAGTGTAAAAGGACAAGAGTTCCCTGCATACGATGGCCGTGTTATCCAAGGTATTGGTCTAGCATATGCCACCTCGAATCGCGGCGCCTGCCATCTACGCGGCTACACCATTGCCTCTGAGGTCTTGGGGATCCCAGTCAAAACAGACCCAGCGGAGACCAATGGCAAACCCGAACTAGTGAAGGCGTTTCAAGATGCTACGGCAGCATTTGATTCGGCCGGAATTTGTATATTCACTAGCTTTGCTTGGACTTTAGCTGATGTCGCACCTCAATTACAAGCGGCTTGTGGTGATGAATTCACCGTTGAAAACCTCAACACGATTGGAGAGCGAATTTGGAATATGGAACGCGACTTCAATAATCGTGCAGGCTTTACGAATAAAGACGATAAGTTACCAAAACGTTTAATGACTGAAGCTGCAAAGACCGGCCCCGGAAAAGGAACGGTAAGCGGCTTGGACAAAATGTTGCCTGAATACTACAAAGTACGTGGTTGGGATAACGAGGGTCGGTTAAGCACAGAGACTCGTAAGCGACTTGGTTTATAAAAGCAGATGAAGCACCTTATTTTGGGTAACGGCCCTGCTGGCGTTATTGCAGCTGAAGGCATTCGTCGTTTACGACCTAGCGATGAAATTGTTTTGGTTGGCGCAGAGGATGCTCCCCCATATTCACGTATGGCCATTCCCTACCTGTTGGTGGGAAATATTAGCGAAGAGGGTACTTACCTTCGTAAATCTAAGGATCATTTTTCGAAACTAGGCATTCAGTTAAAAAAGGCCAGAGCACATTCGCTGGATATCAAGAATAAAAGCCTTAACCTAGGAGGCTCTGATTCAATTCACTTTGATAAATTATTAATTGCCACGGGATCGGTCCCCGTTCGCCCTCCTATTCCTGGGATTGACTTGCCGGGTGTACATCCATGTTGGACCTTAGAAGATGCAAGAGCAATTCAGAAGCTAGCCAAACCAGGAGCACGTGTCTTACAAATGGGCGCTGGTTTCATTGGCTGCATCATACTTGAGGCTCTAGCGAGTAAGAACGTGAAATTAACCGTGGTTGAGATGGGTGATCGGATGGTACCGCGCATGATGACTGAAGTAGCGGGAAATCTCATCAAGAAATGGGTTGAAAAAAAAGGGATAGCAGTCCATACCAACACTAAAGTGGAGTCAATAACCCAGTCACAATCTGGCTTGCTCGTAAAACTATCCAATGGCGAAACCATCGAAGTTGATCTCGTTATTTCAGCAACGGGGGTAAAGCCTAATATTGAGTTCTTAAAAAACTCTGGCTTGCAAATACAAACAGGCATTGTGGTCAATGAACAAATGCAAACCTCTCATCCTGATATCTATGCTGCAGGTGATGTAACGGAGAGTGTCGATTTTTGTACGGGTAAGCGCATTATTAATGCGATACAGCCTAATGCGGCAGATCAAGCTGGTATTGCAGCAAGTAATATGGCAGGCGGCCATGCTTCTGCCGTAGGGAGCTTACAAGTGAACGTTCTTGACACCTTGGGTCTTATCTCAAGCTCCTTTGGACAGTGGTCAGGTATTCAGGGAGGCCAGCATGTTGAGCGCTGTAATCCAGATCAGTATCAATATATTCGCCTTGAATTTGATCAGGATCGGCTGATCGGTGCAACTAGTCTAGGCATGACCGATCATGTAGGAGCGATCCGTGGCTTGATTCAGACGCGGGTTGCTCTGGGGGATTGGAAAGAGAAGTTATTGCATGATCCATTGCGCATAATGGATGCATATTTGGCGAAGGCTCAAGCGCAAGCTAACTGGGTCGCTTAAGAAGAATGCAGATTACATTAAAGCTCTTTGCGAGCCTCTCACACTATTTGCCAAAGCATGCAAACCGTAATGAATTTCAGTTAGAGCTCGCCGAGGGTAGCACTATCTCCCAAGTCATCGAACAACAAAAACTCCCGATTAAATCAATCCATCTTGTTTTACTAAATGGCCACTTTATTGCCCCAGAGAAACGTGAGATCACGGTCTTAAAAGAAAATGATGCTCTTGCACTTTGTCCGCCCGTTGCAGGTGGGTAATGGTATTTAAACGGCTGATGGGATGTAATGTTGAAGACTTAATTCGTTGGCTACCTGAAGCACTCGGCTCTTATTATGAGCATTCAATGCTGGATATAGATGGCTTGCAGTATCGTGATACTCCGAAACCCCTGATTCGTCTCATTGGAAAAACTAAACCAGACCATCAAGTTTCCCTATTACGGATCCCGCAGTTAGAGCTTAATATTGAAATCAGCGATTTAGTGCATGATGACGTAACTAATATTATTCATCGTTTTGATCTTTATACTCGACGGGGTGGCGGTTAACTAGCAAAGCTGTCTATAAATTGGTTTGATATGTTGCAAATTAACTCTAGAAGTCCCACATTCCGTAAGCAAGTCATCGCTATTTTGGTAAGCGGTGTTTTTGCTCAACTCGCCTTTGCAAATAATCCAGAGTATGAAGCTCCACCACTGGATGAGATTGTGGTCTCAGCCAGTGGATATGAGCAGAAAATTATGGATACTGCTGCCTCCATTAATCTAGTAACCATAAATCAGATTCAAAATGGACAAGCTAGAGACAATCTTTCTGAGCCATTAAACCGAGTACCTGGCATTTTTGCCCTCAATCGCCAGAACTACGCACAAGACCTACAAATATCATCTCGTGGTTTTGGGGCAAACTCGACCTTCGGTACGCGCGGTATCCGACTTATTGTCGATAACATTCCTGGAACTGTTGCCGATGGACAGGGTCAGATATCCCATATAGATTTGCCATCCACTGATCGCATTGAGGTAATGCGAGGCCCATTCTCTGTGCTTTACGGTAATTCATCGGGTGGCGTGATTCGTGTATTTACCCAAGATGGTGGCCCCAAGACCGAGGTGCAACCCTATTTCGAAGTTGGTTCCTATGGACAACGTAGAGCTGGACTAAAAGCAAGTGGTAAATCTGATGAGCTTGGTTACGTAATTGATGCCGGGCAATTCCATACCAATGGATATCGAGATCAAAGTGCTGCTGATAGACGTAATGCCAATGCAAAACTCAGTTTTATGGGGGGTCCCGATACAAGGATAACCCTGATCGCAAATAACGTGAGCCTTAAAGCGCAAGATCCTACCGGATTAACCGAGAGCCAGTTAATTGCAAATCCCAAGCAGGCTGGTACAAGCGCTGTATCGCAAAATTCTCGCAAATCAGTCGATCAAACGCAAGTCGGCGCATCGATCGATTTTCGTATTAACGCAAACAATAATTTTTTATTCTCTCCTTACTTGGGGCAGCGTCATGTCCTTCAGTATTTGACTTCCGCAACAGCAGGATCTGGGGTGATTGATTTAGTTCGTTCTTTTTATGGCATGGATAGTAAATGGGTTCATCAAAATAAATTTTTTGATATTCCGATGACTATGGTGACTGGCATTGACATGAATGAGAATGACGATCGTCGCCGAACGTATACCAATAGCGGGGGCACTGCAGTGTATAGCAGCACCGCCTCACAAGATTATGCTATGAGTGCCAAGAATTTCGATCAATATCTGCAAGCCGATTTTCGGTTTTCAGAGCGCTTCGCTTTTAATGCAGGAATCAGAAACTCTCAAACCAATTTGAGCTCAACAACGAATAATTCCATAACCCTAAATACAGGCTCAACTGAATTTAGGGCTATGACTTATATGGCATCATTGCAGTATTACTTAAACGAGATGTCTAATGTATATGTATCGTATGGCTCAAGTTTTGATACCCCGACATTAAATCAAGTCTTTTATAGTGCTAATGGAGCAGTTAATGGTTCTAGTTGTACGTCTTCGTGTTCTAATTTCGGGCTTTTAGCCGCCAAAACGAAGCAAGTAGAGCTAGGTTTTAAATCAAGATTATCGCCATTCATCAAAACCAATATTGCAGTATTTAATGCGGATACTACAAATGATATTGTTATTGGTGCATCAAATGCAGGCAGAAATTCATTCACAAATGCTCCAAAGACAAATCGTAAAGGTGTTGAGGGTGGTGCGCAGTTTAAGTTACCTTATAACTTTGAAACTAACTTGGCATATACGTGGTTGAGAGCAACGGTAAAGGAGTCGTACCTTACAAACTCTACCAATTTGTCAACATTCAATACCGTTGCAAGTGGCAATCGGATTCCAGGGGTTCCCAATCAGGGCTTATTCGCAGAGTTACTCTGGGTCAAGCCCAATCAGTCAGTAGAAGCCGCTATTGAAGCGCGGGCGAATGGGGCAATGGACGCTAATGATCTGAATACTCAATATAAGGCACCAGGTTATGCGGTGATGAATATTCGCGGAGTAGTGCGTCAAGAAATTGCTGGCGGCTGGTCTTTTTCACAATTCTTTAGGCTCAACAATGTGTTTGATCGCTCTTATGTTGGTTCAGTGATTGTGAATCAATTTTTCCTTCGTTCGTATGAGCCAGCCCCAACCCGAAATTGGATGATTGGCGCTAAGGCGAGCTATCAGTTTAAGTAGGAAAAAAATGGTTCTCAGGGCAATTGTCGAGACCTATCTAAGGCAAAACCCTAATTCAGAACTATATCCATTACGCTCAAAAGGGATTAAATTAGAGAATCTGCAATTGGAATAAAAGTAATTAGAAAAAGAAGGGATATAACCATGAACCAGCGACTGATTTCAGCAGCAACACTTTCGACACTCGCCTCATCACTGATGATTCTGCAAGGCTGTGCGACTGCACCGCCTCCCAAAGCTGAGGCTGCCCCAGCTCCTGTAGCAGCGGCACCAGCACCAGCATGGAAGCAGGGTATGGGCCCTGATATGGCCAATTCCAAGTTGGCTCCTTTGCCTGGAAAAATGACGGTTACTCCTGTTAGTGAGATTCCAATTGATAAGCTCAAATTACCCCCAGGCTTCAAGATTGAGGTTTGGGCAACCGGCATGCCTGGTGCTCGTGCGATGGCGCGCGGAGATAACGGCAAAATTTACATCGGCACCCGTGCGATTGGACGTGTCTATGAGTTGAGCGACAACGGTAAAGAGCGAACCAGTCGTGTAGTAGTTGATAAATTAGTTCAGCCCGCTGGCGTTGCATTTAAGAATGGCTCTTTATATGTGATGTCTATTAATAAGGTTCTGCGTTACGACGGGATTGAAAAAAATCCAAGCGTGGCACCAGTAGATCTAACAGCTAAATTTAATTTGCCACCGGAGCAGCATCACAACTGGAAGTACATTGCATTTGGACCTGATGGGAAGTTGTATGTTCCATTTGGAGCACCTTGCAATATTTGCGAGTTGCCAACCCCCGAGTATGCCCAGATTCGTCGCTATAACCCAGATGGATCGGGTATGGAAGTGTTAGCAACCGGAGTGCGCAATACCGTTGGTTTTGATTGGCATCCCACCACTAAGCAACTCTGGTTTACAAATCATGGACGCGATTGGATGGGTGATGGTAAGCCGAATGACACCTTAAGCCGGATGCAAAAAACAGGATTGAACTACGGCTTCCCTCATTGCCATGAAGGTAATATGCCCGATGATGTTGTGAAGAAGGCCAATCCATGCGCAGGCGTTGAACAACCTGTTGCCTTGATGGGCCCACATACTGCAGTGATGGGTCTTAAGTTCTATACCGGCAATATGTTCCCTCCTGAATATAAGAATGCTGCCTTTATTGCACGCAAAGGTTCATGGAACCGTAATCAAAAGATTGGTTTTGATGTTGTGATGGTAAAGGCAAGCGCAGATGGCAAAAATGCCAAAACCGTACCATTCAT
>JACCEB011036843.1_pt1 | contig 18929 bp, 12 predicted proteins | sample 7454761 | NCBI WGS metagenome assembly JACCEB01 (sample SAMN15323454, study PRJNA562643) | freshwater metagenome | isolation source: river surface water | place: USA:Blue River Watershed | collected 2017-08-18 | reverse complement strand
GGTCCGCCAAGCAGGTAAAACGGCACGAGCGTGACGGCTGAGGTCAGCACCTGAACGTAAACCGCGCTGGTCGAGCTAAACGGCATGGTCGAAATGTATTTGCGAGTGAACGGTGTGCCAAAGCCGTAGCAGGTCACGGCAAGAATTAGCGCGCCGATGGCTAGCGGGTCGTTGGTGCCGAACCCAGCCCAAACGCCGAGCACCACTCCGACTCCGACCAAGCCAACTAGCAAGCCGGCGATGACATTTGGCTTGGGCTTTTCATCCCTGAATGCAATCAAGATCGCAACCACGGTAAAGATCGGCGTGCTGGCATTCAGAATGCTGGCTAGAGCGCTAGAAACGTGCTGTTGGGCATAGCCGAAGAGCACGCCCGGGATGCCGCTCATCAGCAGGCCGCCGACCCAAATGATGACCCACTCTTTGGTGGTTCGAGGCAATTTATCGCGCTTGACTGCGACGATAATCGCCAAAACCAAGGCACCAAGCGCACTTCGCCAGAAGGCAATTCCGAATGGTGTGACCAGCTCAAGTCCCTGTTTTATAAACAGAAACGAACTTCCCCAGATGAGGCCCAAAACCGTGAAGGTTAATAGCCATCCGTTGCGGCGTTTCGTGGTCATTATTCGAGTCTAATCATTGGTTTGGGTCATAAAATCACAGATGAAAGTGAGGTCAACGTTGACAGCATTAGACATAAATCTTTGGGTTCTTGCCGGCATCTGTTTTGCCACCTGGTTCGCTTCGGTGGTTACTAGGGACTACTCATTTGTCGATCGAATCTGGTCGCTGATTCCGATTGTTTATGCCTGGGTCTTCGCTGGTGGCGAAGGCTTTACGAACCCAAGACTCAACCTGATGGCTGCGCTAATCACTCTTTGGGGAGCGCGCCTAACCTTCAACTTTGCTCGCAAGGGCGGCTATGCGCCCGGCGGTGAAGACTATCGTTGGCCGGTGCTCCGGGCTCGCATGAGCCCATTGGTCTATCAAGTTTTCAACGTTTTCTTCATAGTGATCTTCCAGAATGCTCTCTTGTTAGCAATCACGCTTCCGATGCTTGCAGCGGGCTCGGTCAAACTGCCGCTTGTGTCGGCCGACTACATCTTCGCCGCCCTGTTCTTGGCGTTTTTGGTGCTCGAGACCATCGCCGACCAACAGCAGTGGAACTTTCACCAGCACAAGAAGGCAGAGCGCGCAGCAGGTCGCGAGCCGAAGCAGGGTTTCTTGACCACCGGATTGTTCTCAATCTCGCGTCACCCAAACTTCTTCAGCGAACAGGCTCAGTGGTGGGTGTTGTTCCTTTGGGTGCTTGCCCTAGTTGGCAACGAGGCAATTTGGTTCGGTGCCGGTGCGCTGGTGCTCAGTGCACTATTTGCCGGTTCGACCAAGTTCACCGAAGAATTGTCTATTCAGAAATACCCCGAATACCGCGATTATCAAAAGCGGGTTAGTGCCGTCGTTCCCTGGTTTCCATCCAAGGGCTAAGTAAAAAAATCCCCCGCCAACTTGGCGGGGGATTTTTCGTTGAAGCTTTGAAACCTAGTGGGTTGACGGAGCCTGCTCAACCTCTGAGCGGTCGCCAGACCAGAGGGTGTGGAAGGTGCCATCCATGTCGACGCGCTTGTAGGTGTGTGCACCGAAGAAGTCGCGCTGACCCTGAACCAAGGCTGCCGATAGGCGAGGTGAACGTAGGCCGTCGTAGTAAGAAAGTGACGAAGCGAACGCTGGAACCGGAATGCCGGCTAGCGAAGCGTTTGCAACAACCTGGCGCCATGAGCTGACCGAGTTGGCAACTGCCTGCTTGAAGTATGGGTCGAAGATCAGAGACTGAAGCTCTGGGTTCTTGTCGTACGCGTCGGCGATGCGGTTTAGGAACTGCGCGCGGATGATGCAACCGCCGCGCCAGATCTTTGAAACTGCACCTAGGTTGATCTCCCAGCCGTATTCCTTAGCGCCCGCGCGGATGGCGTCGAAGCCTTGTGCATAGGCAACTAGCTTCGATGCGTAAAGTGCACGGCGAACGTCTTCAACGAACGCAGCCTTGTCGCTGACCGACCAAGCGGTTGCGTCGGCAGGTAGGCCGTCAACAGCGGCGCGCTGTGCTGCCTGAGATGAAAGCGAGCGAGCGAACACTGCCTCGGCGATGCCCGAAACAGGGGTGCCCAGGTTCAGTGCGGTCTGAACGGTCCAAACTCCGGTGCCCTTTGAACCAGCCTGGTCAAGAATTACGTCGACCAGTGGCTTGCCAGTCTTGGCATCAACCTGCTTTAGAACCTCGGCGGTGATCTCGATCAAGAATGACTCAAGGTCGCCCTTGTTCCACTCGTTGAAGATCTCTGCGATCTCGGCTGGGGTGTAGCCGGCAGCCTGACGAAGAATGTCGTATGCCTCGGCGATCAGCTGCATGTCTGCATACTCGATGCCGTTGTGAATCATCTTCACAAAGTGACCGGCGCCGTCGGTGCCAACGTGGGTAACACAAGGCTCGCCCTCGGCGATTGCCGCGATCGAAGCCAAGATTGGGCCAAGAGTCTTGTAAGCCTCTGCCGAACCGCCAGGCATGATCGAAGGGCCCTTTAGCGCGCCTTCTTCACCACCCGAAATACCCGCGCCAACGAAGTTGATTCCCTTTGCAGAAACCTCTTTTTCGCGACGAATGGTGTCGGTGAATAGTGCGTTTCCGCCGTCAACAATGATGTCGCCTGGCTCGAAGCGCTCGGCTAGCTGCGAGATAACGGCATCGGTGCCCTTGCCGGCCTGAACCATGATGATTGCGGTGCGTGGCTTAGCCAACGATGCAACGAACTCGTCGATGGTGGTTGAGCCAATGAAGCCAGCCTCTGGGTGCTCGCTTAGAAGAAGTTCGGTGCGCTCTACTGAGCGGTTGTAAACAGCAACAGTGTTGCCTTCGCGGCTGGCTAGGTTGCGAGCCAGGTTTGAGCCCATTACGGCTAGGCCAACGACTCCGATATTTGCTGATGCGGTCATGTCTATTCCTAAAGGTTTATTAGAGGGAAAGGTAGGCGAGGGGCCATTTTCTGCCGATACGCTCGCCGTTGCGCGGACCTAGTTCAACAATATCGCAAAAAGCCCCGCGCTCGCAGCGATTGTGCGAATCCGGGGCCCTTGCAAGAAAGATTATTTTTTCTGGCCGTAGACGTTCTGGTAACGGTCGAATAGCGAGTCAACGAAGTGCTGGGCAATCGGTTTTGGGTCGCCTAGTTGGTGGGCTAGGTGCGCCGACTTGGCTACGTCTTCGCACATGATGGCTGCCTTGAGAGCCGACTTTGCGTCTTTGCCAATCGAAAAGACCCCGTGCTGGCGCATCAAAACAGCCTTTGATCGGTGACCGCGCAGAGTTTCAACGATGCCCTGTCCGATTGAATCATCGCCGATGATTGCGAACGGCCCGAGTGGAATCTCGCCACCGAATTCATCTGCGATTGCGGTCAAAATGCAAGGAATCGGCTTCTCGACAGCGGCCCAGGCCGAGGCATAGTTGCTGTGCGTGTGCACCACACCGCCAACCTCTGGCATGTTGCGATACACGTAAGCATGCGATGCGGTGTCGCTCGATGGTGCTCGATCGCCGGCAATCACGTTGCCGTCGAGGTCGCAGTGAATCATGCTCTCGGGGGTCAGCTCGTCATAGAGCAAACCGCTCGGCTTGATTACAAAGCCGCCCTCAACTCGCTGCGATATGTTTCCGCCAGACCAAACCACGAGGCCGGCATCCCAGAGTTGGGCGTGCAGGTGGGCCAGGTCTTGTCGAGCTTGCTGAATTTCGGCGGTCATTTGCCCTCTTTAAATCTGTGCTGCTAGTCGGTAGTAGCTTGCTGACCACTGTAGTTCTTTGCGGAACGCACGAAGGTTGGTGTCTTCGTCGATGATGACGAGTTCAGCCTTCGCGATGCGCGCAAAGTCTTCGATGGTCTCTAGCGAAACCGAGTTGGTGAGCACGGTGTGGTGGCTACCGCCGGCAAGAATCCAGGCTTCGGCCGATTCGGCAAGCGAAGGAGCTGGCTCCCAAACGGCGCGGGCTACCGGAAGCTTTGGCAGGTCTTCGGTTGGCTCGACGATGGTGATTTCGTTAGAGATCAAGCGGAAGCGATCGCCCATATCGGCAAGGCAAACAACGCGCCCCGGCGCTGGCTTTGCGGTGAAAACCATACGAACTGGGTCTTCTTTGCCACCGATGCCGAGCGGGTGGATTTCGATCTTTGGCTTCTGGCCCGAAATGGTTGGGCAGACTTCGAGCATGTGAGCGCCGAGCACCTTTGGAGTGCCTGGGCCGAAGTGATAGGTGTAGTCCTCCATAAACGAGGTGCCGCCGCCGGCCGGAGTCATCGACTTCAAAATTGCACCTAGCGCCGAGGTCTTCCAGTCGCCTTCGCCACCAAAGCCATAGCCATCGGCCATCAGGCGCTGAACGGCAAGACCCGGAAGCTGGCGAAGGTCGCCGAGGTCTTCGAAGTTTGAGGTGAACGCGCCATAGCCGCCAGCCTCGAGAATGCCTCGAAGTGCGATTTCGATCTTTGCGCCATAAACCAGCGATTCGTGGCGTGCGCCACCTGCGCGAAGTTCTGGAGCAACGTCATACTCGGCTTCATAAACCTGGCAGAGCGCCTCAGCTGCCGCATCGCTGACTTCGGCAACTGCTGCGACGAGGGTGTTCACGCCAAGGTTTTCGATCGACATGCCGAATTTCATCTGAGCCGAAACCTTGTCGCCATCGGTGACTGCCACGTAACGCATGTTGTCGCCAAAGCGGGCGAGCTTGAGGTTTTGCGAGGTGTTCCAACCGATGCAGGCAAACGCCCAAGCGGTGATGCGGTCTTGAACGTGCTTTTCGGTTGGGTGACCAACAACCACCTTGCGCGCGGTGCCCATGCGAGTCACCATGTGACCGAATTCACGGTCTCCGTGAGCTGCCTGGTTTAGGTTCATGAAGTCCATGTCGATGGTTGCCCATGGCAGTGACTGGCCGGCCTGAGTATGCAAGTGCAGCAGCGGCTTCTGAAGTGCGTCGAGGCCCGAGATCCACATCTTGGCAGGCGAGAAGGTGTGCATCCAGGCAATTACACCGATGCACTGGTCGGCTGCCGATGCGTCAAGCATCACGCGGCGAATTTCATCGCTGGTCTTCAAAATTGGCTTCCAGACGATGTTCGCCGAGGCACCAAAGCCCGACTTCAGCTGCTCGACCACTTTTTGAGATTGCTGAGCAACTTGCTCGAGGGTCTCTGGGCCATAGAGGTTCTGGGTGCCGGTTAGAAACCAGATTTCTTTAGCTGCTGCTGTCATTTTTTGGCCCTTCGAGAATCGAACTTGTTGCCAATAATGTTATCGCTAACTTAAGCGTCTAGCACGCCGTCTTTTTCGAGTTCCGCTTGCACCTTGGCAGCAAGTTCGGTGGCCGAAACCTCCCAGGTATCTGCAAAATTCGTAGCCGGGGTGCCATCGTGGAAAGTTGCGTGTAGTGCGGGGTTCAAAGCTACCGAAAAGCCGGCTGCTTTTGCGCCTCGCGCACTTGCCTGAACGCAGTATTCAGACTGCATTCCAATTAGTTCAACCGAGTCAACGCCCAGTGACTTTAGTTCGTCGGCCAGAGAAGGGTTTGATTCGAAAACGTTTTGCGTGGCCTTGCGAACTACTCGTTCGCCGTCTGCCGGTGAGAAATAAAGCTCCCAGCCAGGGCTAAATGGCTCATCGATGTCGCCCTCGGGGCCATCGTTTTGAACCCAGATGACCGGTTCGCCGGCGTCGCGGGCTTCGCCAATCTTCGTCTCGAACTTCGCTAAGAATTCGGCCGCATTTGGAACTGAATATTTACCTTCGACCATGTTCTTTTGAACGTCGACAACCAGAAGAGCGCGCATAGTTTCAGACTAGTTGGCGGCTGGGTTCAATCGAAGCAATTTGGCAATCCAAATGCCAATCGCTCCAGCGACAAACTGCACAAAAATGAACGGCAAGACCGAGTTGGCCTCGATGCCCGCACCGGTGTAGCTAAAGATTCGGCCGATGGTTACAGCCGGGTTGGCGAAACAGGTCGACGATGTGAAAAGAAAAGTGGTGCCGATCCATGCGGGAACAACTGCCCAGGCCCATTTGCTCAAGCCTCGGTCACTAAGCAGCAGGATGATGGCTATCAGGCCAGCGGTCGAAATGAATTCACCGATCAATTCGCCCGGGGAGTTGCGCACGTGGCTGGCGTATTGAATCGCAGGGGTATTAAACATCAGGTTGGCAACGATAGAACCGGCAATGCCGCCCAAGATCTGAGCCACGGTGTAGACGACGGCATCCATGGTTTTGATGTGGCGTTTGAAAACCATTACCCATGTGACGACGGGATTTAGGTGTGCACCGCTAATTGGGCTGAAAACGAAAATTAGCAAAATCAAAGCGCACATCAACGAGAACCAAACAATCAGCATGACCACGCCAACGTCTTTGGTCATGGCCTCTGCCTGCAGGTTTGCACCGATTACAACGCTTAGCAAAAACGCGGTGGCGAAGAACTCTGCGATTGCTCTGCGCAGCAGTGAAATGTGTGCCAAGTTGGTTCCTTTTCGAATTTGGCCTTCGGCCCCAGTTATCGAGTTTATGGGCAAGGGCTTAGCAGGCCGACAAAGTTCACCGAGCGTTCTTGTTATGGGAATGTTATTTTTGTCTTAGCGCTTGTATCTAGAGACTGGCTCAATCTCTGCGGTCGCTCTTGGGATAGGTAAATCTTTGGCAAATCTGCTCTACAAACTTGGCATCTTTTCAGCTCGTCGAGCCTGGATTGTGATTGTCAGCTGGTTCTTGATTCTGGCCGCGAGCGTTGGCCTGATGGTCAACTTCGCCGGCAAACTTTCGACCAGTATGTCGCTGCCTGGCACGCCATCGCAGTTGGTCATTGACGACCTAAACACTTCGTTCCCGAAGGCCAGCAACGGCAATGCCCAAGTGCTGCTGCACAAGACCAATGGCTTCGCGTTTAACGCCGAAGACAAAAAGCAGATTTTGGCAGTGCTAAAAGAGGTCGAAGCGCTCGAGATAGTGGGCATCGCCCAAGACCCTTTTGCCACCGAAGCCAGCCTAAAAAAGAACCGCATGAAGGTGAGCGACGGCCAGGCTGCGCTTGACGCGGCACCAGCAGAATTGAAGGCTGCTCAAGCGAAAATTGACGCCGGCCAAGCCAAGCTCGAAAAATCTCAGGCCGAACTGACCGCCGGTCAAACCAAACTCACCGCAGCCAAAGCCGATCTTGATGGCAAGTTGGCCCAGCTAAACGGTGCGATTGAACAGCTGAAGGCGGCGAATGCCCCAGCCTCGCAGATTGACCCATTGCTCGCCAACCTTGCACAGCTAAACGCGGGTCTTGCCGAGATCGCTAAGCAGCAAGCTGCGATCGATGCCGGTCAGGCAAAGATCGATGCCGGTGCCGCCGACCTAGCAGCCGGGCAGCAAAAGGTAGACGACGGCTATGCGGCAATCGAATCAAATAAGGCCAAGATCGCCGCCTCGCAGCTAATCATGACCGCAATGAAGAACTTTCACACCGTTTCGAAAGATGGCCAGACCGCCACGGTAATTGTGATGTTTAACAAGCCGTTCGGTGAGATCGAAGAGGCACAACTTGAATCGGTCGTGGCAATCTTCGAAGCTAATCCAATTAAAAATGTGCAGGTCGAATACTCCCAAGAACTGACCAAGGCAATGCCTACCCTCGGTGGCCCTGCCGAGGTGGCCGGCCTAATCATGGCTGCGATTGTCTTGTTCGTCATGCTCGGAACCTTGGTCGGTGCCGGTCTTCCGGTGCTTGCCGCCATTTTGGGTGTTGGCATTTCGGCAACCGCAACCATGGCACTTTCATCGGTGATCGACATGACCGCCACAACACCGATGCTTGGCGCCATGCTTGGCCTCGCAGTGGGCATCGACTATTCGTTGTTTATTCTCAATCGTCACCGCCGTCAGCTAAAAGCTGGCATGGATGTTCGCGAATCGATCGGATTGGCCAACGGAACCTCGGGTAACGCGGTCGTCTTTGCCGGCCTAACGGTCATCATCGCCTTGGTTGCGCTGAACCTGACCGGCGTGGGTTTCTTGGGTCTAATGGGAAATGCTGCAGCGGTTTCGATTGTGGTTGCTGTGTTGGTAGCAGTCACCTTCACTCCCGCTCTGCTTGGCCTTTTGGGAACTCGCTTGCTTAGTAAGCGCGAGCGCAACAAGCTGGCTTTGGCTGCCGAAGGCGAAGCCCCGGTTATGAAAGACCCAACTCGACCAGTGTTTGCAACCAAGCGCCCTTGGCTCGCAATTGCCGCCGTTGTGCTCATCATGGGCGTGGCTGCGCAGCCGCTCGCTTCGATGCGACTCGGTTTGCCTGACGGTTCATCAGAGCCGGTTACCTCGACTCAATACAAGTCGTTCAAACTTGCCGAAAAGGCCTTTGGTGCCGGAGTAAACGGCCCATTGGTTGCCGTGGCTTCTGCCGATCGCCAGATCAATGGTCTTGAGCGCCTCGAGTTTCAGGCTGGTGTGGCTACCCGAATGATGGAGTTGCCAAACGTTTCTTCGGTAATTGCCGCAGCGGTTTCTAATGACAAGACCAAGTTCCTCTTCCAGGTAATTCCGGTAGATGGTCCAGCCAGCGAAACAACCGAGAAGTTGGTCTTTGCTCTGCGCGGCCTCTCGGATGAGTTCAACCAGAAGTATGGAGTCGACCTTGGCGTAACGGGTGCTGCCGCTGCGAACATCGATATCTCAAAGAAGCTAGCGGATGCCTTGCCGCTTTACCTTGGCGCAGTTCTGCTGCTGTCGCTGTTCCTTTTGATCCTGGTGTTTCGTTCGATTCTGGTTCCGCTGATCGCAAGCGCAGGATTCCTGCTGACTGTGGTTGCAACGCTCGGTTCTGCCGTTGCGGTGTTCCAGTGGGGTTGGATGGGCGAGGTCTTCGACATTCACGACCCGGGCCCGATCATGAGCTTTGTGCCAACCCTGATCATCGGTGTGGTGTTCGGCCTAGCGATGGACTACCAGTTGTTCCTTGGTTCGGGCATGCGTGAGGCTTTCGTTCACGGCAAGTCAGCCAAAGAGGCTGTCAACTTTGGAATTCACCTGTCGCGCCCGGTCGTAATTGCCGCGGCCATCATCATGGTTACAGTTTTCGGTGGCTTTGCGTTCTCTGAGATGACCACGATCCGACCAATCGGATTCGGTTTAGCCGTCGGCGTGCTGTTTGACGCCTTCTTGGTTCGCCTGATTTTGGTGCCTGCACTGATGACCTTGGTCGGCGACAAAGCTTGGTGGCTACCTAAGTGGCTCGACCGAATTTTGCCGGATGTCGACGTTGAGGGTGCTGCCCTAGAACGCAAGGCCGAGCACTAAACGCGTAAATGAAAAATGCCACCCGCGCTGGGTGGCATTTTTCATTCGCGCTTATTTGACTTCGATCACGTCGCCGTCGGCAGTCGCGTCGAGCACAGTGATCGTGTAAGCCCCAACCTTGAGCGATTCGCCCTTGGCTAGAGGAGCCTTGGTCTTCCAGATGTCTTGTGTGTTGTCAAAGTTGCTCTGCACTTGAATTGGCCCGAATCCAGACTGGAGTGAAGTGTCAATCTTGTAGACCAGGGCACCAGGCTTAGCCAGCTTGCTGTCTAGGCCAACTGCTCGGCGGCTCTCAACCACAATGGCTGTGGTCTTGCCAGTTGGAATTACCAGTGCCTTTACACCGCCCTTGGTTTCAACCGGGGTAATGGTGTGCTGACCAATCGGCGAGGTGGCACATTTGATTTGGTCATCAGTTAGCCAGTCAAGCACCCAACGTTCCCAGGCGAAAAGCCCGGGTGCCTGCGAGTTGAAGTCGCTAAAGCCCATGTAGCTGAAGTAGCCGACATAACGGTGGAAACCGGCATAGCCAAAGCCGGCTTCGTCGCGGGCATAAACATCGACAAGACCAAGAGAGTGCGAGATCTCGTGGTTCAACCAAATGGCGCCCCAAACGTTGATGTCGTTACCCGAGGTTGCGCCGTTGTGCAGGTTGGTGCCGTCAAGCACGATGCCATCCCGCTCGAAATAGCTAACCGCTGGTCCGTTTTGAAAATGGGTTGCATCGGGGTTAGCAAAAATCAAAAAGCTTCCGGCGTCCTTAAAGTCGACATCCTTGTCAGCAAGCTTCAGAGCCTCTTCAACGTAGGCGCGTTGAGATTCGTAGGTGTTGAAGTTATACGAGGTTGCCGGTTTGCTCATTCGGTACCACTTGTATGTTGGGTCAAGCTGGTAATCGAGTCGGCCATAAGAAACTTCGCTGAACACCTCTGGTGCGCGCTTGATCATGTCAAAAGCCTGCTGAGTCGTCTTGGATGCCGGTGCGTCGCTGAAGTCGACGAAAATGATCTTCGATTTCACGACGCCGGTGGTTTGACCGCGGTCGGAAATTCTTGGGAAAGCGATTGCTACGTCGCCGCGCCCATCGGCAACCGGCAGCTTGCAGGCCGCGGTTAGGTCAACTGGTTCTGGCGCAGGAATCGGAGCCGGCTTGGCAACCACCGGTGCCTTTACCTTCCAAACTTTTTTCTTGCCTGAAGCGGTGCAAACCAGTGTGGTCTTGCCAACTTTGGTCGTCTGCCCAACTTTGGTGCAGGCTGCACCCGCCTTGGCTGTCGCGCCGAAGGCGGTTTGCCCAGCTCCCACAAGAACGAGAGCACTGAGCAGTGCGATAGCAATTCGTGCCGACTTTAGTTTGTTCATCTTCCCCGCCTAGAATCCAAGATTCGAATGGTTCAGTTCTAATGCAAGCCCACGAGATGCGTCAAGGTTAGCGATAACATTGGACAAATCTCACCGAAGGAATCCACCATGTTTTCGAATGCCGTAGGCAACTTTGACTTTAACGATGGCTGGATTGTTCGCAAACCGATGGGCCCTTTTGCGGCTGTCATGGGTGGGCCAGAAGAGGTTCGCGAGGTCACTCTGCCCCACGATTCTTTGCGTGATGCGACTCGCACGCCAGATGCGCCTTCGGCTTCGGCTTCGGCCTATCACCCAAGTGGCGCCTGGACATATGTAAAAACTTTCGATGCTCCTGCCGAATGGGCCGGCAAGCTGGTTGCTCTGCAGTTCGACGGTGTCGCAAGCAACGCATTGGTTTATATCAACGAGTCTTTGGTCGCACAGCGCCCATACACATACGCCCGTTTTATTGCCGACCTAACCGCTTTTTTGAAGCCGGGTGAATCAAACCAAATTCGCGTAGAGGTTCGAGCTCACAAAGATTCGCGTTGGTACACCGGTGCCGGCATTTATCGCCCGGTGCAGATTTTGGTGAGCGAACCCGTGCATCTGGTTGCCGATTCGTTGCATGCCGAAACTAAGTCGATCGACGGTGGTTTGGCCGTGATTTCAGTTTCGGCCCAGGTGGGCAACGCCGCGCTCTCGGCAAGCGAAGCAAGGCTCGAATTACAAATTCATGACTCGAACGGCAACATGGTTTCCACTCGGGAGGTTCCGGTTTCGACCCTGCCAAGCGGCAATTCGAAAGTGACCCAACAGTTCACGATTGCCAACCCGGCCCTGTGGTCGGTTGACCAGCCAAACCGCTATTCACTCAAGGCCACCGTGCGATCTGGCTCGGCAGTTCTCGATCGTGCAGAGGCAACTCTGGGCATTCGAACCGTAACGGTCGATGCAAAACGTGGTTTGCGCGTGAACGGTCAGTCGGTCAAGCTTCGAGGCGCCTGCATCCATGTTGATAACGGCTTGCTTGGTGCGATTTCGCTGCCCAAGGTTGAGCGCCGCAAGGTTCAAAAGCTCAAAGATGCTGGCTTTAATGCGGTGCGAATCTCGCACAACCCAGCAAGTCAGGCATTCTTGGATGCCTGCGACGAGGTGGGCATGTTTGTGATGAACGAGGCGTTTGACACCTGGACGATTGAAAAATCTGAGTTCGATCAGACCCGCAATTTTGCGGAGTGGTGGGAGCGTGACGTGGAGTCACTGGTTCTTGGCTCGCGCAATCACCCGAGCGTGATTCTTTATTCAATCGGCAACGAGATACCTGAGCTGGGCAGCACCGCCGGCCGCATTTGGAACCGACGCATCGCAGACAAGGTGCGCTCGCTTGACGCGACCAGACCGGTAACCAACGGCATCAACACCATGCTCACCATCGACATGTCTGAGCTGATTCAAAAGGCCGGCGGTCTAAACGAGTTCATGGGTGCCGATGGTGATATGTCGGGCACTTTCAACGCGATTGCAATCACACCACAGGTTAGCGACGCGGTCGAAGAAGTCGCCTCTGCCCTTGATGTCGTTGGTTACAACTACGCCGAGGGTCGCTACGAGATTGATTTGGCCGAGCACCCAGACCGCGTGATTGTTGGTTCTGAAACCTTCCCGAACCAAATCGCCTCGAACTGGGCGCTGGTCGAGAAGTTTGATCACGTCATTGGTGACTTCACCTGGACCGGCTGGGATTACCTCGGCGAGGTGGGTATCGGTTCGGTCGCCTACAAAGAGGATGAGTCTTATAAGGGTGGACTCGGTCGCGAGTACCCTTACCTATTGGCCTACTGCGGCGATATCGACATCACCGGTTATCGTCGTCCCGCCTCGTATTACCGCGAAATCGTATTTGGCCTTCGGGTCGAGCCTTTTATTGCCGTTCAGCACCCGGCTCGTTTTGAGCACACTTTGGTTTCGTCGCCGCCTTGGGCCTGGAGCGACGTTGTCGAGGGGTGGTCGTGGTCTGGATTCGAAGGAAAACCGATTCGCGTTGAGGTCTATGCCGATGCAGAAGAAGTCGAGCTGCTTCTGAACGGGCAATCGCTTGGTTCTGCACCGGTCGGAATCAAAAAGCCATTGGTCGCCAACTTTGAGGTGGCCTACTCAAGCGGAGAATTGGTTGCCGTCGCAAAGCGCGGTGGCACTGAAATCTCAAGAACTTCGCTTGTCTCGGCAACCGCCGCAAGCCAGTTGAGCGTTTTGACCGACAGTGCATCGCTTGCCGCCGACGGCCAAGATGTTGCGCACATCGACATCTCGTTGCGAGACGCATCGGGCAACCTGTTCAATTTGGCAAATGACGAAATCACGGTCGAGGTTTCTGGTGCCGGTGTGCTTGCCGGCCTTGGCAGTTCGAACCCGAGCACCGAAACTCGCTTCGATTCATCGGTGGTTTCGGCCTTCGACGGCCGAGCCCTGGCAATCGTTCGGTCAACCGGAGCCGGTGAAATCTTGGTCACCGTTTCGACCGTGGCACACGGTTCAAAGACGCTCAGTATTATTGCGGCATGACCCAAAGTTCACTGACTTCACCCCGCAAACTGTTTTTGCTCTTCGCCCTCGGCGAGGCCCTGACCTGGACCCTGCTTCTTGGCGGCTTGGCTTTTAGGGCAATCATGGGCGCACCGCCGCTGATGCTCACCATCATCGGTGGAATTCACGGTGCGGTTTTCTTGGGCTACGCGGTAACTTCAGCGGTGGTTGGCGTAAATCAGCGCTGGGGTTTCTGGCGCATCGCGCTTGGCGTCGTGTTGGCAATCGTGCCCTACGCGACCATTCCGTTTGAGCGCCGAGTTGACGGCCGCGGCCTTTTGAACGGCGACTGGCGTCGCACCGAATCGGCCGACCCTCGCGATGCTAACTGGTTTGACCGCCTTTTCCGCTGGTTCATCAATCGCCCAGCGCTTTTGATTGCCACCATGTTCGTGATTGTCGCGGTTATTTTCGCGGGGCTTTTACTGATCGGCCCGCCGGGTGGTTGGCCGCAAGACTAATCTCTTCGCGGGTGAAATACCATTAGATAACTATGGATGACCTGCAGATCAACTACCCGGAAGATCTTCCGGTAAGTGGTCGCAGAGACGAAATCCTAGAAGCAATTGGCAACCACCAGGTCGTGATCATCGCCGGTGCCACAGGCTCTGGCAAGACCACCCAGATTCCTAAGATGTGCCTCGAGCTTGGCCGCAAAAGCATCGCCCACACCCAGCCTCGCCGCATTGCTGCGCGAGCGGTAGCCGAGCGCATTGCCGAAGAACTAAAGGTCGAGCTTGGCTCACTCGTGGGTTATCAAGTTCGTTTCACCGACAAGGTGAGTGCCGAGACCAAGGTCAAGGTCATGACTGACGGCATCTTGCTTAATGCGATGCAGAGGCACCGAAACCTCGAGCAATACGACACCATCATCATCGATGAGGCCCACGAACGAAGCCTGAACATCGACTTTTTGCTTGGTTATCTAAAGCAGCTATTGCCAAAGCGCCCAGACCTAAAAGTTATCGTCACTTCGGCGACCATCGACCCCGAATCATTTAGCCGACACTTTGGCGATGCGCCGATCATCGAGGTTTCTGGTCGCACCTACCCAATCGAGGTTCGCTATCGGCCAACCGCACGCGAGGCGCACGACGACACCGACCCAGATGAAGAAACCACTGCTTCTGACTACATCGACGGCATCATCAAAGCACTCAAAGAACTCGAAGCCGAGGCAGAGGGCGACACCCTGGTGTTTTTGTCGGGTGAGTCTGAGATTCGCGACGCGCAAGAGGCCATCGAGGGTGGCATCACAGCGGGTACTCTCAAAAAGGGCACCGAGGTCTTGCCTCTCTATGGTCGTTTGAGTGCCGACGAACAGCACCGAGTGTTTCAGCCGAGCAAGATGGTTGGTCTGCGCCGACGAGTGATTCTGGCCACCAATGTTGCCGAAACCAGCCTTACGATTCCCAACATCAAATATGTGATCGATGCCGGCACTGCTCGAATCTCGCGCTACAGCCCAAAGGCCAAGGTGCAGCGACTGCCGATTGAGGCGATCTCACAGGCGAGTGCCAACCAGCGAGCCGGTCGTTCTGGTCGAACCAGCCCCGGTGTTGTGATTCGCCTCTATGCCGAAGATGATTTTGATGCTCGCCCCGAATTTACCGACCCCGAGATTCTGCGCACCAACCTAGCCTCGGTGATTCTGCAGGCGGCCAATCTCGGTCTTGGCGATATCACCGAGTTTCCGTTTATTCAACCGCCCGATGCGCGCGGTGTGAAAGATGGCCTTGGGTTGCTTGCCGAACTCGGTGCCGTTCAAGATGCCAAGGGCAAGAGTGTGCGTCTCACCCAGATAGGCAAGAGCCTTGCTCGCCTGCCGATCGAACCGCGCTTTGCGCGCATGCTGCTCGAAGCGAAAGAGCAAGACTTGGTTCGCGAGGTCATGATTATCGTGGCCGGCCTGACCATTCAAGACCCGCGAGAGCGACCGCTCGCCAAGCGCCCCCAAGCCGACGAAGCGCATGCCCGCTTTGCCGACCCGACAAGCGACTTCTTGAGCCTGCTCAACCTTTGGAACTACATCGAAGAGCAGCAGCAAAAACTTTCATCCTCGGCGTTTAGAAGGCTGTGCAAGAAAGAGTTCTTGAACTACCTACGCGTGCGCGAGTGGCAAGACCTGATTCGTCAGCTGCGTTCGGTAGCCAAGCCGCTTGGCATCGTGGGCGGCAACCCAAAGATTGACCCCGACGGCATTCACAAGGCGCTTTTGTCGGGCCTGCTAAGCCAAATCGGCCTTCGCCAGTTGTCTGACAAGAAAGCCTCTGACCAAGCAAAAAACAAGGATGCGCCCAAGGCCAAAGGACCGGGTGAGTATCTGGGTTCGAATGGCAAGAAGTTCGTGATTTTTCCGGGTTCAACACTCGCCAAGAAGGGGCCTGCCGCGCTGATGAGCGCCGAGTTGGTTGAAACCAGTCGTCTCTTTGCTCGCATGAATGCGGCGATTGACCCGGCCTGGGCCGAAAAACTCGCCGGTGATCTTTGCAAGCGCAGCTATAGCGAACCGCACTGGGAAAAGAGCCAGGGTTCGGTGGTTGCCTATGAGCGAGTGATGCTTTTTGGTGTGCCTATTGTGGTATCTCGGCGCATGCAGTATTCGCGCATCGATGCCGAGCTTTGCCGAGAACTATTTGTGCGTCACGCACTCGTCGGTGGCGAATGGGATGTGAAGGCACCGTTCGACAGAGCAAACCGAACCCTGATGAAGCAACTCGAAGCCGAGGCCAACCGCGCGCGCAAGCCGCAGCATTCGCCCGACGAAGAAGATGCGTATCGCTTCTATCTGTCTCGAATTCCGGCCGAGGTGTTCTCGACCCGAACCTTTGAGGGCTGGTGGAAGAAGGCTAAGCACGAAACCCCAAACCTTCTCACCATGACTCGCGAAGACCTGCTTGGCGCCCAGATCGCGGCGCCCGATGAGCACGAACACCCCACCGAGTGGCTGCACAACGGCCAACAGCTCAAGCTGCGCTATCGCTTCGACCCGAGTGCTGTCGACGACGGTGTCTCGGTCGATTTGCCCCTTCCAATTTTGGCCGCCATCAACGCTGATGAATTCGAATGGCTCGTTCCAGGCATGCGCGTCGAGCTGGTCACCGAACTGATTCGAAGCCTGCCGAAGGCGATTCGCAAAAACGTTGTGCCCGCGACCGACTGGGCGAACAAGGCGCTCGCCGTGATGCCCGCTGAGCCGCAGGGCAACATCCGCGTTGTGTTGGCAAAGGTGCTGCAGCAATTGAGCGGCATCAAGGTGACCGCAGACGATTTTGACCTGAGCAAGTTGCCCAACAGTCTGAAAATGACCTATCGACCCATGGATGCCGCCGGTCGACCTCTCGGTTTGGGCACCGATTTGAGTGCCCTGCAGGCCAAGCTTGCCGAGAGTGGTCGTGGCGCTGTTGCTCAAGTGGTTGAAAAGGTGAATTCGCCAATCGAGCGCGATGGTTTGACCTCGTGGGACTTCGATGTTCTCGAGCGCAGCATCGAGAGCAAACACGGCTCTAATGTTGTGCGGGCTTTTCCGGCATTGGTGGTTGGCAAGGCTGGCGAGGGTGTGAACATTCGCATTTTCTCGACCGAATCTGAGCAGGCGCGTCATCACATTCGCGGGGTGGTCGCGTTGGTTCGCGCGGCGATTGCGAGCCCTGCCAAATATGTTGAGTCGCACCTTTCCCAACCCGAAAAGCTCGCTATTGCGGGTCTGCCATATGGTTCGTTCGGGGCCTTCATCGATGACGTGATTGACGCGGTTAGCGAGCGAGAGCTTCGAAAAATCGAACCCGCGGGTTTGATATTTAGTCGCGCCGAATTTGAGAAGGTTCGCGATGCCGTTTCGGCAATCATCGTTGAGCAGGCCTTCGAGGTTGCCGCTTTGGTCACCAAGATTGCCGGTGCTGCGCGCGAGGCTACCAAGGCAATTTCATCGGTCAACGGATTCGATTTCTTGTCGGTGCTCTCAGCCGAAAAGGCCCACATCGCCGAGTTGCTGCAACCCAAGTTTGTTAGTGATGCTGGGCTTGAACGACTAGGGCGCATCCTGGTTTATTTGCAGGCCATCAAAATGCGCATCGAGAAGATGGTCGACAACCCGAGCCGCGACCGAATTGCAGCCCAGGAATTTGATCAGGCGTTGGGGCTCTATGTTTTTGCAGGTGGCACGCTGCCCCTAGCTTCAACCGCGCCAGAAAAACTGATCAGCACACGTTGGCTGCTCGAGGAATTCAGAGTGAGCCTATTTGCCCAGTCGCTTGGCACTGCCGAATCGGTCTCGGTTCAGCGCATCAAAAAAGCACTCGGCTAGAGCGAGCAAAGAAAACGGGCCGCACGCTAAGCGCACGACCCGTTCCTTCTCTAGCTAGGTACTAGTCTTCGAAAATTGCTACCGCACGGGTCCAGCCGGCAGAGGCCGCACGAACCTTGGTAGGGAAGCAAGCGACGGTAAAACCGGTGGCCGGAATTGACTCGAGGTTGTGAAGCTTCTCGATCTGGCAGTAGGCGACTCGACGGCCGGCCTTGTGGCCATCCCAAACGAGCGATGCATCGCCGGTCTCTTCGAACAACTTGCGGTTGATCGAAACCGGTAGGTCCCAGCCCCATGCGTCGGTGCCAACAACCTTGATGCCCTGGTCGGTCAGCCACATGGTGACCTCTTCGCCAAAGCCAACACCGGTGTCGATGAAGTCTTCGCGACCGAATGCCGACGAGGCAATGGTGTGGAACAAGCAGATGTCGTAAGGCTTCAAGGTGTAGTTGATCTTGGCCAGTGCCTCTTGAATGTGGTGAGGCTTCACGATGGTTCCGTTTGGCAGGTGGGTTAGGTCGATCTTCACACCTGGGCGGAAAAACCAGTCGAGAGGAACCTCGTCGATGGTCCAGGCCTTTTCGCCATTGTTCATGGTTGGGTGGTAGTGCCAAGGCGCATCGATGTGGGTGCCCGAGTGGGTTGTGATGGTTACGGTCTCAGCGGCGAGTCCTTCGCCATCAGGCAACTGTTCGGGTGTGATTCCATACATGTTGAACATGTCTTTTAGGCCACCCTGGTGGTCTTTGTACTCGATCTTCGGGCGCAAGAACGCTGGGTCTAGCGGGGTCTCGTTGTCGAGGTGAACTGAAAGGTCAACAAATCTCATGTGGTGAGTTTATGACCGCAGGTTCGATTGGCCACCATCACTTGCAAGATGAGTGGTATCTAGTCGCTTATGGTCGCGAGCTAGCTAATCGCCTGCTTGATCAGGGCTTCGATTTGCTTCTCGATCTTGGCGCTCCAGCCAGTAATGGCATACGAGGTTGGCCACATTAGGTCGTCATCAAGGTTCGCGGTGTCTTGAAAGCCAAGGGTCGAATAGCGGGCTTTGAACTTGCCCGAATCTTGAAAGAAAACCACGGTCTTGCCGTCGGCATCGCAGTATGCCTGCATGCCATACCAGGTCTTGGCCTGAAGGCTTGGAGCAACCTTTTTCACTAGCGAGTGAACCTTTTCGCCGAGGGCTCGGTCTGCCGGTGCCATTGCAGCAATTTTGTCGACGACTTCTTGCTCAAGTTGCTCGGGCGTCATTTTTTTGCGAGCCTTGGCGCGTTCGGCCATGGTCTCTTTTAGCGCCTGCTTTTCTGCATCG
>JACCEB010924325.1_pt1 | contig 18948 bp, 17 predicted proteins | sample 7454761 | NCBI WGS metagenome assembly JACCEB01 (sample SAMN15323454, study PRJNA562643) | freshwater metagenome | isolation source: river surface water | place: USA:Blue River Watershed | collected 2017-08-18 | reverse complement strand
TTTCTGGACTGGCATCAAAGTTATTGACCTACTAACCCCTTATGTAAAAGGTGGAAAAATCGGTCTATTCGGTGGTGCTGGTGTAGGTAAAACTGTTTTGATTCAGGAAATGATCACCCGTGTAGCTAAGAACTTCGGTGGTGTGTCAGTGTTCGCAGGCGTTGGTGAACGTACTCGTGAAGGTAATGACTTATTCCTTGAAATGACTGAATCAGGCGTTATCAATGACACCGCCCTAGTATTCGGTCAGATGGACGAACCGCCAGGCACCCGTCTTCGCGTTGCTCTTTCAGCGCTAACAATGGCTGAGTACTTCCGCGATGTTCAAAAGCAGGACGTACTTCTGTTCATCGACAACATCTTCCGCTTCACCCAGGCAGGTTCTGAAGTTTCAACACTTCTTGGTCGTATGCCATCGGCTGTGGGCTACCAGCCAACACTTGCTGATGAAATGGGTGTACTACAGGAACGTATTACCTCAACCCGTGGTCACTCAATCACCTCACTACAGGCGATTTACGTACCAGCGGATGACTTAACTGACCCAGCCCCAGCAACAACATTCGCGCACTTAGATGCAACAACTGTTTTGTCTCGTCCGATCTCAGAAAAAGGTATTTACCCAGCTGTGGATCCACTTGACTCAACTTCACGCATTCTTGATGCCCGTTACGTTGGTGCAGAGCACTACGCAGTGGCTGCCCGCGTTAAGGAAATCTTGCAGCGCAATAAAGAACTTCAAGACATCATCGCAATCCTTGGTATCGATGAACTTTCTGAAGAAGACAAGATCCTAGTAAACCGCGCTCGTCGTATCGAACGTTTCTTGTCACAGAACATGTTCGTAGCTGAAGCATTCACTGGCCAGAAGGGCTCCTTCGTACCAGTTGAAGAAACAGTCTCCTCATTCAAGAAGCTAACTGAAGGTGAATACGATCACCTGCCAGAACAAGCATTCTTCATGTGTGGTGGCATTGACGATGTTGAAGCCAACGCTAAGAAACTAAAGGGCTAATTTAGATGGCAAACCTGAACGTAGCCGTAGTTTCAGTTGATCGCAATATCTGGTCAGGTGAAGCTAAGTCACTAATCGCTAAAACAACTGAAGGTGAAATTGGCATTCTTGCCGGTCACGAACCGTTGCTTTCGCTTTTAGTTGATGGCGTTGTTCGCGTTGAAGGAACCGATGGAGACAAAATTCAGGTTTCAATCAGTGGTGGATTCCTTGCTGTTGATAACAACAGCGTGCGCGTTCTAGCCGAAGATGCCGAAGTTCTGTAAATAGATCCAAATAAAAAACCCGCCTAAATTAGGCGGGTTTTTTGTTTAATTGCCCATAATTCTTTGCAGGTTGTCGGTCATAAATTTATTAATTGAGGCAATGTGCCTATCTGATGCTTCCCAGGCACGTTCGGCATCCCCAGATGCTATCGCCTCGTAAAGTGCTTGATGTTCAAGGTGATGTGGCGTAGTTTCGCTTTCATTTTCAACATCCAAAAGAACATAAATTTGCATAGATTCGTGCTCGATTTCAGCAGTTCCGCGAATCAATCTCACGGATTTAGTCGCCTCAGCTATTGCGGTATGAAAAGCATTATCTGCTAGCCAGTGGCGGGCAGTGTTACTTGAATCTGAAATACAAACGTCTAGATGTTTCTTGATTTTTGATAATTGATTTTCATCGACGCGTTCTGCCGCAAGAACTGCAGATTGATTTTCAATAGCAGTCTGATAATCAATTAATTCTCGAACATCCTGAAGAGTTGGCATTGTCTCTTGGCTTCTTCTAAATTGTGGAATAGGCGCTTGAGCTACAAAAGAGCCACCATTTCGACCTCGAACTGTTTCGATATATCCAAGGTCACGCAGCATAGAAAGCGCTTGGCGAAGTGTCATCTGAGCTACATTTAATTGAGCAGCTAACTCAGCTTCAACGGGCAGTTGGTCACCAGGTTTTAGAACCCCAGAAATAATTGCTTGGCTTAGTCTGCGGATAACCAAGTCTGTGGCTTTGTCGGCATCAATAGGGCTTAACAAAGCTTCTCTTGTGAGTAGCAACATCCCTTACGCCTCCCAGAATTCTAGTCATTCCTATTCTGTCTGGGAACACTGACAATTTAAAGAGATATTTTAAATATTTTAAGAATGTTGCGAAAAAGTGATAGCCAGATTTTCAGGCAAAGTCAGCCTGATTTATGCCACTTAACGTACTGTAAATGCTGCGCCTTCAATTGGGCCACTTGGAGTTGTCACATAAACCCTATAGGTTCCGGCAGATTTTACTTTTACAGTAACCGCAGATTTTGATGCAGCGCTGTAAACAGTTTTCCAAACCTTTGTTTTCACATTTTTATATTTGGTTTTCCCTGCTTTTTGGTAGGCAACTTTAACGGTGCCATTTGTGTAAATTTGCAACGCCGTCCTACTTCCTGCAGGAACACTTAGGTTAATGGCAACTGTGCGCTTCTTGACCACATTGGCAGCAACACTTCCACTAGCTTGCGCTGGGGCAGCAGCGACTGCTCCGCCACCACCACCGGAAGCGGGGGCTGGTGCTGGGGCAGCTGGCGGATCACTAATTGCAATCGTCACGGTACTTGTTGCAGTTTTACCTCCACCAGTTGCAGTGACTGTAAACGAAGTAGAAGCCATACTGCTAGCAGGTGTTCCTGAAATCACACCAGTTGAGGTGTTTAGCGATAGACCACTTGGTAATGCTGAGCTAATTGAATATGTCGGGGTAAATCCGAAATTTCGATAAGTAAATGCAGTGGTATTTGAAATGGCACTTCCGGAAGTTCCAGAAATCGATTGTGTTGCTGGGGTGATTTCGGCATTTATGGAAGTCGAAGTGTAGGTATTCCATCCATTCGAGGGCTGCTGAATGAATTTGGTGGTGTCACCTGAGAAACCTGAAGAGATGACGTTATTAAGAGCAGAGCTATCAATATTTGCCCATACTTGTGCAGGAGTTAACGTACTGTTCTCACTTAACATGTTTGCCACCACACCGGCGACTAGTGGAGAAGCCATAGAAGTTCCAGATTTGTAGGTATACCCAGAATTTGAGCCATAGTCAGCTGAATAAATGTCCAAGCCTGGAGCATAAATGTCTGTGCATGTTCCGTAATTGGAAAAATATGAATCATCCACATAAGTTGTGACTTGATGATCGGTAAGTCCACGACCTGCCGAATTTACTGTAATTGCATTTGAAGCCTGGGCTGGGGTGTAGTTACACGCATCTTCTTTTTGCCTAAATGATCCATTCGGGTTTTGTGAACCATTTCCTGATGCAATGACAACAACTACGCCGTGATCGATTAACGCCTGAACTAGTGCAAGGGTTGAATTTATTGTGCCTGAAGTTCCAAGGCTCATATTCACAACTGCTGGATGTTGGTGATTATCAAGTATCCATTGCAGAGCCTGATCGGTCCATGATACTTGCCCAGTTCCATTGCAGCGTAAAACTCGAAGCGGGATTAAATTAACGCTTTTTGCTACACCAGTTGTATTTCCACCAGCGATTCCAGCCACGTGGGTGCCATGACCATTACAGTCTGTGGTTCCTTGACCGTCACCAACAAAGTCTGCACCCGTTGAAACACGCGATACTCCACCAACTAAAAACTCATTGTGATTTGCAACAATTCCAGAATCGACGATGTAAACATTTACACCGGCTCCATCACTTGAGTAGGTGTAGGTGTTATTGCGCGTACCAGAATCAAGAAGGTCAAGACCCCAAAGACCAAGAGGCGTAGTCACGTCCTGTGTTTCAAACGCATACATAGTTGCATTTGGATCAGCAGTTGCTACAGCTGAGGTTCCTTCAAGGCGTGAGGCTATTTCCTTGGCCTGATCAAGTGAGATCGCTTGATCAAAATTAATAGTTCGGTAGCCAGAGCCAATGTTTTCACCGACTGTGTAATCAATCGAATTAGTTAAAGAATCTGTCCCATTTGGGTCACCGGAAGCATCAGTTATTGCTACACCCGGCTCGTATTTAACAATTAAGGAATCAACAAGTTCAGTTGATGCAGGTAAGTCATTTGCAGTTGCTGGTACTGAAAATCCAGCCAAGATCGTGGATGAGGCAATTAAGAAGGCAACAAGCGAGCGCCTAACTTTATTGTCCATCCGAGACCTTTTCACAGTATTTATAACCAAATTTTACCCCACGAAATTTCACCTGAGTTTGCCTTAAATAGCCCCCATGCTTGGCTCAAACTTGTTTTCTGACACCATAAGAGCGTGACTCGCGCATTACTTATAGATACCGATCCGGGCATTGATGATGCCGTAGCTATCGCCCTTGCATTGGCAGTTCCTGATGTTGAGGTAATTGGTATTTCAACCGTCGGTGGCAATACAGGCTTGCAGCACACAACTCGTAATGCATTAAGACTTCTTGAGTTCTTGGGACGAACTGATATTCCGGTTGCCTCGGGATATGACACCCCATACAAACGCCCAAAGAAACTTGAGGCAGCAACTGCAGTGCATGGCTCTGACGGTTTTGCTGGGGTCGATCTACCAGAACCCACAACGCAAGTTGTTTCCACGAACTCTTCAGATTTTCTAGCGCAAAAAATTCGCGAATCGAAAAATCCAGTCACGTTAGTTGCGATCGGTCCACTAACCAACATTGCACATCTATTAGATGCCCATCCTGATGTAGTCGATTTGATTGATCGATTTGTAATTATGGGGGGAGCGGCGCGAGGTGGAAATGTCACACCATGTGCTGAGTTCAATATTTGGCATGATCCAGAAGCTGCAAAGAGAGTTTTTGCCTCTGGCCTTGAAGTTGTAATGGGTGGTTTAGATGCCACTCATAAAACTAAGACATATGAACAATTGTGGAATTGGCTTGGCGAAGCCGGAAAATTTGGATCAGTTTTCAAAACCATGCTAGATGCTTACACAGATTTCTATAATTCGTTTTATGGCGAACGCATGACCCATCAACATGATGCACTCGCAGTTGCCGAAGCGATCTGGCCAGGAATGATGGAGCAATCACCAGCGCTCATTGATGTTGAATGTGAAAGCAATTTAACTTTGGGTATGACGGTTGCAGACCTAGGAATGCGACAGGGTCAAAAACCAAATGCGTTGGTTGCGTGGGGCTTAGATAGCGACCTATTCCATAATCGCTTGATGGATGCCCTTAAAAATCTGGCAAATTCCATTAAATAAAGGAAAATTATTTTCCAGGCTTAACATTCCCTGAATAATTCTCTGCAGGTTTGCTCACAATCATTGCCTAATTTAGGGATCACAAGCGGACAAACGCAAAAGAGTTAAGTCCCAAACTGTAAGGAAAGAAAATGGCGGAAAAGAATGAATCAGTAGCTGAAGTTCCAGCAGAAGGCAATTCTGCTGACTTCTTCTCCCCAAGCAAAATTAAGGAAGCAGTCAAAGCAAAGCGCGCTGCCTGGCCTTGGGCTGCAGTTGCCGCAACCGCACTTGTTGCTGGTATCGGCGGGTATGCAATCGGACACTCAGGTGGGTTCAACGAACGTCCTGCAGCTTTTTCAGAACGGCTTGGCAATGGCCCAATTGGTGATGAACAAATGCATGGGCGAATGGGTGGACATAAAGGCGGGCATCAAGATGGCCGTATGAGCGGTCAGATGAAGGGCGATAATGATGGCCCATTAGATCGCAGCACACTGCATTGTCACGATGCAAATGGTCAAGATGTTGAAGTCCAAGCCGATGGAACATGTGCAGACGGCTCAACACCAGGCGGAAAAATGATGGGCCCTAACACCCAGCCAAGTGCATCTCCTTCAGCAAGTGCATCAATGTCTTAATTAGCGCTCACAAATAAAAAAGCCCCACTTCCTACGGGTGGGGCTTTTTTATTTTTAATTATCTAGTTGCTCCTGGTGACCAGAGCACATCACCAATTTCTTTATTGGCCACACGAGCCAGGATGAAAAGTAAGTCTGATAGGCGGTTTAAGTAAGTAGCTGCAAGTTGATTCATACCGCCGTGATACATGTCAATAGCCGCCCAAGTGCTGCGCTCTGCGCGGCGAACAACTGTTCTGGCCAGGTGCAAGTGCGATGCTTCAGTAGTTCCACCCGGAAGAATAAATGAGCGCAGTGGTTCAAGTTCTTCGTTGTATTTATCGCACGCTTTTTCGATTCGATCAACATATTCATCAGTTACCCGAAGTGGTTCGTGATCTGGGTTATCAATTATTGGTGTTGATAGATCGGCACCAAGATCAAATAGTTCATTTTGAATTCTTGTTAGTAGTTCCACGATGTCGCTACGTAGATTGCCGGTTGAAACAGCAAGACCAATTGAGCAGTTTGCTTCATCGACATCTGCATATGCGCGAAGGCGAGGATCGTTTTTACCTGTGCGACTCATGTCGCCAAGATTTGTAGTTCCATCATCACCAGTGCGGGTATAAATCCGAGTTAAATTAACCATGTCCTAAGCCTACGGGCTTAAGAGACTTAGTAACTGGCGGGAATAGCGGTAATCTCTAATGGTTATGGAAGTTTTTCGAATCCAAGGTGGTAACCGGCTTGCAGGGCAAGTTCGCGTTACCGGAGCGAAAAACAGCAGCCTGAAATTAATGGCCGTTGCCTTGTTGGCAACGGGCAAAACTACTCTTCGAAGTGTTCCAAATATTTTGGATGTCACGATCATGGCTGAGTTGCTAAGGCGGCTTGGCTGCGAAGTGACTTATGATTCAGCAACCGAAATCGCTGTTATTGATGTGCCAGAAAAAATTGAACACCGCGCCGACTATGACTTAGTCAGGAGAATGCGCGCCTCAATTGCAGTCCTTGGGCCACTTGTGGCAAGGACTGGAAGTGCTGATGTCGCCCTTCCTGGTGGTGATGCAATCGGTTCACGTGGCCTAGATATGCATATCGCAGGCTTAGAGCGCATGGGCGCAAAAGTTACTAACGATCATGGCTACTTGGTAGTTCACGCCCCAAGTACTGGTTTGACTGGAACGCAGGTTTATTTAGATTTTCCAAGCGTTGGCGCAACCGAAACTTTGCTTACTGCAGCAGTTTTGGCAAAAGGTAAAACTGTTATTGACAATGCAGCACGTGAACCAGAAATTGTTGATATCTGCCAGATGCTTGTAAAAATGGGTGCTCAAATAGAAGGCATTGGCACTTCCATGCTGACTGTCACAGGTGTAGCTGAATTAAACCCAGTTGAACATACGACAGTGCCTGATCGAATTGTTGCCGGAACTTGGGCAGTTGCCGCAACGATTACCCAAGGTGACATCACAGTTTCAAATGCAAACCCAGAACACATTTCTTTGGCGCTGGATAAATTAAACTCAGCTGGTGCGCACGTTTCAATCGTTGCTGATGGATTTAGAGTCACAATGGATAAGCGACCAAAAGCAGTGGACATTGTGACTTTGCCGTATCCAGGATTTGCTACCGACTTACAACCGCAATTCATTGCCATGAATTCAGTGGCTGAAGGCCAAGCGATGGTTACTGAAAACTTATTTGAAGCTAGATTTAGGTTCGTTCAAGAATTAAGCAGGCTTGGGGCAGAAGTTAGAACTGATGGACACCACGCCCTTGTTCGTGGCAAATCCCATTTATCAGGGGCACCAGTTGAAGCAACTGACATTAGAGCTGGCGCTGGGTTAGTACTTGCTGGACTAGTAGCTGATGGTGAAACTGTTGTCCACGCTGTTGAACACATTGATCGAGGTTATGTCGGATTTGAACAAGAACTTGCAAGACTTGGGGCAAAAATTGTTCGCGAAAAGACCCAAGACTTTAAGTAATTAATTAGCCGGTGATAAGGCCGGATTGTGATCTGAAAGACTAAAGAACGTGAAGCAAATCGGAGTCGTTGGCCTAGGCATCATGGGCGCCGGAATCGTCGAAGTATTTGCAGCCAGTGGGTTTGAAGTTGTTGGAATTGCTGAAAGCGAAGCTGCTGTTGCCCTAGGCCAATCCAATCTAGCTAAGTCGCTAAATCGTGCCGTAGAAAAAGGCAAGCGAACCCAAAGTGAATCTGACCAAATTCAACAGCGAATCACTTGGAACACTGACTTTGGTGCTTTGAGTGATTGTGATCTTGTCGTTGAAGCCGCGCCAGAATTAATAAATCTGAAAAAAGAAATCTTTAGCAAACTAGATGAAGTAACTAAACCAAGTGCAATTTTGGCAAGTAACACATCAAGTCTTTCGGTGACTCAGATTGCCAAGTCAACAGACCGCCCAGAAAATGTTCTTGGGTTTCACTTTTTTAATCCAGCACCAGTGCAAAAATTTGTTGAATTAATTAGTACTGAGTTCACCTCAAGTGATTCCATTTCCGAAGCGCTTGAAGTTGGCCGAAAACTTGGTAAATATGTGGCGCAATTAAGTGATCAACCTGGATTTATTGTCAATAAATTACTTTTGGTTTATTTGAATCACGCGGTTCAAATTCTAGATTCAGGAGTAGCCAGTAGAGAAGTAATTGATAGTGCCATGCGCGAATTGGCTAAATATCCGATGGGACCACTTGAGCTAATTGATCTAATCGGTATCGATACCTGCGTAGAAATTTTAAAAACTATTCATGCTGATTCAGGAAATGAATTGCACAAGCCAGCAATTGGTCTGACTTCATTGCTAGAAAACGGTGCAAAAGGTCGCAAAACTGGAAGCGGTTTTTACGATTACAGCACCCGACCTGAGGTACCAACCAGCGATAACACCGAATTGAAAATTGCAGTTTTCACAGAACTTGAAACTGCATATCTTGGGGATGCGGTTGCGATGGAAGCAAGTGGTTACGCTTCAAAAACAGATATTGATAATGGAATGAAACTTGGATGTGGTTTACCTAGTGGGCCATTTGAATCAATTGAAGAAATTGGCTTAACAACTCTTCGCGATCGTCAATCAGCCCTTGCTAAATCAACGGGGCGCAATGAGTATGCGCCACTTGCACTCTAGAAGTATTTAAACTTAATCCCATGGGCCGCCGTAATCGACGTGAAGAAATCCCTGATCCAGGTGAAATCAAAATATCCAGCTATCGCCGCGCTGAAACACACACTGATGGTGATTGGATCGTGCAATCCATAACAGGTGCAACCTCAGTTAAAGAATATAGATGTCCTGGTTGTGACATGGAAATCAAACCAGCAACACCACACATTGTTGCCTGGCCACAAGAAGATGTTGAGCAGCGACGCCATTGGCATACCGCTTGTTGGAAAAAGAGATCACATCGCAGACCTGGTGGCAAATAATGGCTGACCTTTCTTCAAACAGTGTGCTGCCAGCAAAACGTGAAGCCATTACTCTTGTCACGGATGACGGACTAACGCTTGTTGGTGAATTGGCATTGCCTGAGTTAGGCAATCCAAAAGCAACAATTATTTGCTTGCATCCAAACCCAACTGGTGGTGGGATGATGGACAGCCATCTTTATCGCAAAGGTGCTTGGCGATTACCAGCACTCGCTGATGTGGCAATCTTGAGATTTAATTTCCGCGGAACAACAAGTGCTGCTGGAACAAGTGACGGTGAATACGATGATGGCGGCACTGAAGGCCTAGATTTAAAAGCTGCTCTTGAATTTGCCCTGAGTAGGGGTCTGGAAAACATTTGGCTAGTCGGCTGGTCATTTGGAACAGATGTAACCATCATGCATGGCAACGTTGATCCGGTTAAAGGCGCTGTTTTATTTAGTCCACCACTTAAGTGGAGCGGGAAAGAGGATTTGAAAAAGTGGGCTGATTCAGGAAGGCCGCTTGTCGCCTTAGTTCCTGAGCTGGATGAGTATCTTGTTCCTGAAGAGGCTAGAAAGAAATTTGCCATCGTTCCCCAATGTGAAGTAGTTGGGATTGATGACTGCAAACACCTATGGGTTGGTGAAAAATTTGTACGCATTGCTTGGGATGAGGCATTAAAGCGAATTCGACCCGATTTACCAACTCTGGATTGGCAATGGAATGGTCCGATGCAAAAGTGGGATGACTTAACTGGAAAGTTAACTTCTGCATGATTCCTGGAATGAAAGTTTTGGGCGATAGCAATAATCCAGCGATCGTTTTAATTCACCCTTTTCCATTTGATGCCAGGCTTTGGTTTGATGTTGCTAATGAATTGGCTGATTCATACTTTGTAATTACCCCAGATTTAAGGGGATGTGGTTTTACTCCACTTGGAGATGGCGAACCAAGCCTTGATTTACTGGCTGAAGATATCTATGAATTAGTAACACAAGCAGGTTTAGCCAAAGCCGTGATTGGCGGAATTTCTCTAGGTGGATATGTCGCACTGGCACTTGCCAAGAAGCACCCAGAAATAATTAGCGGCCTTATTTTGGCTGATACCAAAGCCTCAGCTGACACTGACGCAGCAAAAGAAAATCGGCTACGCATCGCAACGCAAATGCGAGAGAGCGGAAAAGTTGAACTATTTGCCGATCAAATGATCACCAATGTGGTTGGCGATTTCACTCATGCAAATAGACCTGATGTCGTTTTGGAAGTTAGAGACTGGATGCGAGAAGCCAAAGCTGAATCGATTGCATGGCTTCAAGAAGCAATGGCAAAACGAGCCGATAGTTTTCAAACTTTGGAAAGACTCAGTGTTCCAACGCTTTTAATCCGCGGAACTCAAGATTCAATCAGCACCGCTGAAGATTTTTCATTAATGGAAAAAAAATTGCGGCAAGTAACCTATGTTCAAATACCGAACTCAGGTCACTTGCCGCCAATAGAAGATCCGATTGCAACAGCGATTGCGATCGAAAATTGGCTAGCTACTTTTGCAAACCGTTAAATACTTTCTTCCACGGAGATAAGTCAACATCAGCTGCTGAACCCTGTCCGTTGTTCGCACCGTAATCAAACGGGTTATCAAGATCTTTAACAAGTAGTACTAGGTATGAGTAAGCAGCAGCTAACACACCTGAAACTACCCACTGCACAGTTGGCTTTGGATAATCAACAATGACTAGCAAACCTAAAACGATTGTGATTAGAAGTTCCATCAGCGCGTAACCGGTTTTAATGAAGCTAGTGTTACGAATCACTGACATGCGACTTAGAGCTGCACCCATTTCACCATTGGCAACAAAAAGTCTGGCTAAGTAGTGAGTTGCAACGCCAGCTTTTTCAAGATCAACAATCATTTGCGCATTGTCACTAGTTGCTTCGAATACTTCATCGTCACTGATGCGACCGTAAAGCCAATCATTAATTGCTGTGCCCGTTTTGGCAATACGTGCACGAACCCAAGATGAGTCAAGGTCTTTAACTGCTAAACCTTTAATCGCCAGACCTTCAAACCCAGCTAACCCACCAGCAAGTGCTGCTGGAAGTTTTTCAGATTCCTTGTAGTCAGCCATAACGCCACCAAGCATTAAACCAACAATGATCGAAGCGCCAGTTAGCACTGCGCCTGCATCAGAAAAGCTGACTACATCATTAATGTTTGCAACATCGTGTACTAAGTAACGAAGACCTAGAACTATTGCAACAACTGGAAGAGTGGTCAACAGCAAACGCCATTTAGCCATTTGGTTATCCTTTATTTTTTAGGACGGGTATTCAACAAGTTCGATGAGTACGCCGCCGGTGTATTTCGGGTGAATAAAGTTTATCCACGTTCCATTTGAACCCTTTTTTTGCGTAGGGTATACCGAACTAATTTGGGAATCAGCTAAAGATTTCATCGCTTGCTCGAGGTTGCTTACTCGAAGGGCAAGTTGCTGCATTCCTTCACCATGTTTTGAGATAAATTTTCCGATAGTTGATTCTGTATTTGTAGACGCTAGAAGTTGAATCTTGCTGCCATCCTGAAATTCCAACATGGCTTCTTCAAGATCCTGTTCAGCGTTAATTTCGCGTGAATGAAGTTCGGCGCCAAAATTTTCTTGCCAAAATAAGATTGCCTGATCAAGATCTTTTACAGCTAGGCCAACGTGGTCCACGCCAATTACCAAGTCCTTTATGACTTCTTGCGGTGCTGGCATTTGAACCCCTAATTCAATCGCTAAAGTGACAGTAGGGGATTTTCCTTAACATTTGCAATTTTTCGATTAGGGGCGCATACAGATGTCAGTAATTGTTGGTGGCTCACGCACAGCAATTGGCCGTTTATTAGGAAGTCTGAAAGATTTCTCGGCTACTGACCTAGGTGGCTTTGCGATTAAAGGTGCTTTAGAAAAATCAGGTGTTAAAGCAAGTGACGTTGACTACGTAATTATGGGTCACGTGCTTCAAGCAGGCGCTGGTCAAATGACCGCTCGCCAAGCAGCAATTAAAGCTGGCATCGGGATGGATGTTCCAGCCTTAACTATTAACAAAGTTTGTCTCTCTGGAATCAATGCAATTGCACTTGCGGATCAGTTAATTCGAGCCGGTGAAGTGGATGTTGTCGTTGCAGGTGGCATGGAAAGTATGTCTCAAGCACCTCATCTATTAGTTGGCAGTCGCGAAGGTGTTAAGTATGGCGATTGGAATATGAAAGATTCCATGACCCTTGATGGACTTTACTGTTCAATTGATCAATTAGGCATGGGCGAAGCCACTGAGCGCTACAACGCTAAATATTCTTATGTAACCAGAAATGCTCAAGATGAGTTTTCCGCTAAATCTCATCAATTAGCAGCTGCTGCAACAACAAAGGGAATTTTCGATGATGAAATTACTCCGGTTGAAATTCCGCAGCGCAAGGGCGAGCCAATAGTTTTCAAAACTGACGAAGGCATCCGTGCTCAAACAACTACTGAAACTCTAGGTGCATTGAAGCCAGCATTTGCAAAAGAAGGCACAATTACAGCTGGTTCATCGTCACAAATTTCAGATGGCGCGGCGGCAGTAATTGTGATGAGCGAAGCCAAAGCTAAAGAGCTTGGACTACCAATCTTGGCTCACATTGAAGCCCATGGAATGGTTGCTGGACCAGATGCATCATTGCAAGCTCAGCCTGCAAATGCGATCAAAAAAGCATGCGACAAAGTTGGCGTGAAAGTTGCAGATCTTGATCTGCTGGAAATTAATGAAGCATTTGCCGCGGTATCACTTGTCAGTATTAATGAACTTGGCGTCACTGCCGAAAAAGTCAATGTAAATGGCGGGGCTATCGCACTTGGTCACCCAATTGGAATGTCTGGCGCCAGAATTGTGTTGCATTTAGCAAATGAACTTAAACGTCGTGGTGGCGGTCTTGGCGCTGCTGCACTTTGTGGTGGTAGTGGACAAGGTGACGCCCTTGTTATTCGCGTACCGTAATCAATAAAGAACTCGTGGAGTAATTAAGTGAATCAAAATCCAATGCGCAATTTGCAAGGTGCTGTAGATCTAGGTGCACTGGCTGCTGCCCGCGAAGCTCAAAGTAAAGCGGCTCAAGTAGAAGTAACTAAACAGGCAAACCCACTTGCTGCCCAAGTCATAATCGATGTAACTACACCGGAATTTGAAAACTTAGTAATTAAGCAATCTGCAACAGTTCCAGTTGTTATTGACCTATGGGCAACTTGGTGTGGTCCATGTAAACAACTTTCACCAGTACTCGAACAACTAGCTCTTGAATACAACGGAAAATTTGTTCTAGCCAAAATTGATGTTGATGCTGAACCGCAGATCAGTGCAGCATTTCAAGTTCAATCGATTCCAACGGTGTTTGTGGCAATCGGTGGGCAAGTCGCACCACTTTTCCAGGGTGCTCAGCCATACCCACAAGTTAAGCAAGTAATTGATGCCGTGCTTGAACAAGCAAAGCAATTAGGTGTGAGCGGAAATGTTGCAGGAGATCAAGTAGAAGAAACAGAAGCCCCAGTAATTTCTGATCCAAGATTTGATGCTGCTGAAATGGCACTGGAACAAGGCGATTGGGATGGCGCAATTGCTGCTTACCAATTAGTTCTAGCCTCAACACCTAATGATGCGATTGCAAAAATTGGTTTACTAAATGTGCAATTGCTAAAACGTATGGATGGTGTTGATTTCGAAGTAGCGATGAATACCAGCGCATCTGATCTTGAATCCCAGTTAACCGCAGCTGACGCACAATTTTTAATGAATGATTTTGCTGGGGCATTCAACAGATTAATTGAATTAGTTAAGGCAACTGCTGGCAAAGAGCGCGAACAAGTTCGAGATCGCCTAGTTGAGCTATTTGAAATTGCAGGTCCAACAGATTCTGCTGTTGTTCGCGGCAGAACCGCACTTGCTAACGCACTTTTCTAATTAGAAATTAATCTTGCACATACCAACAAGTAGCTAGCGGTGGCAAAGTAACTAAAGCACTGGCTGGCTTTCCGTAGTAGTCACCAGCAGTTGGATCAAGGTAATCAACATTTCCCACACCAGAGCCGCCGAATTTAAGATCATCAGTGTTTAAAACTTGGTGCCACTTTCCAGTTTTTGGAAGTGGAAGCTGATACTTTTCTCGAACAACTGGAGAGAAGTTCGTTACTGAAACAAGTACTTTGCCGTCATGGCCATGCCGTGCCCAGGCAAAGACGTTGTTTGCTGAATCATCGCCGATTAACCATTCGAATCCGCCTGGTTCATTATCGCGCTGCCAAAGTGCTGAAGTCGTGCGATAAATGTGGTTCATTTCTTTAATGACGCTTTGAAGTCCACGGTGTGGTTCATATTCAGTTAAATGCCAATCCAAACTCTTTGATTCAGACCATTCATCCGGTTGACCAAATTCAGTTCCCATGAAGATCAGTTGTTTGCCAGGATGTGCCCACATAAATGACAAATAAGCACGAACGTTAGCTAATTTCTGCCAGTGGTCACCAGGCATTCGCCCGTAAAGTGAACCCTTGCCGTGGACTACTTCGTCATGACTAATCGGAAGAATAAAGTTCTCACTCCACGCATAGACAAGTGAGAAAGTCATCATGCCATGGTGATACATGCGATGCACAGGGTCTTCCTTAATGTATTCAAGCGAGTCGTGCATCCACCCCATGTTCCACTTGTAACCAAAGCCAAGCCCACCAAATTCAGTTGGGGAAGTAACACCTGACCATGCAGTTGATTCTTCAGCGATCATCACCGCACCTGGCACACGGCCATAAACAGTTGCAGTTACTTCTTGCAAGAACTGAACAGCTTCTAAGTTTTCCCTGCCACCCTTAACATTTGGTTCCCATTGCCCATCTTCGCGGGAGTAATCCAAATAGAGCATTGATGACACTGCATCAACTCGAAGTCCATCGATGTGAAATTCAGTTAGCCAATAAAGTGCATTGGCCACAAGAAAGTTGCGAACTTCATTTCGCCCAAAATCAAAAACTAAAGTTCCCCAGTCCGGATGTTCGCCACGTTTTGGATTGGCGTGTTCGTAGAGCGCACTGCCATCGAATCTGGCTAACGCCCAATCATCTTTAGGGAAGTGAGCTGGGACCCAGTCCATGATCACGCCAATTTCAGCCAGGTGGCAGGCATCAACTAGATGTCTAAATTCATCTGGATTACCAAAGCGTGCCGTTGGTGCGTAGTAAGAAGTGACTTGGTATCCCCATGATGGTGCGTATGGATGTTCGGCAACTGGCATGAATTCAATGTGCGTGAAGCCATGTTCCTTTACATAGTCAACAAGTTTCTTTGAAAGTTCAAGGTAATTAAGTCCTGGCATCCACGAACCAAGGTGCACCTCATAAATACTCATTGCTTGGTCATGTGGATTTACTTGGCGTCGCTTATCCATCCAAACGTCGTCTTGCCAGCTGTAATTAGAACTGAAAACTTTAGAAGCATTGGCTGGTGGAACTTCAGTGGCATATGCCATCGGATCTGATTTTGTTCGCCAATTGCCATCGCGACCAAGAATGGAAAATCGATAGAGAGTTCCTGGGATAACAAGGGGAATAAAAATTTCCCAAACGCCACTTGATCCCATGGATCGCATAGGCGTTGCAAGGCCATCCCAATGATTGAAGTCACCGATAACGCGAACACCTTGAGCATTTGGCGCCCAAACTGAAAAACGAATGCCGATCACACCTTGGTGGGTCATTGCATGAGCGCCAAGGAAATTCCAAAGCTGTTCATGTCGACCTTCACCGAATAAATGCAGATCCATTTCACCAATAGTTGGTGAGAAGCGATAAGGATCTTCCGCGGCCATTTCGCCGTCACCGTAATCAACAACAAGTGAATACTGAGGAATGGTTGAACCAGCTACTCGGCCGATCCAAACACCACGGTATTCATGCGCTAAAGAATGACGCTGACCATTTATTAATACTGAAACGGACTTAGCCCATGGTCGAAGGACTCGGATAACAATTCCATGGCCATCAGGGTGTGGGCCAAGAATTGAGTGCGGATCATGATGCCATCCATCAACAACTTGATCAAGAACTTCGGTTGGAACTTTATGTGTAGCCACTTTGGTTACCTTGAAATCTTTTTGCTCAGAATAATCGCGCAATTAGCGGATGGATCAAGTTGGAAGGCACTGTGTTCAGACAGCGTATAAGTGTCACCAGATAAATCATCTTTCATCTGAACGTGATCTTGCCAGCCAAAACCAAGGGCCGGCATATCAAAGTGGATAGCTGTTGCCTGGCTAACAAATGGATCAAGAGTAATGATCACAATTACTAAATCATCGCTGTCGCGCTTTGAGTAACAGATAACTTGATCTGAGTCGACACGATGGAAAGTTAAATTTCGAAGTTGTTGAAGTGCAGGATGTGCACGCCGGATCTTATTTAATTGGCCGATAAATGGTGCAAGTGAGTTACCACTGGCAAGTGCGCCATCCCAGTCGCGGTTTTTAAATTCGTATTTTTCTGAAAAGTAGTATTCCTCAGCGCCAGGTTTTGTTGGCCGATTTTCATAAAGTTCATATCCGGCATAGACACCCCAAGTTGGTGACATCGTTGCGCCAAGTGCTGCTCTAATTGCAAAAGCTGGCCGACCACCATTTTGTAAGTAGGTAGGCAAAATATCAGGGGTATTAACAAAGAAGTTAGGGCGCATGTAACTAGAAGCACTACCGGAAAGTTCATTTAAATACTCTTCAAGTTCCCACTTTGAGTTACGCCAAGTGAAGTAGGTGTAGCTCTGCTGGAAACCAACTTCGGCAAGAGCGCGCATCATTGCTGGGCGCGTGAATGCCTCCGCCAAGAAAATTACATCTGGATCTGTGGCATTAATTCGAGCAATTAGCCATTCCCAGAAAGCAACTGGTTTGGTGTGCGGGTTATCAACGCGGAAGATGCGCACACCAAGCTTCATCCAATGTCTAACAACTCGCTCAACCTCGGCATAGATGCCTTCAGGGTCAAGATCGAAATTAATTGGATAAATGTCTTGATACTTTTTTGGTGGATTTTCAGCGTATGCAATTGAGCCATCGGCGCGCTGAGTAAACCATTTTGGATTTGATTTAACCCACGGATGATCAGGACTTGCTTGCAATGCAAGGTCTAATGCAATTTCAATATTTAATTTGTTAGCTGCTTTAACAAATTCGACAAAATCCTTTTCCGTTCCAAGATCTGGATGAATCGCATCATGGCCGCCATCTTTGCCACCGACCGCCCAAGGTGAACCTGGATCATTTGGTCCAGGCGTCAAAGTATTATTTGGACCTTTGCGATGAGAGGTACCAATTGGATGAATTGGTGGCAAATACAAAACATCAAAGCCCATATCAGCAACTGCTTGAAGTCGCTTTGTTGCAGTTTGGAATGTCCCACTTTGCCAAGTGCCATCGGCTTTTTGTTTAGCACCCTCACTTCGTGGGAAGAATTCATACCAAGCGCCATAAAGTGCACGCTTGCGTTCAACTAGAAGTTTGTAGGGACCATAAGTGGAAACCAATTCACGAATTGGGTATTTAAGTAACACTGAAAGAAAATCTGAGTCTTCAATTATTTGTTGGCGCTTTGCTGGAGAAATTGTCTTATCGATTATCGAATTTGCGACTTTGGTGATTAGTTTTGCATCATCACCGGATGCAATCCCTGCAGCTTTTGCCAGCAAAATTGAACCTTCGGTGAATTCAAGTTCGACATCGACATTTGCTGGAATTTTCACATGAATGTGGTGTAGCCAAGTATCAACTGGGTCACCCCAGGCTTCGATGCGATAAGTCCAAAGCCCTTCACTGTTTGGTCTGATGTAGGCCGTGTAGCGATCAGTACCCTCGCCAACCAAATTAAGCCTGGTTCTAGAAAAATCCTTTCCAGCTGGATCGGTTAAAACTACTTCACCAGTAACGCTGTCATGGCCTTCACGAAATACAGTTGCAGCAATTAGTAGTTCTTCATCGACAACTGCTTTAACTGGCCTTAGACCGCCGCTAACAAGTGGCCATATATCCAAAACCGGGATGCGCCCAATAGTGCCCGAGGTTTGCTTGTGTACCACATAACAACCGTAGCGATTTGGGTACTTGTATGCCTAATAAGTTATGGAAATGATGCGCTGTTTAAGTAACTAGCGAGCGGTAATCATCCAAAGGGCACTAGACCATGGCTTAAGTTCCACAGTTGTGCCAGGTTCAATGTGATCAAAACTTTCCCAGCCACGCTCATCTTCAGTGTTAAACATTAATCTGTAGCTAGAAGCAAATTGCCCACCAGGCAAAGTCACGGCAACTGCTTCACTGCCTGAATTTAGGAAAAAATAAAACCCGTTGTCAACAACGTCAACGTTGATGCCATCTGAGATAGCCCCAGCCAAATACATGCCGATCGCTCGGGTTTCAGAAGATTCCCAGTTGTCAGGTGTGAATTCTGTTGCATCGCCATTGAACCAAGCAATATCAGGAACGTTTACGTAATCGATGTTTTCACCTTTTAAGTAACCGCTTCGCTGGAATACTTTGTGTTCTTGGCGAATACGAATTAGGTGAGTGGTGAATGCAAGTAAATCATTTTGCCAAGGCTCTAAGAACCAGTTATGCCAAGAAATTTCGTTGTTTTGGCAATAAGCATTGTTATTACCTT
>JACCEB010960874.1_pt1 | contig 18958 bp, 26 predicted proteins | sample 7454761 | NCBI WGS metagenome assembly JACCEB01 (sample SAMN15323454, study PRJNA562643) | freshwater metagenome | isolation source: river surface water | place: USA:Blue River Watershed | collected 2017-08-18 | reverse complement strand
TTGTTAGCCTCACCGAGTTTAATTAGAATGATTTAATGCTATGTAGATCAACATACTTAACTATGTTACCCATTCTAACTTGGACATTGGTTGATTGTCTATCAGACAATATGCCCACATTATGATTTTTGAACCAATCAGTCATACTTGGCCTGCTTGCAGGTGTATATGTAGAGAATGATAGTTCAGATGGTACAGAGAGCTTGTTAGGCTCTCTTATACCAAATAATATTTCTAATGCTTTTTTCATGCGTTATGATTTTAAGCGTTTTCAATTAGTTCAAGATGTTTAAGAGCATCTCTATAACTACTGTCCCAGATTCTATAACCTTTGATAATCCACATGGATTTACCTGTAACGGTATCTATTTCATCAGGAGCAGGGTCCAATGTGTTTAAATTGCTAGGAGGTGTACCCCATTCTGATTCAGGATTAAGTGTACATATTTGTACATCTACAAAGCCGGTAGTTACCCATTTGTCTGTTGGAAATACAATGTTATTCGTTGTTAGGAACTCTAACATTCCTTCGTTCTCTGAATAATCTTTAACTATTACCTCGTTATCTAGTAATAACACATCCGGTAAGTTAATAGAAGCAACGGCATATGGCTCGTTGTCAACTGCGTCTAAAAGACAGATTCTAGTTCTACCGTTAGCATACTTATCTAGTTTAATGCTAACAACAGTTGATCTCTCGTCCCAAGGGGCACTGATTGAGAATGTTTTCATGTTTAATGAATTAATTGATTAGAAAATGTTGTCTCTTTTTTTCTTTTTAACGTTTATTTCAATGATAAACGGACCAAAAGCCATGAATATGTCTTCTCCATCATAAGCCGAGCCTATGAGTAGGGCATTGGTCATTAGCCCTAGTTTGAATCTTTTGTAGCGGATGAGCGTCTTTTCCATGTGAGGAATTGTTTTGTGGGTTTGTAAATTAGTTTCTCCATAAGTTAACCTTACCTACAACGCATCTATATTGTTTAGGTGCTTTGTACTTGTATGGTTGAGGGTAATGGGTGGTGGTTGAGCAAGATGATAGGAACATGATTACTACTATAACAGCAGCAAACCATACTAACACTTGTAAAACGTAATCTGGCTTTTTCATATATAAATGAATTGGTTAATGAATAAGGTATGTGTGGCACCCATTGACATATCGTCTCCGGGTCACCATCCACATAATGTTTTTATAGAATAGCGGGATTGTAATTCCCCTTTTGTTTAAGCAGAGAGAAATTAAAGGAAATGCAGGTAACCTTATGCAACTCTCTGCTCCAGGATTGAGGGCACTCTTCCTGTTTGTTCACTTGACGGTTGAACATTGTTTAGCTTGGGTAAACTAAATCTTGTTAATAGCTAATAGATACAGCTACATAAGGGCTGGTCCTAAATCTCTTTAAGAACTCAAGACGCAGAGAGATAAATCTCTTTGTCATCTTCATGTACCATTCCGTGAAGGATTGATAGGTACGAAACACTAGGTTTTTAATTCTTTTCATGTGTGATGTGATTGTATTGGTGAATGTATAAATAGTGAGGGCTCATGTATGAGCTACTATCATAGTATTAATATATTAAACTATACTATGATTAGGGCTCACTGGTGAGCTGTCAGAAAGTTTAGAGTGCCCACATAGAAATGCAGGCACTTTGGGTTTGTCCGCCCTATGAAATATATTATAGCCATATTATCCGCAGGTAAGTGGCTGATTTAGAGCTACTTGAATACATGATGAAAGTGGGGAGTGTGTTCCTATCTCACACATCTTCACACACATCTGATTGAAAATCAGGGAGTTAGTGTGTGTAGGTCCCGCTGAAAGCGGGCAGATAGTTAGAAACTATGCCGTCAGAGACGGTGCCTTGGGAAGGCAGCTCTCGTGGAGAGCCATTATATACAGAAAAAAAATCCTACACCGGATTAGGGTGTAGGAATGAAGTCTAGGCTATTCAGCACTAGACGCAGTAGCCTTCTGCATAAGCACGAGCTTTGCAACGTCTGGGCCAAACTGCTCTACTAATGATTGTAGTTTGGACAGTTCAGTATCATCAGCAACAACTTGGTTGTTAGAAGTGATAATCAAGTTTACGGAGTCACCCGTATAACGAGTGGTGAACCACAATGGTTTACCGGTGTTTTCGTCTAAACGGAAACTGTCACCTTGGGCTTCTTCATAAGCTTTAAGGTCTTGTTCATTACCACTAACGGTAAATCTAAATACTTTGGTACCGGTGTTTGCTTTACGGTAAGAACCGTTTAATTTAGCTGTTAACATGTTTAACTTGTTTAAAATTATATAATATAATACCAACTTTCAATCAGGGGTTAAAGAGAGCATAATAACAGCCGAAGGCTGCGTAGTATGTCTATGCAGGTGGTAAAAGAAGCAAGACGGTTAAGCCTTGCTTCTTAATGCTCATTTGGGGGTAATGAGACTTTATTGGGTAGTTATTTACTAACTATATGTAAGTCAGGGGTTAATGAGAGGGTGAGTATTCTGCGTTAGCAGAGACAGCCGCAGGCTGCTAGAAAGTAAAAGAAACAGGAGAAATAATAAACTCCTGTTTCTGTATACTGTGCAATACATCCTTTTTTAAGACCTGAGTTTATTAAACTCTTATTAGGTAGATGGTTGGGTCATGACTCCCACTGATTGCGGCTTGGGACTTTCGTCTATTTAAAATCAGGGGTTATTTAGACAAAAAAATAAAAGAGAAGCTGTTAAGCTTCCCTTAAATGTTACTTATTGTGTATTCTACACGTAGTGCTGTCCTTACCAACAGCCATCATGCACGGCTTACCTGCCTTTGTCTTAGCAGAGCAATGTACTCTGTTAGGATTGTGGGCATTACAGTAGCTTGTCTTTGAGTCTACAATAATAGACTTACATGGCTTACCTGCTTTTGTGGTCCCTTTACAAGGAGTTGTGCCAGCGTAGCTGCTAATAGACAATGTAATAACTGTCAAGAGTAATAATAAATGTTTCATATAATTATATTTTAATATAATATCAGGGGTAATACTCTATACAATAATCAACCCACTATTTAGTAGGTTGATTACGTAATAAGTCAAGCTTGTTTTGTAGTTCAGCCAAGTTTCTACTTGGTGCTACATACTCTGCTTCAAAGATGATATGCCCAGACTTGGTAGTAAAGTGTGAGCCGTATTCAGCTATCTCTGCTTTAAGGAACTTCTCCTTAGTAAAGCGTAGCTTGATACATACTGTATTACCTTCAAATCTGATACCAAATGGTTTCTTGTTTACATTCATGTTAGTCATAATATTTATTTTTAAATACAATCAGGGGTTGATCTCTTTGTTAAAAGAACCTGCTATTTAGCAGGCTCCTTTAATTCGTCTATTACTATACCTATTAGGCATAACCATATGAACCAGTAGATTAAACCAACACCCCAAAATGCATTACTGTGAAATACATCATGTACATTGAAGCTGAATGCTGTCATAATCCATCCAATCCATACCAATAAGAAAGGTGCTAACATAGTTACTGTAAACACACTCATTTTAATCTTTTTCATAATATATTATTTTATAATACAATCAGGGGTAAATTCTAACTTAATGACTACTACTTTTCAGTAGTAATCACCAAGTCTTCATCATAGTCCCATTTACCTGTGGCTAGACTCTTGCCAATCTCTTCACCATACATATGCTCTAATCCCTTCTCATCCTCAAAGATGATGTTGTAAGTAGGTCTACCTTCTACTGTATCAGATGGCAATATCATGATGGCACCAGGTGTGTTGTGCTTACACATAGGTTCACTCTTCGTAGAAGTACAGCTGAAAGCTGCAATAGAAATAACAATAGCTAATAATGTTTTCATAATATATATTTTATATATACATCAGGGGTAGAATCCTACATGATAATCCCCCTAGAAAGGGAGATCATCATCAACTTCTACAGTCTCTACACTACTACTAATAGGCCATATAGTATTCTTTTCTTCCAGCTCCTGATAGTATGCTTCTTCTTCCAATCTACAATTCATACAAGTATGTGATGGTTCCCACTGATTCTCATCAGGTAAGTAGTATGCTGGTGTACACGTACATTCATTTTTCTTTTCCATAATATTTATTTTTAATGTACGTCAGGGGTTTCTTCCTCTGTCCCCACAGCACAGGGGGTACACACCTAATTTTTTTCTCCCGGGGGGATTTTTCTCTAAAGGTAACGCCACTGCATAACACGGACTAAAATTTTATGGGTTAGAAAAAAATTGTACACCCATGGGGATATCTTTTCATGGAGTTACGTATTATATAATATTAAATTTGTGTAGTTTAAACTTTTTAAGTATATTATAATGTAAACCAACTGTTATGAGTAAGAAAAAATACGTAGAAGGAGAAACCTCTAGTCATTATATACAGACTAAGGATGGTTATGGTAGACCCGTTAATATTCCCGTTGTGGATGTAAGGGATGGTATTGGGGAAAGGATGTTAGCACAAGCTATTATGAAGGCTACTAATAGGAGTAAGTATATCACTTACAATGAGTACCATGTATCTAGGAAACCAGTTAATAACTTAAGTGAGTAGTAATATGAATCTACACGAATGTAACATACATTGTCATACGATACATCCCGATCAAATGGATCTTCTTAATATAGATGATGACCAGGGTAAGTGGATGCCGTTTATATTTGATCTAGATATAGTGGTTGCAGCTAAACAGACGTCAGAAGACGAAGAAGAGTTAGTATACAACGCCACCACTATCTTTACTGACCACGGGGATACGTACATTATAGATACCCCCTATCACGAATTCTTTAAATTATGGAGATCTCATATTGACCCGACCAGTGGTAGACCTTCTACTAATGGTACAGGGGATTTAGAGTTTTAAATAATTGATTATAAAATAAAAACCAAATATTATGTCTGAAGAACAAAAAGTTCCAACAAAAGAAGAGATCATCTCTTTTCTTAATGAGCAAATTGAAGTGAAAGAACTTCAATTGAAGCTACAAGAGATCAACGCAGGCTTGGCAGTTGCCAGAGCTGAAGAGTTAAAAGCCCTAGCATTTATTGGACAGATGACCACCCAAGCGGGTAAGAAACCTGATCAACCAGAAGGCACCCCTCACACAATCACTCAAGAAGACTTGGATAACAATCCAGAGTTAGTTGAAGCTGGTGTGGAAGTGGGTGATGATATTATTATACCTACAGCTGCAGAGCAAGCTGAAGGAGTTCCTGCTAAAAAGTTAAAAAAGAAGTAAACACCCTTATGACAACTCTTTACAAACTACGAGACTATAAGTTAGCTTACAAGTTTGAGAAGGAACATCCTAAGCCTATCCAATGGGACGAGAAGTATAAAACATACGTCTTGTCCCAAGGGGATGGGATTCAGGGTATCTGGTTTAAAGATAAAGATACTCTTATTGCTGAAATCATAATGTCTTGGACAAGTGATAATGTAGTGAAAGTAGATTCTTTTACAGTGATGCCTTCACATAGAGGTCAGGGCCTAGGTCACGATCTTGTTAAAGAAGCTTTAGATTGGGCTACAGAATCAGGATTTAAATACTTTATAGGTGAAGCTCGTAAAGGAGCATCATGGAAAGTATTCCAAGCTTTTGGAGCAGAAGAAATCTTAGTTTATAAAAACTGGAGCAAGACAGGTGAAGAGTACGTAAGTTTTAAAATAGAATTATAATGGCAATAGTAAACCAAGTAGATAAAAGAATGAGGATGAATACCTGGCAGATTGTCAAGTACCAAATCCTTACACATTGTTATCTATACAACATACAGGTATCAGAGGCAGATTTAGATTGTCTAACTTATTTAGCAATTGAGGGTGAGCAAGAACTTACATCTTTTTGTATAAAGGCTCATGCTAAAAATATATTTTCATCAACACAGTCAGTACGTAATTGTTTGACTAAAGCTGAAAAGAAAAACCTTATTGTAAAAGAAGGGAAGAACAAAAAGAAGATTAACATCAATCCTATTATGAATGTTCATAGTAAAGGAAATGTTTTATTAGATTATAAATTCTTATCAATTGAAACCCAAGAAGGCTAAACAATTACTACCAGAGGTAGCAGAATCTGTTGGTCTTCCTGAACAGACAGTAAAAGATATAACAGACTTTTATTGGCAGGAGATAAGAAAAAGTCTTTCTAGTTTAAAACATACTAGAGTGCATATAACTAACCTAGGAGATTTTACAATAAAGCATTGGAAGATTGATGATAAGATATCAATACTAGAAAAGTTTAAAGAGAATTTTAAACAAAGAGGATTACAAGAAACTGTAACTAGATTTAGAACAGATGAAAAACTCTTTGATTTAAAAGCTATGAAGAAGATGGTAGAGGAAGAGAGTCAAAGAAAAGATTTTATAAAACTACATAAATTACAATCACATGAGTCTAACAGACAACATAATAAGGATATGGAAGAACAAGGGTCAGATTCTGGAGGGAGTAACTAATTCTATATTTAAGAAAGAAGATGTAGAAGAAATTGCACAACAGAGAATGCAGATTTGTAAGAGTTGTGCACTTTTTGATATGCAAGGTACAGGTTGCTTAGTAGGAGGAACAGCTCCTTGTTGTGATCAAACTAAAGGAGGTTGTGGATGTAGTCTTACATTTAAAACAAGATCTCTATCTTCAGAGTGCCCTAATGGATATTGGAACGCAGAAGTAAGTCAAGAAGAGGAAGATGTTATAAACCAAAAATTAGGACTATGAGTATATTAATATTTACACCAGAAGACCATAAGTATAGAAGTATTGATGTAACAGATTTAACTGATTGGTTATCCGTTACTAGTTTTATAGGAAACTTTAAACAACCATTTGATGCAGATAAGATTGCTGAGAAGTCAGCTAAGTCTAAGAAGTCAAAATGGTATGGTATGACTCCTGAAGAAATCAAAGCTGCTTGGAAAGCAGAAGCTCTTCGTGCTACAACATTAGGAACATGGTATCATAATTGTAGAGAAGCAGATATATGTGAACTTACTGATATGGAACGACATGGTAAGACTGTACCTGTATTTAAACCTATAGAGAAAGAAGGTTGTAAATATTCTCCATCTCAAAAACTTACAGATGGAATTTATCCAGAGCATTTAGTTTATTTAAAATCTGCCGGCTTATGTGGTCAATCAGATTTAGTTGAGGTGATAGATGGGGAAGTACATATTACAGATTACAAGACTAATAAAGAAATTAAGACAGAAGGCTTTACAAACTGGGAAGGAATGGTGACTAAGATGATGTCTCCTGTATCTCATTTAGATGATTGTAACTTTATGCACTATGCATTACAATTGTCTATGTATATGTATATTATTCTTAAGCATAATCCTAGACTTAAACCAGGAAAGTTAACACTTCATCACATTATATTTGAAGAAGCAGGAAGAGATAAGTTTGATAATCCAATAACAGCTTTAGATACTACTGGTAATCCTATTGTAAAGGATGTGGTTCCTTACGATGTTCCATATTTAAAAGGAGAAGCAATATCTCTTATACATTGGTTAGAAGATAATAGAAAAAAATTAAAACCTAAATACTAATGATTTTAAATCATAATATTGATAATTTAAAATGTTTAGTAAGAGTATCTCATTTTACTCATAAACCAGAGGACCATGATAAATACCATAACGCTTATATATTTGGTATACAATCAATAGCTGGAAAAATATTAACTTTTCATATTATGACTGATTATGGTATGCTAAGAAGTAGAGTACCAATTAGTGAAATATTTTTAAAAGAGCCAACTAAAGATATTCCTTTTCATTTTAAACAGTTATGGGATTGTTTTAGTGAGAATGTATCTGTAATTAGTTATGATTATTTATGTGAAAGAAGATGTCAAGTGGTATTAAAAGACGGAATTAAAGTTTGGGCTAGTTATTTATTCACTGTAGATTGGTATAGTAATCCTTATTCTGATGAGCCTAGTGATTATAAATGTGGTCATATTTTAGTAGCAGATGATGGATATTTATTATGCCAACCAAATAATAGAATATTTTGGAAAGATTCTAATTGGATTACAAGACCTTTTCCACTTGATTTAAAAGAAATAAAGGTTGATGTACAGTTACCATCTGTTGAAACAGTTTCTGATAGATGGGTAAGTGAAGACACTGACTCATATTATTACAATATAAATAAAGAAGATTAATGTTACTTGTAGAAACATATTTATCAGAGTCTCCAGGAAAAGGATTAGGCTTATTTGCTAAAAACTTTATTCCAAAAGATACATTGATATGGCAGTTTGTTGAGGGTTTTGATGTAAGAGTACATAAAGACAAATATGAAACATTAACAGATGTTCAAAAAAACTTTGTAGATACTTATTTCTGGAAAGACGGTGATTACTTATATTCTTCTTGTGATTACTCAAACTTTCAAAATCATAGTGATAACCCAAATTCTATTGGGTTAGATGAAGATAAGATGATAGCCTCAAGAGACATTCATCCGAATGAAGAAATATTAGTTTCTTATGAAAGTTTTGATGATGATTTTGAGTTGTATAAAAATAAATTAAAATGATAAGACTATTTGATATACAGAATGGACAAGTAACTGCAAGTGAGCATTGCTACACACTTAAGTTTCTTAAGAATATAATGACTGAGTATCCTTTAGAATATTTAAAGGTTTACACTTACTTATTTTATATGACTTGTCCTAACCCAGATATAAATCCATTTTTTCATTTTCCAGAGAGTGAAAAGGAAGAAGTTATATTAGAAGAGGTGGATGGAGACTTTTCTCCTGAAGATGACGCTATAGTGTATGCATTACAGAGATGTAAGCAAATGTATGAGACAGAAACATCTAGAGCATATTATGGAATTAAGACAGCTTTGGATAATCTAGGAAAGGTATTAGCCACAGAAACTCCTACATTTGGTAGAGATGGATCAGCTGTAGGTATTCTTAGAATAGCAGAAAGATTTGATTCTGTAAGACAATCTTATAAAGGAGTATATAAAGATTTAATGGATGAACAACAGTCTTCTGTAAGAGGAGGACAAGACTTAGCATATGATCAATAATGTAGGATGGTGAAAAAAAGTATCTCAGTATACTTAGGCATACACACCCACTCGTCTCGTGGGCACAGATCATGAAATAGAAAAGTAGTACGGGGTTGACCACCAGCTTGCAAGTACTATGCTACTTTTTGAATCACTGTATGAAGGTTCGAGTCCTTCTCCTACAGCTTAATTAAAAATTATGAAAACAGAAGTTTACACAGATTTAGAAATCAAAGAGTTTGCCGCTATTGGTGAAGAGTTAAGACCAGAATCAGATTATATGTCTGATTGGTTATTTCACTTTAATCCATATACTCAGTTATGGAATGCTATTCCAAGAAACGTTTGTAATGAGTATTGGAGTAATAGTCAGCATCATGCTGTATTAAGAAGCAAACATTTAAACACACTATTAGACATGCTTCACCGTACAAAAGGTGATACAGGAATGATAGAAGATCTTACACGTGGAGAAATTAGATAATAACCATACAATATATAAAGAAGTACCCACTTATAAAGATGGGTCTTGGGATACTACCGTGTTTTACTCACGTGAAGAATTCCGAGATTTTCTTATTCCTTTATTTAAGGAACCTGGTCAATATGAGTTTGATGAAGTGAGTACAATATTTAATGCTGAAGGACGTAAGTTTCAAAAACAAGGTTATTATTGTGCAGCTCCTGTAAAGACTAAAGACTTTATTAAATACAGGGACGATCAAAAAGCTAAATGCCGTAATGGTATTATAGTATATAATGGAGAAAAGACATGGTATGTGTCTAGAGACTATTATATGTGGTTAAACTTTCTTCCTATTTATGATAAGGAAGAAAAACGTTTTGACTTTGCTAAGATAAGAGATGCTCAGTATCACATGGCTCTTTATGAACATCTTGCAGAATTACATTGGAAGCATGCTATTATTCTAAAGAAACGTCAGATAGCCTCTTCATACTTTCACATGGCTAAGTTAATTAACCAATGGGTATTTGAAGCAGGTGCTGTACTAAAAATAGGTGCTAGTCTTAAAGATTATATTAATGAAAAAGGTTCTTGGAAGTTTTTAGAAGAATATAAAAACTTTATTAATCAGCATACAGCGTGGTACAGACCGGCTGAGCCAGATAAAGTAGGGGCATGGAACCAGCAAATTAAAGTGAGAATAGCAGGTAGAGATACGTATAGAGGATTAAAATCTAGTATTAACTCATATTCATTTGAAAAGAATCCTACAAATGGTGTCGGTGGTCCTGTAACTTATTTCTTTCACGAGGAAGCAGGTATTGCTCCAAGTATGCATGATACATATGGATTCATGAAACCGGCATTAAAGTCTGGTCATATGATTACAGGTCAGTTTATTGCTGCAGGATCTGTCGGTGACCTTGATCAGTGTGAACCTTTAAAACTTTATATAGAAAAACCAGAAGAAAATGGATTCTATGGAGTTAAGTCTGATCTTATAGATAAGAATGGTACAATTGGAATAACAGGATTGTTTATTCCTGAACAATGGTCAATGCCTCCATATATAGATCAGTATGGTAACTCTCTTGTAGAAGAAGCATTAGAAGCTTTAGAAAAAGAGTTTATTCAGTTAAAGAAAGATCTTGAACCGGCAGCATATCAACTTGAAGTATCTCAGCATCCTCGTACTATAGAAGAAGCGTTTGCTACTAGAAAACTTTCTATATTTGCTCCTCACTTAATTGCCAAGCAGCAACAACGTATTCAGGATAAAGAATATCCTGTAGAATATCTTGAATTATCTAGAGATAGTGAAGGTAAAATTATAGATAAACCTTCTAGAAAGATTCCTATTACAGAATGGCCTATATCTAAAAGAACAGAAGATAAAGAGGGAGTGTTGTGTATCTATGAAAGACCTGTAAAAGATCCTACCTTTGGTATGTATTATGGCTCTGTTGACCCTGTAGGTGAGGGTAAGACCACTACATCAGATTCATTATGTGCCATTTATATTTATAAGAATCCTGTAGAGGTTATAAAAGATGATGGAAATGGTAAAGTGACTAACACAATAGAAAGAGATAAAATAGTAGCTAGTTGGTGTGGACGTTTTGATGATATTAACAAAACACATGAAAGATTAGAACTTCTTATAGAATGGTATAATGCTTGGACTATTGTGGAGAATAACGTAGCTTTGTTTATACAATACATGATTAGTAAGAAAAAACAAAGATATTTAGTTCCTAAAGACATGATCTTATTCTTAAAAGATATAGGAGCTAACCGCAATGTATTCCAAGAATACGGTTGGAAGAACGTTGGTACGTTATTTAAAGGAACTGTCTTATCTTATGCTATTGAATTTTTAAAAGAAGAGCTTGATCATGAGACAACTCCTGATGGAACTATCGTAAAAACTATATATGGCGTAGAAAGAATTCCTGATCCAATGCTTTTAAAAGAGATGCAAGCTTATCAAGATGGTGTCAACGTGGATAGACTTGTAGCTTTTTCAGCTTTGATAGCCTTTGCAAAGGTTCAACAATCTAATAGAGGACTGGTTAAACGTGTAGAAGTTAGCAAAGAAAACTTGGATAACTCCCAAAAATTTAGTAAATTAAATTGGAGCCCCTTTAGACATATGGGTGGTTCTAAAAGAGGGTCAGGAAATAGTCAACCTCCTAGAAATCCTTTTAAAAATATGAGATAATATGAATTTATTTTCTAATTCTATAAACAATTACTACAGTACAACTACTGGCGGTGTTGTTTTTTATACCTATACAACTAATTAAGAATCATGCAAGTATATAATGCTCTAGACCTAAAAGCGGGTAAAAAAGCTGATTATAATAAGATGGGTACTCTTACCCAGCCTATTCAGTTTTTACCTGAAAAAGAAAAAGATGATGAATGGAGAGCTTGGAACCTAGATTGGCTAGAGTTTCAGGGTATGAAACAACTTAGACGTAATGCCCGTAGACTCATGAAGAACTATAATCTTGCAAAAGGGATTATAGATAAACAAGACTATATTATAGAAGAAGATAATGAAGTGGCTGATCTTATAGATACTTTGACTAAACAAGATGAATCTGCTTTAGAACTTAAGTTTTACCCTATTATTCCTAATGTAATCAATGTACTTACTAATGAATTTAGTAAACGTACTTCTAAGATTATGTTTAGAGCTATTGACGATATTTCTTATAATGAAATGTTAGAGGAAAAGCGTCAAATGGTAGAAGATGTTCTATTACAACAAGCTCAGCAGAAGATGTTTATGAACCTTGTTAATCAAGGAATGGACCCTGAATCAGAAGAAGCTCAACAAATGCTATCTCCTGATAGTCTTAGAAGTCTTCCTGAAATTGAAGATTATTTTAAGAAAGACTACAGATCTATGATTGAAGAGTGGGCTACCCATCAGATGAAGGTAGACACTGAAAAGTTTGGGTTACAAGAATTAGAAGAGCGTGCATTTAGAGACATGCTTATTACAGATAGAGAATTCTGGCATTTTAAGATGAATGAAGATGATTATGAGGTGGAGTTATGGAACCCACTTTTAACATTCTATCATAAGTCTCCAGATGTACGTTATATTTCTCAAGGTAACTGGGTAGGTAAAATGGATATGATGTCTGTATCAGACGTTATTGACAAGTTTGGTTGGATGATGAATCAAGAGCAATTAGAAGCTCTAGAAGCTATCTATCCTGTAAGATCTGCTGGTTATGCTATCCAAGGTATGCAAAATGACGGTAGTTACTATGATCCTACCAGATCTCATGATTGGAATACTCAGATGCCAAGTCTTGGATATAGACAGTTTGCATCTATTTATGATAGTAACTTTGGTACAGGAGATATAGTTGAGTGGATCTTATCAGATTCAGAAGATACTATTGACTTTGGTAAAACACATCTATTACGCGTATCTACAATCTATTGGAAGTCTCAACGTAAAGTGGGGCACTTAACTAAGATTACAGAAGAAGGAGAAATTATTCAAGATATTATATCTGAGGAATATAAGGTTACTGATAAGCCTCAATATAACACTGTTGTATATAAACAAAAATCTAAGGATAACTTAATTTTTGGAGAACATATTGACTGGATTTGGATTAACGAAACTTGGGGTGGTATTAAGATTGGACCTAACCGTCCAGCATTCTGGGGTATGAATAATCCAGGAGGTATTAACCCAATATATTTAGGTCTTAATGGTGGTAAGCCAGGTAAGGTTCCTTTCCAATTTAAAGGTGATAGTACATTATATGGATGTAAACTTCCTGTAGAAGGAGCTGTATTTGGTGATAGAAACACTCGTAGTATTTCTTTAGTGGATCTTATGAAGCCTTATCAGATTGGTTATAATATTGTAAATAACCAAATAGCTGACATCCTTGTAGATGAATTAGGTACAGTGATCATGCTAGATCAGAATTCTTTACCACGTCACTCTATGGGAGAAGATTGGGGTAAGAATAACTTATCTAAAGCCTACGTGGCTATGAAGAACTTCCAGATGTTACCATTAGATACTTCTATTACTAACACTGAGAATGCTCTTAACTTCCAACACTACCAAGTATTAAACTTAGAACAAACTAACCGTTTGCTTTCTCGTATCAATCTTGCTACATATTTTAAGAATCAAGCTTTTGAAGTGATTGGTTTGAACCAACAACGTATGGGTCAACAGATTGCTCAACAACAGACTGCTACAGGGGTAGAGCAAGCTATGAATGCTTCTTATGCACAGACAGAGCAGTATTTTATACAACATAGTGATTACTTGATGCCAAGAGTTCACCAAATGAGAACTGACTTAGCTCAATATTATCATTCTAAAAAGCCGTCTTTAAGACTTCAATATATTACAGGTAATGATGAAAAGATTAACTTCCAGATAAATGGAACAGATCTTTTAATGAGAGACTTTAATATATTCTGTACTACTAAGACTAATCAGAGATCTGTAATGGAGCAATTACGCCAGATTGCTGTTAATAATAATACAACTGGAGCTTCTATATTTGATTTAGGAAACGTTATTAAAGCTGAGTCTATTGCTGAGTTAACTGGTGTTCTTAAGAATGCTGAAGAAAAAGCTAATGCTCTTAAGCAACAAGAGCAAGAGGCTCAACAGAAAATGCAGGAAGAAATGCTTGCTTCTCAAGAGCGTCAGAAACAAATGGATCTTCAGTTTAAAGCTGAACAAGCTGACCTTGATAGACAAAATAATATTACTCTTGCTGAAATTAGATCAGCAGGTTATGGTGCTATGATGGATATTGACAAGAACCAAGTGTCTGACTATCAAGATGTTTTAGCTAATATTCAGAAGCAGCAAAGTTATCAAGATACAATGAGTTTTAAACGTGAGCAGGAAGTAAATAAGAACGCTACTAATGCTCAGAAATTAGATATTGAACGTCAGAAGTTACAAACTCAGAAAGAGATTGCTGATAAACAATTACAGATAGCTAAAGAAAATAAGAACAAATATGATGTTGGAGCTAAGAAGAAGAAATAATTATAGCTCTATTATCCAGACCTTAGATGATAATTTCTTAAAAAGTGTAAATTTTTAAGATTTAAGTTGTATATTTTTAATGTAGAGATACACAATAAAAACCAAACAAAATGACTGATAATCAAAACAATGTACAGACATCTGTACAACAAGTAGACCTTGACATTGATAGTTGGTTAGGAGCTCCAGGTGCAGACAGTATAGTTACACCTACAAGTGGTAATCCAACTGGAGAAACTACAGAGCTTAAACCTAACATCTTTAGCCAAGGAAAACCAGATCTTAGTTTCTTAGATAAAGAAGTTGAAGATACTGAAGAACATAAGGATAAAGACGGTAATGTCTTACCTAAAGTTACTAAAGAAGAAACTAAAGACCTTATTGACAGTTTAGATGAAGATTCTAACAATGATCAAGATGAGGATGGAAAATCTAAAGGTGGAAGACCTAAGACAGAAAAGTCTGGCTTAGTAGAGTTTCTTAAAAAACGTATAGAATCAAAGGAAATGTTTGCCTTTGATGACTATGATGAAAGTAAACAAGATCTTGGAGAGTACTTAGGTACACTCTCAGAAAAAGATATAGATGAGTTATGGCAAGCTAACATGGACAATTTAAAGTCTGAAGTTGCTGCTAAAACTCCACAAGAGTTCTTTGAATCTTTACCTGAAGAACTTCAGTATGCTGCTAAATATGTAATGGATGGTGGTACAGACTTAAAAGGAATGTTCCAAGCATTATCAGCAGTTGAACAAGTTCGTGAATTAGATCCTTCTAAAGAAAGTGATCAAGAACAGATTGTTCGTCAATATTTACAAGCAAGAGGAGAATCTTCTGAAGATATTGAAGATGAGATCTCTACTATTAAAGATTTAGGAGCTTTAGAAAAAAAGGCTAAGCAATATAAACCTAAGTTAGACCAAATGCAAGAAGAGATTGTACAATCTCAGATTGCTGAACAAGAAGCTAGAAAAGTACAACAAGAGCAAGCTGCTGAAGCTTATATGAAAAATGTATTTGAAGCTTTAAGACCTGCGGAAATCAATGGTTTAAAGTTAGATAAGAAAACTCAAGCTCAATTGTACAGTGGATTAGTACAACCTCAGTATCCTTCTATTAGTGGAAGACCTACTAATCAATTAGGACACTTATTAGAGAAGTATCAGTTTGTAGAACCAAACTATCCTTTAATAGCTGAAGCACTTTGGTTACTTTCTGATCCTGAAGCATATCGTCAAAATCTAGTTAAACAAGGTAAGAATCAAGCTGTTGAACAAACAGTTCGTACTTTAAAAACAGAACAATCTAGAAAAAATAGTAGTACTCATCAAGAAGATGATGAACCTAGATCTAGAAAGTTAGTAAGACCAACAAACATATTTAAAAGATAAACTTTTTATAATTTCTAACCCTTAAAATTAAAAAGCCTTATGGCAACTCCAGTTTTGAACAATGGTATATTTCTACGTGATACCAGTTATCAAACAAGTTCACACGTAGATTCGTATCACCTTTCAAACTTACTGAAGTCAGCTGAACCTACAGACTTAGGTCCTGTAGATTTATGGGCTATGGCACAAAAAGTAGAAATGCCTTTGTACCAGATGTCTAGCTTCGGTGGTAAGAACGTTATCTCTGTAGATAATGCTCGTGGTGAGTACAAATGGCAGATCCCTGTAACTCAGGACTTGCCTTATATCGTGGAAGATATTGAATCAGCAAACCAAACTAAAGGTGTTGATGGTCAATCTTTCAAGATTAAATTGAATAAGCGTTCTTTTGGTCATGGTGATATCATCACTTATGACAAGTACAATGGTGTTGAAATGTACATCACTGCTGACGATATTATCCCAGCTGGTGACGGTTTCATCTACACTGTACAATTGGTAAACAACGACAACGCTAAGTACTTGGATAACAAATACTTAAAAGTTGGTACTAAAGTTTTCCGTAAAGGTTCTGCAAGAGGTGAATACGGTGAAAGATTCTCTGACATCGGTAACGTAAATGCAGGTTTCCGTGAATTCTACAACTATGTAGGTGGTGCTGAAGCTCACGTTCATTATTCTGTAAGCTCTAGAGCTGACTTGATGATGAAAGGTGGTATGAAAGCTGATGGTACAGTTCCTGTAGTTGAGCTTTGGAGAAACTTTGACAAGAGCGTAGATCCTTCTATTTCTAACTTAGAAGACATGGCTTCTAAAATGGGTAAAGATTATGTAAAGAAAGCTTACCAATCTGGTCAGTTAACTCGTACATTCTTAACTACAATGGAAGCAGCTCATTTGAGCAAGATTGCTAATGACATTGAGACTTACTTAATGTGGGGTCAAGGTGGTAAAGTTAAGCAAGATGGTCCAGATGACATCAGATTGTCTGTAGGTTTATGGAAGCAGTTAGATAACTCTTACAAGCGTATTTACAACAAAGGTTCTTTCAACTTAGATTTGTTCAAGTCTGAAATCTTCAACTTCTTCAATGGTAAGGTTGAATTCCAAGGACCAGATCCTAAGCGTCAGTTGGTTGTACAAACTGGTTTAGGTGGTATGAAGTTGGTAAATGAAGCTATTAAGCGTGAAGCTATCAACTCTGGTTTAGTAATCAATGCTTCTGAAATTGGTGCTATCACTGGTAAAGGTATGGACTTAAACTTTGGTTTTGCATACACTCAATACGTTATTCCTTTCTTAGCTAACGTTAAGTTTGTATTGAACCCAGCGTTTGATAACATCCACACTAATGACATTGAGAACCCAATCATTGATGGTTTCCCATTAAGTTCTTACAATTTCATTATCTTTGATATTACAGATAACACTAACGATAACATCTACTTGTTAAAGTTAAGTTGGGACAACCAATTAAAGTGGTTCTATCAAAACGGTACAATGGATTACATGGGACGTACACAAGGATTCCAGTCTTCTGGAAACTTCAACGGATACCGTGTATTCATGACACAAACAATGCCAGCTATTTGGGTTAAAGATCCAACTAAGGTATTGAAGATCGTTATGAGAAACCCTGTAACTGGTGGCTCATTCTAGATAAATTTACAATCCTGGGAGGTAAAATCTCCCAGGCTCTTGTATCTATACCCTCCCTTAGGATAGTATCCTAAGAAAATCCAACCTGTTGTATGCAGACTGGCTGATCACCGGAGAGCTTGCAACTCTCAACAGGTTCAACATTAGGTCGTAAAGACCATGTATAAAAACCAAAAAACCAAATATGAGTAGTGTAACTATCGTGGAGAAGTATCCACAAAACAAAAGATCTAGTATAGCTATTAGACCTTATTTTGATCCTGCAGTAGATAACATGGGATTACAAAAGTATGGTTTAAGTCTTTTTGACGGAGCGTTCCACGAGGAACAATTAGCTTGTTTAGAAATTAACGGTATTAAACGATACCTTACAGGTCTTAATGAGTTTGCTCCAGAAGTAAAGAACTTACCAATGGAAGAACAAGAAGCTAAGATTAAAAGTATCCGTAGTATCATAGTACAGCTTGAACGTGAGTTAGCTGCTAATATGGTAGATCCATCGGATAAAGAATTTTGGAATAAGATTAAGTTGTTAAAACCAGATAATTCTGAGTTTTGGGATAAGATCAAAATTAGATGTGGTAATGAACCTGTGTTTTTAGAGCCTGATAAAGATCCTTATGATTTAATCAGACTATATGCTATAGAAGCAGGTGGGTTTTCAATAGTTGCTAAATCTTTAGAAGAAGCTAGAAGAATGCCAGTTCCTCCTAAGTTTTACTTAGATAAATTAGAGGAAACAGCAACACTTAATACTGAAGTTAAGAAGTTGAGAAACAAAGCGTTATCAGAACTTCAGAAGTTATTTGATAAGAATACCAATAAGTTATTTTATATAGCTAAGGTATTAGATGCAAATAGTGCTCAGTATAAGAAGTCAACTCCAAATGATATTGTTTATGATAACATGGACAAGTTTATTAATGGAGACTTAGTAGAGAAGAATAAGAAGAAAACAGCTGAAAGATTCCTAGATATAGTGAATCTTGACATGGAAACGTTAAAAATAAGAGCTATGGTAAAAGATAGTGGTTATTATAAATTCATTGCTACAAAAGCTGACGGATTTATTTACCATATGGAAACAACAACCATGTTGGGAAGAACTCCTTCAGATGTGTTAGAGTACTTAAAGAATCCTTTGAATGAGGAGATTTTGGTAGATTTAACTAAAAAAGTAGAAAAATACTGGAATCAGTAATAACATATGAACAATAGTACTTTACAAATTAAGTTTAAGCAGCGTCTGAATAAGCTAGATTCTATGGATTATGATAACATAGAATGTTGGCAAATA
>JACCEB011764286.1_pt1 | contig 18979 bp, 19 predicted proteins | sample 7454761 | NCBI WGS metagenome assembly JACCEB01 (sample SAMN15323454, study PRJNA562643) | freshwater metagenome | isolation source: river surface water | place: USA:Blue River Watershed | collected 2017-08-18 | reverse complement strand
GTGCTCCTGTACTTCCTTGCACACCTGTAGCACCTTGAAACCCTTGAGAACCTTGTGCTCCTGTACTTCCTTGCACACCTGTAGCACCTTGAAACCCTTGAGAACCTTGTGCTCCTGTACTTCCTTGTACACCTGTAGCACCTTGGGAACCTTGTGATCCTTGTGCTCCTTGTGCTCCTGTACTTCCACCACCACCAGGAAAGTAGCAATCGCATTCACCAGGTGTAAAATCACATCTATCAATACCATCACAATCACAACTACTTTCTGAACCACAGTTATTACATGGATAATAGCCAGGAACTATTTTACTAACAGATACACCATTTATATATTCAACATTTAAATTTGTAACATTTATAGTATTCGCATTTATGTTACTCATTATATAAATATATAATATTAATGTATATTTATATTAATAATTTAAAAACTTATTTTTATTTATTAAAATCTAACAAACTATTCCTTTACTACGCTAAAAAAGGTCTAGCTGTTTTAGAAACTACTAGTGGCTCTGGCACATATACATCAGGCATTTTATATAAGTTGTTAGATTTTAAGCATTTTAATTCTGGTTTTAATGGTTCTTGTGGTTTTACTAAATTAGTTGAACCTATTCCAAATAAAAATGATTCAATATCTGGAGCATTATTTGATAACTTATTCCAAGGTACATATCCTGGATTAAGACCATTACCTGCTGTTCTTGTATCATAAGCTGAACCATGTGAAGAATGTTCATACATTAAATAATCTCGACCATTAGCATATGATCTTTGTTGTAAACAATAGTTACCTGGTGTATTTTTATTTCTGGTTGATGCCATTATATTACTTATCTATAATATTTTAATAAATATTTAATATTTTTTATTTTTATAAAATCATTTTATCAATTCCTTTATCCAACTCATCTAACAAATCTTTACTTACAACACCATTATTCACGTATTCTCTTAAACATTGATGAATAATATAATATAGATCATAATTAAACATTAAACTAAATGCTAACTTTTGTCCATCTTCTTCAAAACACATTTTTTTGCTAAATTTATTTACTAGTTTTATAAAATCTTTATATCCCTCAATTAAATGCCATAGTTCATTAAATCCTTCATCAAATTCATCATCTAAAATTGATTCTGCTTTAAAAGCTGATAAAAGTTCAAATCTATATAATTCATCACAAATAAAATGTATATCTGATTCATCATAGTTTTCATCAAAAGCTCTATCAGTATTTTGTTTTGTATCAAGCTCTTTATCTTTGTTAGAATAATTTTCTAACAATTCTAATTCAATACGCTTGTATTTTACATCTACAGTTATATCATATTTTACCATGTATAATATAATATTAATATTTGTTAGATTTTAAGTAATTATAATTATAATTTATTTATTTATTTTTATTAAACTAACAAAAATTAATTTTTTCTTAATATCTACCACCAGTTTGTTGACCTTCTCTATCTCTTGTTAGTTCACGAGAAGGTACACCACCTCTAACCCATCCTTCTGAAGCAACACCTTCAATTAAGTTATTAGGATTTTGAATATTTTGCTTAACTTCTGGAATCATAGGAGTAGTTCTATATGATAGATGACTTTTTTCACCCATCTTAGTAACACTACGTTTGTTAGTTCCCATCTCACCTTGAAGTATTTGGGCTTCCATTATAGGATCAACTGAACCACGTCCTAAATATGGAACAGTAGCAAATGGACGTTGAAATAGACTAATACGGCATTTAGGATGTGTTTGTGTTGAACCAATTAGAAGGCGAGATGAGTCATCAATATTAGAACCACAAAAATCTGAACCAAAGCCACCATTATAAATAATACCAGGCTGAGTTGTAGCTAATTGTTTAGCCTTACTCATAGAGCAATCAGAGATGCTATAATTTTGTAACATGTAGGAACAAGATTCAGAGTTTTGGATGGTATTTTGATCAAGGCAACAACTATCTGAACCAATTCTACTCATATTTTGAAAAGTATAGTTTGAAATGTAAGCCATTTTATTATATATATAAAAGACAATAATATAATATTTTTTATAATATTTAATAAATTTATTATATTATTTTATATTTTCTAAATACAACTAAACTAACAAAATATATAATAAAGGGTAATTAATATGCTAATTTGTTAGTTATATATGTTACTAAACTTATTGCTAAAAATAAAAAAGCCAGGAATATTATTTTTCCTGACTTTTTACTACTACTTTTACTTTTGCTTTGCATACCTCCTATTTGGCTTATATCAGAGTCTGTCATATGTGCTACAGTTACCATGCCAATTAAACCAAAAAATACTAAACCTACTATTAATAAAGTTAAATCCATTTTTATATATTAGATAAGTATTTTAATATTTTCTTTTTGTAGCACGTCTTTTTTTATTTACTTTTCTTTTTTTACTATATTTTTTATTACCTTTTCTTTTTTTAGTAATAAGTTTTTTACCTTTTTTAGAACGTTTACTTTTACTTTTGCGTCGCATACGCTTTCCACCTTGTAGTCTTTCTTCTATTAAAATTGCTCTATTATTAGGGTTAGAACTATCATCTCCAGAATATTTTGTTGTAGAATTTTTTATGTGCGTACAATTTACTTGTTCTCTACATAATGGGCATGGTACTTGAGACTTATTATTACATAGTTCCAATAAACAATCTTTATGAAATCTATGACCACTATAATAAGAATTTTTACTTGGATGAGCATCTACAACAGTTTTTTTATTTGTTAATGCTTTCATACAAATTGGACATTCACCATATCCCATTGGTTTATCATTCTCTTCTTCTGCTTCAGCTAATTCAGCAATTCTAATTTGATATTGAAGATTAGTTTCCCCTTCTTGTCTAGGATTTTCCTCACGTAATCTGTTTAATCTTTGTTCTTCTTCACTAATTTGAGGAATATACATTGATGGAATATTAAATTCACCTCTTAACCGCTCAAAAACTGAATTAATATCTCTAGAATGAGAGTTATCTAATTCTTCAGCTAAATTTGTATTAGTTAAATCTGCACCAGTTAAATCTGCATCAGTTAAATCTGCATCAGTTAAAATTATATTTATCATATAAGCATCAGTTAAATTTGCACCTACTAAAATTGCACCAGTTAAATTTGCACCTGCTAAATCTGCTCCTGTTAAATCTGCCCCTGTTAAATTTACTCTTGTTAAATTTGCTTGTATTAAATTTGTTCCTCTTAAAGTTGCTGCTGTTAAATCTGCATCAGTTAAATTTAAACCTTCTAAATCACCATTTGTAAAATATATTTCTTTTAAATTAACTCTAGTTAAATCTGAATGTTTTAAATCAACAAAGTCAAATTTAGCATTTTCTATTTTTGCATCAGTTAAATTTACATATGATAAATCAGTTAAAGTGAACATAGCACCTGTTAAATCTGCTCCTATTAAATATGCACCTGCTAAATCTGCTTCTGTTAAAATTGCTCTAGTTAAATTTGCTCCTGTTAAATCTGCTTCTGTTAAATCTGCTTCTGTTAAATTTGCTCCAGTTAAATTTGCATTTGTTAAATCTACACCTTGTAATTGAGCATTTGTTAAATCTGCATTAGGTCCTATATTATAAGTAACACCATTTGAACCTATAACTGTTCCTATACCATTTTCGTCTAAAGGCATATTATAATATATATTAATATTATAATATTTTTTATAATATTTTTTATAATATTTTTTATAGGTTAAGGTGTATCTTCAAACCCAGGATATGAACTCCTTTCGGTTTCTACTACTGTAGGATATTCTAAATCTTCATTTAATTTAATAATAATTGGCTCATCACTATTTGGTAAATGTAAAGGTAGTCTATCACTTATCTCTCTTAACTTCATTTTGTCATACAATAATGCTTTGCCTCTCCAAAATAATGTAAAATCTTTTGTATCTCTTGTTCCAGGAATCATTAACCAAGATGCACCCCATTCTCTATCTATTATTGATGTTTTTAAGTCACCAATTGTTGCTGAAGTTACATCTATTTCCTTTATACCTTCTCTTGCTTTTGATGACTTAGCAAATAAAGCAGGTAATTCAATTGTTCCACCTCCAGGCTTTCTAACATGTAAATGATAATGTTCTACATCTTCTCTATCATGTGTGCCACCTTTTTTATATTTTCTTTTAGACTTTTTATTTTTTACCCTTTTTCTTCTTCTTTTAATAGTATAAGCCATCTATTATATTATACTATTTTAAATAAGTATTTTAAAAATTTTGTTAGAACTTCAAAAATTTAATAATTTAAAAAATATATATTTAAATAGTAATCTAACATAATATTAAATGAGAGTCACTAAACGATCTAAAAACAATCTAAAAACAATCTAAATATCAAAAAGGAGCGAGATTATATTTGTTTAAAATTAATTTCTATTTTAGAGCTTAATACAGATGGTTATTTTTTATTAAATGAATTAGATAGTAATATAGAAAAACAGAATAAAATTTTAGATATAAAAGACGAAATACAGAAGTATTTTGCTGTTAGTTCTATTACTGCTTTTAATTCAAATGTTAGTAGTGAAACAAAGTGGCCATATTTAAATAAGAATATATCTTTCCGCATTCTTTTCACGCATAATAGCACCATCAAAGTCTGAAGATTTTGAACTTTTCATGTCGCCATACAAGTATTGAGAAAAACTACCCTGGTCATTAGTAACACGTGTATTAGGCATAGTATAAAAATTGCGCATTGACAAGTCATATTCAAAATTTGATGCTAAATCGCCATATAATTGTTTGTTAGCATTTTTAATATCAGGATTCATTCTTTGAACAGCTTTTTTAGTAGCAGTATTGATTTCATCATATACTTGTGGATTAAAAGAAGGTGGTGCCGACTTTCTATCAGGATTATCCATAATTTCAGTTAATAAAACATTACCCATTGGATTTTTTCTACTTACTGGATGAAACTCTTTATTTAAATATGGTTTTAAAGTATTTTGGTCTAATTTAATATGTCCAGTTTCATAGTCAATAGTGTTAATTGGTGTACTTTCATCTGCTACTGCTAAATTAGAGCCTTGTTTATTATTAAATCCTTCCTTACTATTTTTATTATACATCAAAACAAGCACTAATATAGTTATTAGTCCAATTAGTAAAAATCTAACATTTTGACCACTAAATATAAAACCTAAAACAGATAATATTATTACTAAACGACTAATAGCATTTAATTTACGTTCAGTTGTCATATATGTATTAGGCCATACTTCTGTTATATATTCTTTGTTCATTAATTCAGTTAAAGAAAATTGTGTTGACATTATACTTATATAATAAAAATATATATTAATTAATATTTTATATTTTTATTTATTTCTTTGACTTCTTCTTTTTCTTATCTTCTTTAAAGATAGAATCAGTACTAGCATTATCTAATGGTCTAGCATTAATAGGTGTTTTTTCTGCCTTTTCACCCATACTAAATACACTAGCGTTAGCAGAAGTATTAGTATTACCTTTTTGTTTCTCTTCTAACTTTGCCTTCATTCTTTCTTTAGCCTTTGCCATCTTTAGATTTTTATTTAATGCTGACTCCATTGCTCCCACATTAACTTTACCTTTACCACCTAATCCTCCCATCATATTACTCATCATACTAGCCATACCTCCCATCCCTGCGGGACCCATCTTGCTAAACATTTTTTCAATATTATCCATTCCAGGCATATTTTTCATCTTATTTAAAAGTTCCTTAGATTCTTCCATTAATTCACTTTCTTTAATTTCACCTGACTTCAACTTTTGGTCTAATTTAGAGCCAACTGTTTTTACCATTCCCATCAATTTACCAGGATTCTTAAATAACTTTTGAAACACATCGGTTGCTGACTTAGCATCATTCATATCTAAATCTAATTCATTTGCGGTCTCCTCAGCTAACTCCATTGCCAACTTTCCTAACTTACCTTCCATCATTTGATTAATATGTCCATGTAACTCATCTGCTGAAGGAAGACCTGAAGGTAGTCCAGATGATTCTTCTCCTTCTTTACCTTCACCTTTACCTTCGGTAGAAAAAAGCCCTTGCATATCAGCTAAAGTAGCTTCTAACTTGGCTTTCAATTCGTCTTCATTAATGGCCTCAAATAATTTAGCACAATCTCCAAACTTTTCCTTATCATCTATGCTACCAACAATAGCGAATAAAATTAACTGTAAATACTTCCAAATAGCTTCCTTAGAACTATCACTAAGTTCATCAGTCCATAATTGCTTAAATATAATACCAGGTAAGAACTCTGTATTTACATCAGACTCTGTCTTATATATGTCAGCATTTTTATATAAAATATCAAAAAAACGTTCAGGATAAACTTTAGAACAATGACGATAAACAAATAGAGACTTTTTATATTTGTCAGATAACATACATTTCTCTCTATCTTCTAAATTTTCAATTTGTGAATAATCTTTGTTTTTCCACCACTTTCTAATAAGCGCTTCATACTCAGGAAAAGTAGTAATCATATCAGTAGCAAAGTCATCAATAATCTTGTAAAAATCTTCTGGTAACTCGATAGAGTTAAAATTTGAATTTGTAGCCATATATTATTAATATGAATAATATACAATATATATTTAAGTCAAACTCATTAAATATATATTTTTATAATTAAAATATAAATATTAAAAATAATTATAAGTATTATGATATTTAAATATATAAAATATGCTAATTATATTTTACAACCAATAAGTTTAGTAGGGTTTGTATTAGTAATGAATAGAATAGATGATATTTATAAAAATAAAATAGACCAAAAAATAAATAAAATTGTAAATACAGATAATAACAAATAAAATAACTTATTCTAATTATTTATAAATTAACTATTTTTAATTAGGCATATGATTAATCCAATCATCAATAATCTTGTAGCTTTCAGGATGTTCTAATTTACTAGCCCAAACAATATCTTCATGTGATTTAATAACACCTGAACCTAACATAGCAATACCAGCATGATGATTTCCAGCTAAAACTAAAGTATATTTATCAGGCTCAATATCTACACGCTTAATAAAAGCAGTGTTTACTAATCTGTTTGAAAATTTAAGAAATCTTGACATCTTTTTTTTACGAAGTAATAGTAATAGTTATTATTACTATATACTAACAAATTGTCTTTAAGTTGTTTTTTTAAATCTTTTAACATGCCTAGTCCTATATTTTTCAGACCTTGCTCTTTTAATTTGTTTTTTAGTTAGTTCGCCAAATGTAATTGGTGTCTTTTTTGTAATACGTTTTGTAGGTCTATATACATCACTTTTGTATTTATATCCAACTTCACCTCTTTGATTTAACCACTTTTCAGCAAACCATCTACCTAAACCACTACTTTTGCTAGCTTTAGCAGTGTTACGCTTTCCTTTGTATGGTTGTTTGCTAGAACCATATTTATTACTAAATGCCTTTTTATAAGCTTGAACTAATAAGCCACTTCTATACGCACTATGCTTTGGATATTTTTTATATAATTGTTTTTTTGTTTTATTATATAAAGCATTATCAACTGGTTCATTTACCATTATTACAATAATGTTAGATTATTTAATAACGAATAATGTAATTTAATACAATGTATTTGTTAGTTATATCAATTGATGGATTTGTTGTACCAGTAGAATCTATGGTAATTGTATGATTATGTGATCCTGCAGAATCAATAGTAAATGTATGACTATGATCACCATTATAATTAATAGTAATACCAGTAGTAGAATTATTAATATTAGACCATGTTTTATACCCAGAAGAATCTGCTGAAAAACTTGGATTACTTCCGCCACTATTATTAAAATCATCATTTATAGTCCATTGTGTATGTGTATGTCCAGGATCATTTATACTATGACTATGATTACCAGTAGTATTAGTATAACCAGTATGACTATGTTCACCATTAGATGAAGATGTAGCTGTATGACTATGTAATGGTAACTTATCAGCAGTTAATGTAACACTATTAGAGCCAGCTTTTTCACCTAAAGTATTACTATTACTTTTACCCATAGGAAATCTTTGACTTAAATCAGGTAAGTTAAATGTATCATTATTAATAGAACCATATGTATCACCAATAGTAGTATATAAATTAGCATAAGTTGTTTTACTAACAGATTGACCATTACAAAATAACCAACCATCAGGAGCATTAGAACCAGCATAACAAACAATAGTACCAGATGGAACTAAAAAACCATAATCATTAATGTATAAATTAGACATTTTGTTAGTTAAAGTAACAGTATTTGTAGTCATTTTATATATTAATATAATATTTTATTTATTAATCTACTATTTAGTAGATTCATACATTAATGCAAGCTTTGAAAGATTTTGAATATATTTCATTACTTTTTGTTGATCTTCTAAATTCATTTCTTTAACTGGGCCACGCAGTCTATCAATTGCTTCCATTACTTTTTTAGATGACATGTTAGATAAATCCTCACTATAATCTTTTTCTAAAAAGAAATTAATATCACCATCATCAATTTGATTCTTATATTTTAAATAAATATATGATAACCAAATGCCAACAAGTAGTTTAGGGTTTGCCTTTCTAATCGCAGCTAAACTATTTTTAGCTGTTAAAATATCAGCATCATTTGGAAATGCATTGTGAATATCATCAAAAAACTCATTAAAATGATTATTAAAAATTGTTAGATAATTTACTGACATAATTAAATTAAAATATATTATATTTTAAAATATTATCTTTAAATATTAATTATTAACTATTATATAATTAATATAAATCTAACAAATTATTATGGACCAGTTCTATATTTAATATTTGCTATATCATTATCACGTTGTCTTTGATATTGTTCCATCATTTTATCACTATCTTTAATTTTGCCTAAATCACTACTACTAGTATATTGTCCGCCTTCATCTGGAGTTGGTATAGTAAAGTTTTCATGAATAGTTGAATAACTATGCATTTGCCTCATACCACCATTACCCTTTGTTGTTAAATCTTCAGCAGCCATATCTAAAAAGCTATAGTTGTCAGATGCAATTCCTGTTGAAAATCCGCCAAATGCAAATGCCATTGGTTCCATATTATTAAATGTAGCTTGCTTAATAACTTCAACTTGTCTAGGTTTTAAATATTTTGTTATGTCATCTCCATAAACAACACGATAATTTTCTTTTAATAAAAGCAATGCTGGCACTTTTGTTACATTTGGCGGCATTACAATTTTTTCACCATTTTGTAGGACAATTAATGTTTTACCAGACTGGTCTTTTACACGATTATCAATACAAATAAAATGTACTTCTTTAGCAACATCAGTTTTAGATAATTGTTGTAATAAACTTTTAGAGTGGTTACAAAAGTTACTATAATAAAGTATTGTACTCATTAATTTATCTAAAGCTTTTTCATTTACTAAATTTAACTAATTGCTAAATTAAAATAAAAAATTTAAATAAATAATTAAAAAAATTGAAAATAATTTTAATAATTATTAAACTATTAAATATTAAATAATAGACAATAATAATATATAATACAATGAATCCTAAAATTGATAATTTTACTGTTGATAATGATACTCTTAAGTTTACCTTAAGTGGCGTAGATGTTAGTTTTGCTAATGCTATTAGACGCATTATTCTTTCTGAAATTCCGATTGTTGGTTTTAAAACTATTCCATATGAAGAAAATAAGTGTAATATCTTAGCAAATACTAGTCGTCTTAATAATGAAATTATTAAACAACGTTTATCATGTATTCCTGTTCATATTAGTGATCTTACAATTCCCCTAAATAACTATATTTTAGAAGTTGATGAAGAAAATAAAACAGATACTGTTATGATTATTACTACAGAACACTTTAAGGTTAGAAATTTAACAACTAATACATATTTAGAAAAACATGAAGTGCGTAAAATATTTCCTCCATTTATTCCATCAACAGGTAAAGGTGAATATTTTATTGATTTTGTTAGATTAAGACCTACAATTTCTCCAGAAATTCCTGGTGAAAAATTAAAACTAACATGTGAATTTAGTATTGTATCAGCTAAAGAAGATAGTATGTTTAATGTTGCATCTACTTGTAGTTATGGTTATACAGTTGATAAAGAAGCTGTTTCAAAAGAGTTGCCTAAATTAGAACAAAGGCTTAAAGATGAAGGTAAAACAGCAGAAGAAATTGCCTTTGAATTAAAAAATTGGCCACTCTTAGAAGGCATGCGTTATACATTAAAAAATAGTTTTGATTTTGTAATTCAAACAGTTGGTATCTATGAATCAACTGAACTAGTTAAGAAAGCATGTCAAATATTAGTTAAAAAGTTTGATGAGCTTAAAAAACAAGTAACAAATGACCAAGTTAAAATTGAAAAATCAGTATCAACTATTGAAAATTGTTATGATGTAACATTAGAAAATGAAAATTATACTGTAGGAAATATATTAAATTTTATTATTTATGATAAATTTTATACAAATTCAAAGGTACTTAACTACTGTGGTTTTAAAAAGATGCATCCACATGACCCAGATAGTTTATTAAGAGTAGGGTTTAATCAAGCTACTGACACAAAAGATTCTGTAAGAGAGATGCTTATTTATTGCTGTGATGAAACAAGTAAAGTATTTAATATTATTTTAGAACGTTTTTAAAATAAGTATTTTAATTCATAATAATTAATAAAAAAAATTATTAATTATTTTTTATATATTTCTAACTACTAGTAGATGGTTAATTGTTAACATGTTTATCAAAATTTAACGCATACATTAATTGAGAAGGGTGTAATCCATTTACATAACTAATTACAACTGACATAGTTACATATAGTCCTTGCTCTTTGAGAGTTGACAAAAAAAGTTTATGAATATTAAACATATGTGTTTTGATTTGACCATTATATTGATTTAAGGGTGCTTCTTTTTTAATATAACAAGATACATATCCATTAAAAAGAGCATTAGTAAATTCATGAATTTGATTTCTATATTCAGCAAACTCTCTTTTACTTTCAGGATAATACTTTAAAAAGTCTCCTACCTTACCCTGATTACGCAATAATAAATACTGATATTGTAACTTAGGTTGATTTCCTTTTAATAAACGAACTTCTTCATAAGCAGGATTACGAATTTTTGTTCTAATATTATATACTTTATTTTTAATTATAACACCCATTGAACTTGTATTTAATATAATATTTTTATTAATATCTTCATAACTAGTAAAAGATTCTACTTGAGGAAATTTAATAGATGTTTTACTAAATACACCACTTGCCTTTACATCTTCCATATCAATTGATATTACTTGTAAAGTAGTATTATTAATATAATAAACAGCAACTAAGTAAAGTTGAGGTTTTTTAATAGGAAAAACAATACGGTTTTTAGGGTGCTGAAGTACAAAACTATACATAAAATGTGTGTTTAAGTTAATTGTAGAAAGATCTAAATTATTTTCTTTACAAGCTTCTAAAAACATTTGACTAAATGTAGTAGGCTCTTTGCTTTGATAAAAAGATACATCACCACCTACAGTTCTTCTAGTAGCAATTTGCCAACAATCTAAACTATCATCGTAAAATAAATTAATCATAGTACCTTCAACAAATTCTTCAACTACTAGGTCTTCACCAGTAGGAAACTGAGTAGCAAAACTATTAAACTCATAAGACTTAGGAGGAGCAAAAGCTATAATTTGATTATTAGAATTAATAACTACAGAACGTAGTAAGCCAAAGGTACCAATATCAGAAGGGTCCTTAGATAAAGTTTCTTTTTTATAATTTAAAATTTTATAAGTGTGATTAGATTTAGTAGTGTAATTAATAAGATTAATTCGACTATCATCTACAGGTTCGCTACCATTAATAATGCTAGTAAAACAAGAAAGGTCGTAAACAAATTGAGTGGACATTTTTAAACGAAGTAATAGTTATTGATAATTATATTATCAGTTTGTCTTTAAGTTGTTTTAATATATATTTACTTATAGATATTAAAAATAAGTATTTAAAAAAGATAAATAAATAATTTGAATTTTGATTTAAAATTTCTAATCTAAATATAAGATAATGTCTGAATCAGAAGTTATTGATGTTTTAGGTAAAGAAGAACAATCAGTTTTAAATCCAATTGAAAATATAATTGAAGAACAAAAGAAAGAACAAACATTATCTAATCCAGAAGTTCCTTCTCCTATTACTAACGAAGCAGAAGAAGCAGTGTCAGATAGCAAAGTTAAAGAAGAAATAGGAACATTTATTACATTACAATTAGGTGATGTAATATTAATTCGGGATCCTGCTAATGAAATTTTAGATAATAATGTTTTTTTAATTGATTATATTGATAACAGTAAAATAAAGCTTATTAGTGAAACTGATTTACAGCAAGTTCAGCTTAGAATTTCTCCTGATGGTGTTATTGGTGATGGTACTATAAGTCAAATTGAACTTTTAAGTCGTAATGATAATTTAGGATATGCTAAACAGAATGGTTTAGTTCCTGGGATATGGATTAATATTTATTTTGGAGGTGATATTCCTACTGTAGTTACAGGTTTAATTACTAATTTAGAAGAGGATATGATTGAAATAAAAACATTTCCTGAAAATCAAATTATTTATTTAAATTTTGACTATAAAGGCATACCAGAAAATATACCAATTGAAACAATTGAAATACGTAGTGAACCAGAAGTTAGTAAAAAAATAACACCTATTAGTGATGAATATGTAGAAGATATGTTACCTAGTAGTTCTGAAGATATAGGAATTAGTAGTAGTTCTGAAGATATAGGAATTAGTAGTACAGATGAATCATCTATATATAGTGCTGAATTAGAAAAAGAAATGACAATTCGTGTTCCTAAAGCAGAAATTAAAGATACATTTAAACAGCTTATTTTAGAAGCAGAAGATTTAGTATTAGGTGACTACTTAGGAGCCGTTTCTGAATATGTAACAGTTGATAAAGAAAATCAACGTTTTAGTATTGAAGCTCAAGCAAATGATTTGTTAGAAGAGATGGTTTCAAATGTACCAAATGAAAAAAGAACTAGAAGTGTTTTAAATAATATTCATACAATGATTACCCGTTTTGTTCAATTAAGAGAGATGAGTTCTAGTTATGATGAATATAATAATGTTATTGGACTAACAACTAACAAAATAACAGCCAACCATAAACCATTAGTAGAATATTTATCTACATTTAAAAACAAACTTTATTGGCTTTTGTTAGTTGCTAGAAATATGAAAAAGGTTTATAATACATATGGTTCAAATGATGAATATAGTGATGTAGTATTTATAGAACATCAAGATGACTTTGAACAAATGAAAGCATTTTTTGAAACTTTTAGAGCAAATGCTTCTGCAGAAGAACAGAATAAATATATGGAATTATATACATCTCTTAGTCCATATATGCGTCCATTTAATAGCCCAAGTGAAGAAGATGCTGTTGATAATGTAATTGTTGAAGCTGATGTTGAAGATAATATTAATGTTGTTATTAATAATCTAAATGATTTATATTCTTCTATTTCACATGATTCTTTAATTAAATCACGTAGATTTGTAATACAAAGATATAACTTAGGTTTAAATAGATTACAAGTTGAAAACTTCAAAGGATCTAAGATGATTGGAAAACGTGTTAAACTAACAAATAATGATACTATTGCTGTTAATAGTATTTTAACCTTACCAGAACCTGCTGTTAGATTTTCACAAATTAATCTTCCTGGTTCTAATTTGTTAGTTAAGGCAAATTTAAATTTAAATTTTTTAAACTATTGGCAACTACTTAAGTTTAAAACAAATGTTAATACAGTTACTGTCGATGATTTAGATGCTGAGTTTGACTACAATGAAGACAATTTTGTCGATGAAATAAAAAATTATGCACTCGATTTAGATTTAGTTGATAGAGAAAAAAATACAAATTTACAAATTTACAAAAACTTTTTAAATGTTGTAATTCCAAAAACTCGTGTTTTGTTCTCATTAATTAAAAAATATATTGTTGGTAGATTATCATTAGTAGATGTAATTGGCTATTTAGAACCATTTTTAATTTATTCAAATGATTTATCATTTATTCAATATGGTGAAATTAGTGATTTTTTACGTACAAAAATTAAAGAATATAATAGAAATTTTATTGAAAATAGTAGAGCATTTTCAATCTTAAGAGGTATGAAAAGTAGGTCATTATTACCTAGTCCATTATTTACTTTATTGAAACCAAATGCACAAATTGAAAATATGGTATTAACTAAATATGGATTTCCTGATTATAAAGGTCAAAATAGTAATAAACTAACAAGTTCAGAGCTTTTACGTAAATTTACATTAGCTGACTTTGGTAATTTATATAACACTGGTGCCGCGTTTGAAAATATTTCATTAATGTATCCAAAAGAGTTAAGTCAGCTATTTAATTATAATAAAGAACAATTAAAAGTAGCATTAGAAAAAGATAAACAGGAAAATGAATGTATTAATTACACTGTAGCTAAAAATTATGGAACCATTCAAGATATGGAATTAGATAATAACCGTGATATTTATTTTGATAAAGAATATGATACAACACCATATAGCATTTTAGATGATGTTATTAAAGAACAAGCTAATTTAAGTAGTGAAGAATTTAAAAACTTTTTAGAAGTTAAATTAGAAAATCAATATAAATATGATAAGGTTGACGCCGAATATATTGCTGAAAGTTTAATAAATGGACATAAAAAAGTTAGAGATGAACAAATAGCAGTTGTTAAATTACCATCTGGTGATACAGCTTATTATAGACGTAGAAATAATATTTGGGAAAAGGATGATACTGTTATAGGAAATGGTGCTAATACAAATGAAGTTTTATGTTTAGTTCAAGATCAATGTTTATATACACCTAACAAATCAGATGGACAATGTGATTCCATTGAAATGACAAAAGATACAATTGTTAGTAATGCACTTAAAAAAATTATTGAACAATTTGATAAAAAATATGAAGTTACTCAAGAGAAATTAAATAAAGAATTAAAAGAGCAATTAGAACATTATGCACAACTATTTGATAAATTAGATGATATTCAACGTGCTAAATTTTATAAATATAATAATTATTGTTATAATCTTGGTAGAGAAATTGAAGAAGAACAAACTAACATTGTTAGATCTCCATATGCTAAATTGCGCGATATAATATTAGGTCAGTCAGATTTTGTTAAAAAACAATCAGATATTTGTCAATTTACTAGACTTTATACATATGATCCAAATCCTAACAAATTTAATGAAAATGATAATGATTTTGAATCACCATATTGGTTTTATTGTAATAAAACTTTTGTAAAACTAATACCAATATTTTTATTTAAACTAGCAGACACTTATATAAACAATCCTGGATACTATGATACCATGATGAATAATATTATTTTAGAACAAGGCACTAAAAGTGATGACGGTGATAAGTGGGTAGATAAATATAGTGGTTATACTATCAAACAAGTTGACTTTGATTTAGAAGAAGGATATGAAGAAAGTGGATTTAAAATTAGTACACGTGCTGTGTTAGAAAAAGAACTAAGTGAAGCTTTAATTATGGGTCCACAAACACAAGGTAAAAAAGTTTTAACACCTCAAGGACAAACAGTTTCTAACATTATTACAGCATTAGAAAGTTTTATGGGTGTAAACTTAGAAGATCAACGTGAGTTTATTATTAAGACTGTAACTGATTTAATTAATGATCCTGTTATTTTAGAAAAAGAATCTTTATATACAAAACGCGTTGAAGAAGCAGCCAAAAAAGGAAAGAAGTTGCCAACATATGCGTTTATTTTTAATTCAACAATTCTTTATTTATCACTTGGATGTATTTTAATTGGAATTCAAACAAGTATTCCATCTATCAAAACTAGAAAAACATTCCCTGGTTGTGTTAGATCTTTTAATGGATTTCCATTACAAGGCGATGGTGATTTATCTAGTGTTCAATATATGGCTTGTGTAGCATTTAAAAGTTTAAAGAGTTCTAAAAATATTTCAACTGTAAAACCATGGAATGTACTAGCACGTATGCCAGAAGAAAAGATTGCTGAAAATTTAAAATCATTTATTGTTAAGTATTTACTAACAAATCAAGATGTTATGTTAAAGATTAAAAACAAAATAGAATACTTAGCAACAAATCCACCTGATGATATTCCAGAAGAACATAGTTTAGTTAAATGGACTACATTTTTACCACCATTAATGAAGTTTCAAGTTAAAAATTTAGAAAATGTTAGTGATGAATATGTTGATGAATTAAAAAATGATATTAAAATTGGTTCACATTCTCAATTTGATAAAATAGATGTAATTGAATCAAAAATTATAGCTTTTTCAATGGCAATACAACAAGCTATTCAAGATATTGTTGAGCAAAAAGAGTTAATTTTACGTAGTTCTACTGCTCCATATATGGATAATGCTTGTTGTAATGAAAAAGATAATCAAAATATATCAACTTTTCAATATTTTGTAAATGACAATCCACAAATTGGTTCTTATAATGAAATTGTCTATAGTTTATCTAGATTATTATATGATGTTAAACTTCTAACAAATGCTCCAATTATGTATGCTGATATTAATTCTAAAATGATTTATCCACCTGTAACAAAAGATTATAGTGAAGAAACTATTTATCGTGCATTTATTGTATTTTGTAAATTTAATTCATTAATGCCAATGTCTAAAAATTTAATTTCTATTTGTAAAGAAAAACCTGAATATCTAACATTTAATGATTCAATACAAGAGCAAATATCTAAATTAAAAAGAGATGATCGTAACTATTCTGTTAAAGATTTTTTACGTTTACTTCAATTAGTTAATAGAGAAAATATTATACCTATTAATATTGATAATACTGTTATTTCGCATATACAAGCACTTCGCGATTTATTTGCTACACTTAATGATATAAATGATGAAACAATTGCTCCTTCATTACGTAATGTAATGGAATCATTGTTAGATACTTTTGATGTAGCAGTTACTGAAGATACACCTGAAATGCGTTCATTAAAAAATTATTTACAACGAACAAATAGTCTAATGCGCAAACAAATTAGTGATTTTATTAAAGGACATTCTAAACTTAAGCCAAATGATGTAAAAAAAGTGTCAACATTTGTTGAACAATTTGCAGTTTGGAAGTTTGATAGTGATAATAGAAATGCTGATAAGGTAATTTCAGATGATTCAATGTATAATTATATAAATTATTTTAAAAATTTTATTGTTTTGTTAGGTAAGGTATTTCCAAATATGATTTTAAATAAACAAGAACAAACTATTAATCCACATAAGTATTGGAAATTATCGCAAAAACATAACGGAGACCTAGTAAATATAGTAACAGAATATTATAAACCAATTAAAAAATTTTATGGTAACAATGTTATTACAAAAGTGTTACAAAAAATACAAAGTTTAACCGAAAATTTAATTATTTTATCAAATGTAACACCATGTATGACCGACATAAAATTAGGTGAAAAACGAACATATTCAGTTTTTGATAAAAATATTATAACTTATTTATATGATCATTATTTACTTCAAGTATTTACAGAATACATTAATTTAGCTGGAGATAAAAGTTTGTTAGTTAAAGAGGTTTTAAAAGAAGATTCAGAAGAATTAAATTTAGAAGAGGAAAATTTTACAGCAGGAGATTTAAAGGTTTTACAAGATAATGTAGCAGGTTTATTAGTAGCTTATATTAGAATGATGATAGAATCAAAAAATGCTATAAATTATTCATATGAAAATGTAATGGACCGTGTATTTAAGTTAAGAGAAAAAGAAAAAGATTTATTTACAGATAGACTTCAAAGTATGACAGATGAAGAGAGAAACATTGAAAATATACTTAAAATTAATAAATTAGGATTGTGGTCAAAAGGTTTATCTAAAAGTATTAAAGAATATGATGCAGAAAACTATGATGAAGAACGTGAAATGATGACAAAGTTAGCTTCATTAGAAAAAAATGTAAAAAAGAATACAAATGTAACAGATGAGAATTTTGAAATGTATGCTGATGACTATTTAGAAGACCAAATGGCTCAGGAGGCAGCTGATTTAGAAGAATATGATATATTGGCTGGTATGGATGATGATTATAATGATGGTGACCCTTGGGGTTATGAACAAGAAGATAGAGACGATTATAATTAGATAAGTATTTGAATTTTAAAATGTTGTAATTTGTTAGATTTTTATATTTTAATAATATATTAAATACAAATGTTATCAAGATTTATTCAAATTATGTTGTTTTATATTGTTTTATCTTATTTAGTATTTCCTGTAGGAGCGTATTATATATTTGGTCATAATTTACAAACTGTTGGTATGGGATATGTTGTAGGTAGTATTGTTAGTATAGTTTTATGGTTAACTTATGGTAGATATCTTGTATAAAAAAGTAAATATATGTAAATATAATATAATTACATATATTAATATAGATGTCAAGAGCATTTGTTAGAGAAAATACAACTTTAGTAGCAATAATTATATTTTTTATTATATTTGGACTAACATATTATTATCAATCTGGATTTTTATATAAGCCAGATGGTAGTATTAGACAATTTGGTATTGGTTATAAAAGTAAAACTATTATGCCTGTTTGGCTATTTGCTATTATTTTAGGCATTTTATCATATTTAGCAGTTCTGTATTATCTAACATATCCTAACTTAAACTTTGTTTAGTAACTATAAGAACAATTTTCAAAATTATACCCTTTTTCATTATTTTTATAATCAATTAAATAATAACATATATCTTGAATACATTTATTTATTTTTTCATCATCAATATAGT
>JACCEB011346882.1_pt1 | contig 18993 bp, 16 predicted proteins | sample 7454761 | NCBI WGS metagenome assembly JACCEB01 (sample SAMN15323454, study PRJNA562643) | freshwater metagenome | isolation source: river surface water | place: USA:Blue River Watershed | collected 2017-08-18 | reverse complement strand
TTATTAGCACGGGCACAAGGATTCGAACCCTGATCAAAGGTTTTGGAGACCTCTATTCTACCATTGAACTATGCCCGTATAAAAGGGAGCATTTTGCAATGCTCCCTCTATATCTTTCGATGTTCTATTACTCGATGATCTCAGTTACCTGACCAGCACCTACAGTTCTACCACCCTCACGGATAGCGAAACGCAAGTTCTTTTCCATCGCGATTGGTTGAATCAACTCAACAGTGATAGAAACGTTGTCACCAGGCATGATCATTTCAGTACCAGCAGGCAAAGAAATTTCACCTGTTACGTCTGTAGTACGGAAATAGAACTGAGGACGGTATTTGTTAAAGAATGGAGTATGACGTCCACCTTCTTCTTTGCTCAATACGTAAACCTCAGCTTTGAACTTCTTGTGAGGAGTTACAGACTTAGGAGCACAGATTACCATACCGCGACGGATATCGTTCTTGTCGATACCACGCAACAAGATACCTGCGTTGTCACCTGCTTCACCACGATCCAACAATTTGCGGAACATTTCTACTCCGGTACAAGTTGAAGTCATGTGTGAACCAAAACCGATGATTTCTACAGCGTCTTGAACGTTGATTACACCGCGCTCGATACGACCGGTAGCTACAGTACCACGACCAGTGATCGAGAATACATCTTCTACAGGCATCAAGAAAGGTTGGTCAACCAAACGTGGAGGAACTGGAATCCATTCGTCAACAGCAGCCATCAAGTTCATGATGGTTTCTACCCACTTGGCATCACCATTCAATCCACCCAAGGCAGAACCACGGATGATTGGGGTGTCAGCAGAGAATTCGTAGAACTCCAACAACTCGCGCATTTCCATTTCAACCAAATCCAACATTTCTGGATCGTCTACCATGTCCACCTTGTTCATGAATACCACCAAACGAGGTACACCAACCTGACGAGCCAACAAGATATGTTCGCGGGTCTGGGGCATTGGACCGTCGGTAGAGGCAACCACCAAAATCGCACCGTCCATCTGAGCAGCACCCGTTACCATGTTCTTTACATAGTCGGCGTGACCTGGACAGTCTACGTGTGCATAGTGACGGTTGGCAGTTGAATACTCAACGTGAGCCGTGTTAATTGTAATACCGCGCTCTTTCTCCTCAGGAGCAGAGTCGATTGACTCGAATGAACGCATTTCAGAAAGACCAGCGTTGGCCAGTACAGAAGTGATGGCCGCAGTCAAAGTGGTCTTACCGTGGTCAACGTGACCAATGGTACCAATGTTCAAGTGCGGCTTGGAACGGTCAAATGTTTCTTTTGCCATAGTTGTTTGTTTTGTGTTGTTTTGTTGTTTGAGCCAATGAGGGGAATTGAACCCCTGACCTTTTCCTTACCAAGGAAACGCTCTACCCCTGAGCTACATCGGCTAATCCCCACAAAGGCGAACCCTTGTTTCGATGCGAGCGGGAGACGAGGCTCGAACCCGCGACCTACAGCTTGGAAGGCTGTCGCTCTACCAACTGAGCTACTCCCGCATTGTTGGTATAAAAGTGTAGTGGGGGCAAGTGGACTCGAACCACTGAACCCGAAGGAGCGGATTTACAGTCCGCCGCAATTGCCGCTATGCGATGCCCCCAATAAAATCGACAGTTTCCTGCTACTTTTAAGGTGCACTTTTATACCTGGAGCCACCAGTCGGGATCGAACCAACGACCTACTGATTACAAGTCAGTTGCTCTACCAGCTGAGCTATGGTGGCTTTTAAAGTTAAGAACATCAATTTGTGGTCACTTTCACAAAAGGACTGCAAAAATAGTATTAATTCGTGAATTGTCAAACCCTCGGTGAAATTTTTACACATAATTTTTCGTGTCCACTCTCTATATACACACCCACCCCGCCTTCCTGAAATCGCCTTTCACCCATCCGAAATTCTGTTATACCTTTGCTGTTCATGCAAAAACGAACCAAAATCGTACTCGCGGTACTGCTGTCTACCTTCGCCATCCTTTTCCTGCTTTGGCGAAATCTCAACCAAACAACCGCGATATCCCACGACCTATTTGCCCTGAAATCGCCCAAACAAATCAACAAAATCACCATCAGCCCCAACAACCCCAAACTTCCCTACCTCACATTGGAGAAGGTCGATGGTAAATGGGTCGTTCGCGATGGATCCGCCACTTATCCGGCAGATACCAATTCTGTAAACCAACTGCTTTTCTGGGCGATGCCCAAACTCCAAGTGAAATGCCCCGTGCCCGATGCCGCCAAAGAAAACGTCATCAAGGACATCACCCTCAACGGCACAAAGGTCATATTTTCCAATGGCGACCTAGAACAACACACGATCTTCGTCGGCTTTGCAACCCCCACCCAAGATGCTACCTATATGTATTACCCGGGCACTGAGCGTCCATGTGAAATCACTGTACCCGGTTTTATCGGTTACTTAACTCCCTATTTCAATACCAATATCCAAGTGTGGCGATCTGTCTTTCTTGTTGATGTAAACAGCCAAGAAATCACATCGCTCAAAGTCACCTACCCCACTGCGCCCGAACAATCGTTCCAAATTACCCAAAAACAAAATCAAATTCAGCTCTTAAACGCAAAACAGGCGCCCATCCCAGCCAACCGAAGCCTCATTGCGGGATACCTTGAACTGAGCAAAACCCTGGCACGCGAAGCCGGTGAACCCGCAGCCATCAACCGCAAAAGCAATCAATTGAAATCGGTCATTGCCCAAACGCCCGTTGCCATTTTCGAATACGAATTCACCACCCAGCCGAAGAAAACCATCACCATCTTTCCAATGTCGGTCACTGAAGGCGAAACCTATACCATGGAAACCCGCGACGGCACACCCAAAACCGTTGAAACCACCTTGTTCTGGGCAAAAACAAACGAAGAACCCACATTGTGGACCATTCAAGAAATCATGCTCCGCAACCGACTCAAAACCCTGTCGAACTTCTTACAGCCATAGCAAACCGTGAAATTCCAGTTTTCCATCGCCGCGGCCATCCTCGGATTTGTATCCTCCGGTCCTACCGGTGCTGTTATCGGCTTTCTCGTGGGCATGTACATTGATTATGTGAACGGCCCCAAAGACGAAGACCAACAAGATTTCCAACAACGCACACGGTTTCAAAATCATCACGACCGATATCCACCGGTTGATTTTAAGAATTCACTGCTCATTTTGATTGCGGCCATCATGAATGCCGATGGCTCGGTACTCAAGAGCGAATTGGAATTGGTGAAAGCAATGCTCGTGCGCACCTATGGCGAAGTCGAGGCAAAATCCCTTCTATTGAGACTCCGCGATTACTTGAAAGAGTCGCACAACCTGGCCGAAGTATGCAGAAACCTCCGTATGCGGATGAGTTACTCCCCCAGGTTAGAACTCGTTCACATCCTGTTTCGTATTTCCCGTGCCGATGGCGAAATATCATCCGCTGAGATCAATTTGATCCAACAAATCGCAACACAGTTGGGTATCAGCACGCCCGACTACCTATCGATCAGGGCGATGTTTGTGAGCTCGCCCGATTCCGACTACCAAATTTTGGAAATATCCACCTCAGCAACCGAGGAAGAAACCAAGAAAGCATATCGAAAAATGGTAATGCGGTTTCACCCAGACCGACTTCAAGGCCTCGACGAATCTGAGATAAAAGCGGCCGAAGCCAAATTCATCAAGGTTCAGCAAGCCTACGAAAACATCAAAAAAGCCAAAGGTTGGAAAGGATGAGGGTACATATAGCGCTCTTCTTTGTCTCCCTGCTTTATGCCATTTTGTTTTCCTGGGCGGGTCAAATTATGCCCACTTTCCTCACCCCTGAAGCGTTTGTCATGCTTCGGGTCATCACGGCAACTTCGCTGTTCTTTCTCTTTTCGATGACCATTCCGCGGGAACCCATCCAATGGAAGCAACACGGTTGGGAATTTGCAATCTGTGGATTCTTTGGGACTTCTGCCAATATGTATTTGTTCTTTCACGGATTGGCCCTCACACACCCCATCAACGGCGCCATCCTGATGCTGGTTACACCGCTCTTTGTTGGAATATTCGACCATATTCGCTTGAAAGCCCTACCCCATCGTTGGTTTCTGATCGGCACAATCATCGCCGCGTCGGCAAGCATCTGGCTCATGGTTGGCAAAGGGGCCCACTTCAACAGCCAAACGCTCAAAGGCGATCTGTTTGTGGCGATCAACGCCTTGTTTTACGCGATTTACTTGGTGCGCGTGAAAAAAATCGCCCACCTCTACAAACCCATCACCATCAACAAAATCACCTTCACCTTTGGCACTTTGTATATGTTGCCCGTTGGTGGTTGGGCGCTTTACAACACCAATTTCGCCGCATTCACACCCAGCATCAGCGCCAAGGTCGTTTATATTCTGTTCTTCACAAGTTTCCTCGTCTACCTGCTCAACTCGTATGCAGTGAAAAAAGCGGGACCCACCTTGGCGGGACTTTACATTTATCTGCAGCCTGTTTTGGCCACAGTCATTGCAATGCTTCTCGGCACCGATAGCCTTACGGTGAGCAAGGCGCTCTTGATGCTGACAATTATGACCGGGGTATTTATCGCCACGCGGTTCTCTCTCAAATAATCCAAAAAATCGTTATCTTTGCATTTTATTCAGTTATGCGTACCAAAGAAGCCAACGACCTCATCAATAGCGTTATCGAAAGCGTAGAGAAAAGCGGTATCAATGCCGACAAGATCATCAGCCCTTTACAAGCGGCTCGCGAGCATGCGTTGAAAGAAAATGACCCCTTGGTAACACGCGCATTGCGTTTGGCTTGGCAACATGTTGAGTCCAACGAAGCGTTCGACATTGACTTGGCCGAAGAAATCGAAACTCCCGAAGAGAATTTCGTTTACTTTTTGTCGCTGATTGTTCGCTCTGAAAACGCCCTTAACCGCGACGAATTGCGGGTAATGACCAATCAGTTGCAAGCAGTTGCCTAAGGTCTAGCTATGCAGGGGATTCGATCCCATATCGCTCGCTTTTGTATTTTGCTCTTCCTGATTTTTCAGGGAAACAACCAACACAAACATTTCGATTTCAATTGGTCCTATCTCCCCTCCCACGAGCACGGAGATGTTCACTTTCATTCACATGAATGCGATACCCAATCCCACATTTCGGAAGATTGCGCGTTCTGTGATTTTACAAAAGTGGTGGCAGATGTCTCGCTATTCTGCCCAATTAACCAACCACAATCATTTCAGAGCATCACACCAATGGCCATTGCGCCGTCGGTGATTTTCATTTCCGCTGAACAACCCAAAAACAAAGCACCACCCCATGTTTAATGGCCTCGATTCCACGAAGTAATTAAACAAAACTGCATGTTTCAACGGATTTTCATTTCCATCATGGCACTCTTTTGCTTTGGCGATGGCATCGCCCAGAGAAAGGACTGTCCCTATTTTTTGCGTCTGAGAATCCTTACAGAATCGCCCCAAGTCCCTGTAAAAGATGGGAATGGCGCTGCAGACATTGGCCGCAAACCCGCGGATGGTGCAGAAATTTTCGTAGAATTGAGCCACTCCATTGCCCACGCCGATGCAGACGGATATGCCACATTGAAAGGCTTGTGTTCCATCACAACCGATGTAGAAATCAACTACCAAGGGAAACACCATCATCTAACACTATTGTGCAAATCAGCCGAAGAAACCGCCAATCGGAGCTTGTTCGTCATTGTTTTAAACGGAGACCGCGATAGCACCTTTGTGGTATCGGAAAGAGACTACCCGTCGAGCGAACAATTCCTGACCGAGACGCTTCCTTCGGCGCAAGTAAGGGCCCGCGCCAACACGCAAGGTGATGCCCTTCGCAGTGCACAACTCCAAGCGATGCCCTTGCAAAATCTCGCTAGATCGTTGGAGCCCCTACCAATGGCTCAAACCCTTTCTACCGGTATGGGCATTGGCAAGCCTGTGGTACAAGGCATGTTCGGACAGCGGTTGCCCATTTTGAACAATGGCTTTAGGATAGAGGGACAAACTTGGGGCCTGGATCACGCGCCTGAAATTGATTTGTGGGGAGCGCAAACCGTTCAATTGCTCCGGGGAACTGAGGCATTGGCTGTCGCCGCCGACGCTTGGGGCAACGCCATCAACCTTGTAAACCATTACGATTTCCACCAATTCAACCGCGATTACACACAATTGCTATCAACCCAATCCAATGGGGGTGGAATACAAGTTGCTGGTCGATACATTCAGGGCAGAGAGAAACAGCGACCCGGAAAATCAAAAGGAGAGCTTTCACTGCTGAGGCATCCTTACGGCAAAGGACATTATTGGCTTTATTCGGGAAAAATCACGGGAAACTACAACACGCCCACCCACACGCTCAGCAACACGGCAACGCGCGAAGCGAGTGTATCATATGGCAACTTGTGGAACAGTGAAAGGGGCTATTGGGGATTAAAAGCGAAAGCCGAGCGGGAGTTTCACGCAAAAGCCTACTTCTTCACTGGTGGTATTTTCTCTGAAAGCCACATCGGCAATGTCAATGATTTGTTGTTGGCGATGCAAAGAAGCGAACCGTTGAATGATGCGTCCTTTAGTTACCGCATTCAAAAACCGATGCAGCAGGCAGGACATTTTCAGGCGAGCTACAACAACCGAAATGAAGTGCTGAACAAATTTGTCGTACACCACAAATTCGCCGTGCAGTTGAACCAGCGTTGGGAATTTGACCCCCACCGGAGCACTGCAAAAACCTTTGCGCAATTGAACCTATGGCAGGGTACAATCAATCAATACACGGGCTTTTCCAGAATCAGACCAACCAGTCAATGGCAATCAAAATGGGTATTTCAAAACACGAGCCAATGGCAGCGATATGCCGGCTATTATTTCTTACCGGATTACCAGCAGTGGCAGCCCAATTTGCATTGGCATCTGAGCAACACCCGTAACGCAAGAGCCCAACACAGCCTGGTTTTACGCAGTGATTATTTGATTCGTAACGCATTCCCAAAATCGAACGGACAGGTAACAGAATCATGGCAGCGAAATTTTGGTCCTTCTGCCGCTTATTCCCTTGTCAAAGAAATGGGCAATCAACAATGGCAACTTCATTTAAGCCAACTTTGGCGGGCCCCGAGTGTAAACGAGTTGTACACCCGCGGCGTTCATCACGGGGCGGCATCCTATGAGGAAGGCAATGTTGCGCTGAAGCCGGAAACGGGACAGAAAATTGAATTGTTGTGGTTGGCAACAGGCAAAACGCACGAAATCCGCGCTACCACTTTTTACCAGCAATCGCAGAATTTCATCGCCCTGTTCCCGATGGCCACACCCATTTTAACCGTTCGAGGTGCTTTCCCCGGCTATGAGTACAAACAACTGCCAACCCAATACGCCGGCGCAGAAATCCAATACTCTCAAAAATGGGTTGATCGCGGCTTACAAATTGCTTTGAGAGCCGGTGGTATTTATGCGCGAATTAAACAGGGCGAAGATTTGCGGTACCCCAATTTCTTACCCTGTCCGAAAGGCAGCATCCAAATCAACAAGCGCTGGTCTCAGGCCACTTTATTGCTTGAAACAGTGGGCGTGGGCAAACAACCCTTTTACACGGCAGGCAGCGATTTTCTGCCACCGCCAAATGGATATATATTGGTAAACGCTCAATTGCAATTGAATACGAAGGGACACGACCAACACGCACATTGGGTGATTTACGGTGAGAATTTGGGCAATAAGGCGTATCGGGATTACATGGACCGATTCCGGTATTTCACCAATCAATCCGGCATGAACTTGGGGATCAAATGGCTGTACGATGTGCACCATCACCAAGTACATCGCCACGAAGGCGCACTGCACGATGAGCATCGCCATGAAGACAATTCATCGAAAAAGAACTAATCAAAACAATCAAATTTAAACACCATGAAAAACACAATTAAAAACAATAAAAACTACCATTTCACCTTTTTGGCATTCACTGCCATGACCCTATTTTTTGGCCTCACTTTCAGCGCTTGTAGCGAAAAAGAAGATGAAGGCGAACTGATCACAACGGTTAAATTATCCATTAGCGTCGCAGCTGGCACACCGATGGTTCATACTTGGCAGGATCTCGACGGTCCGGGAGGCAACGCACCAATATTGCCTGACACCATCACGTTGGGACAAATTACACCTGGTGGCAATGCCTACTTGGGGACCCTTGAATTCTGGAACGAACAAAATGGCAACAAGGAGAACATCACCTTGGAGGTGCAAAACGAGGCGCACGACCATTTTGTTTGCTATGAGGTTTCGAGCATGACGATGCCACCAACCGGTTTGTCGATTAGCGCCACCGACAAAGACAAAAACAACCTACCCATTGGATTGTCCACGGAATGGAAGCCCATGGGGAAAGATTTTGGGGTCGTGGTTGTTCGATTAAAACATCAACCAGGCATCAAAAATGGCACTTGTGCGGTGGGCGACACCGATGTTGAGGTTACCTTCCCTTACAAAGTATTGTAGCGATATGATATGCGGGCGGCGGGAATCCGCCGCCCGCATGGAGGGCTCGGCTTCGCCTCGCCCCCTCCCGTTACCCAATGAAAAAGCCCCGAATTCGGGGCTTTTTCATTATATTTGTAAAAATCATTTCCATGGCAGACAACCAAGCTTTAAAATCAACAGCCCTTTCAGATCTTCACACCGCTTTGGGTGCAAAAATGGTCCCTTTTGCAGGTTTTAATATGCCTGTACTTTACGATAATCTTATCCAAGAACACTTGTGTGTTCGAAATGCCATGGGCGTATTTGACGTAAGTCACATGGGCGAAGTTTGGATTGAAGGTCCAAAAGCCTATGACCTCATCGAATTCATCACCACCAACGATGTAAGCACACTGTACGATGGCCGCGTTCAATACTCTTGTATGCCCAACGCCACCGGTGGTATCGTTGATGACCTCCTGGTATATCGCTTCAACGCAGAGAAATACCTGTTGGTGATCAATGCAGGCAACATCGACAAAGACCTGGCTTGGATTCATGAACAAAACAAAAACTTTGGTGCCACCATCACTGATGTGAGCCCAGAATACAGCTTGTTGGCGATTCAAGGTCCGAAAGCCACCGAAGCATTGCAAAAATTAACCTCCGTAAACCTTTCTGAAATCCCCTACTACCATTTCGTAGAAGGAGAATTGGCTGGTTTGCAGTTGATCATTTCTTGCACGGGTTATACCGGCGCTGGCGGATTTGAGTTGTATGTGAAGAATGCCGATGCGCGCACACTGTGGGACAAAGTTTTCGAAGCAGGTGCTGAGTTTGGCATCAAGCCCATCGGTTTGGGTGCCCGCGATACCTTGCGATTGGAAAAAGGATTTTGCTTGTACGGCAACGACATCAACGACGAAACTTCTCCGATCGAAGCCGGTTTGGGATGGATTACCAAATTCAATCATCCCTTCATGATGAGCGAACACCACAAAGCCATCAAAGACAACAAGCCCACCAAAAAGTTGGTTGGTTTTGAGCTGGTAGACAAAGGCATTCCCCGTCAGCATTACCCATTGTGCGATGCCAGTGGTGCCGTAATTGGTGAAGTAACCAGCGGAACCATGAGTCCTAGCTTGAACAAAGCCATTGGCTTGGGTTATGTGAAGAGCGAATTCGCTACAGCAGGTTCTGAGATCTACGTGGAAGTGCGCGGCAAATTGCTAAAAGCAACGGTTTGCAAGATTCCTTTTATGTAAGGATTTGTGATCAAAATATTGGGGAGGATTCTCCCAGAAATAAAGGAAAGGGGTGTTTCACACTCCTTTTTCTTTGTCGCTCATTTTTGTTCAGAAATCTCAACCAACCCAGGGCTTGAATTTGCAGTCTAACAATCCAAGTCCAAACCCGCGAATCAAATCCAAAAAAACCCGTAAAGAGGAGCCCACTCATCGTAGGAAAACCCAAAAATCGAAATGAAACGCGCTAATCAAATCGCAACGCCTCAATGGGATCGAGTTTCGCCGCCTTCTGTGCTGGGTACAAACCGGCAACCAGCCCCACAACCACACACACCACCAAGGCCAAAACCATCCATTCCCAGGGCGCTACAAATCCCGCGCCCAATGCGGAACCCACCAAATTGCCAATAATCAGGCCCAAAATGATGCCGCCCAAGCCACCGATCTGACAGATTACCACCGCTTCAACCAAAAACTGATTCTTGATCTGCTTGGCTGTTGCACCCAAGGCTTTGCGCAATCCAATTTCACGGGTGCGCTCAGTAACCGATACCAGCATAATGTTCATCAAACTCACAGCGGCACCCAACAAGGTGATGATTGCAATGACAGTGCCTACACTCGATACCATTTTGATATTTTCTAAGGCCTCTTTGGCCAAAGCACTGCTCTGTTGTATGAGGAAATTGTCTTCATCGGTCGGCGTCAATCGCTTGATTCTGCGCATCATACTGTATGCCTCACTCATGCTGGCTTCTAAATCGATGACAGCATCAACGGCCACAGTTATCACACAGTTATCGCTCGCCATCTTCATGTCTCTCCGCGCCCTGGTCACAGGCAAAAAAATTACCCGATCCCCACCACTCATGCCCATGCTTGAACCCTTTGATTGCAGCTGACCAATAACCCGATAAGGCTTCCCATTCACCGCAATCACCTGATTGAGTGCGCGATCTTTACGCTGGGAACCGGGAAACAATTTCTCCACGATTTCCTGTCCCACCACCACCACTGGCACCGCATGATTCACTTCATTATCGGTAAAGGTTCTGCCCGATTCTAGGTCGTAGTTTGCGGTTTTCAAATAATCAGCATCCACACCGAGAACCCGCACATTGGGGTTGGTTTCGGCCGACTGAAAGGAGGCCTTGGCTGTAAAATCGGCATTGACTTGCAAAGCGACCGTCGCTCCCTGCGCTTCCATGCGCTTTTGAAACTCCCAAGCTTGATCAAATTTGATCGGCTCACTGTTGTCTGATTGGCCAAACTTCCGCACACCAGAAGCATTCCGAATGGTGTAACTCTGCGAACCCATCTTACTGAAGGTCTTTGTCACCGCGATTTGCATCGCACTAATGCTTGTAAGAATACCCACCAAGGCAGCAATACCAATGGCGATAATACTCGATGTGATTACAGCGCGGGTTGCATGGGCTTTGACAGAACCCAGCCCTTGTTTGATATTTTCAGCGAATAACGACACGCCTTAGGCCGAGAACGATTGTCCACAACCACAAGTGGAACTTGCATTGGGATTATTGAAAGAGAACCCCCGATTGGCCAAGCCATTCTCCCAATCCACTTCCATGCCCAAAACATACATCACGTGGGCTTTGTTCATCACCATTTTGATGCCTTCCACCTCGTATTCATTATCGCCCGCCTCTTTCTTGTCGAAGGCCAACAGATAACTCATGCCCGAGCATCCACCACCTTTTACACCGATGCGCAAAAAAGCGTCTTCCGACAGCTCCAAGTTGGCTTGTAAGCGATGCAATTCATCCATGGCAGACTTTGTAAAGGTTACAGGTGCGGTTTCTACAGAAGGTGTTGCGGTTTCCATAAATACAAAAATACAACCACAGACGGAAAGTAGGTATACTTGTCGACAAACGCTTTGTATCTTTGTTGAATGGAATTTCTCGTTGCACTCACGCCCTTAGCGATTTTCCCTGCGGGCACCGACACCATCTTTATCCTCTGTTTGATTGTATTGCCGGCGCTATTGGTTTTTTTCACCGCCCAGTACATGATGAAGCAGCACATCGCCAACAGCGTTCAGCTGGTGAAAACGGAAATTCTCAAAACCAACCTCAATACATTTACGCCTTTGAAATTACAGGCCTATGAACGCATCGCCTTATTCTTAGAGCGCACGAGCATTCCGGCCCTGATCCAGAGCTATGCGCAAGCTGGACAGTCGGCCCGCGGCTTCGCCGCGGCCGCCACCCATGCCATCAAAGAAGAATATAGCTACAATGTATCCCAGCAGATCTATGTAAGCACCCAAATGTGGACCTTGGTCAAAGCCATCAAAGAACAGCACATTCAACTGCTGCAAAATATTAGCGCCAGCCTCCCAGCAGAAGCCACCGCAGCAGACCTGAGCCAAAAACTCATTGAATACCTTCAATCCATGGAAGTACAACCCCAAGATCGCGGTTTGGAATTCATGAAAAACGAAATCGCATTAACGCTCGGACAATAACACCCATCGCCAGCATGTCAACCGAAAAAAAGAACAACAGCGGCCTGCCCATCGATGTAGTCTATGGCCCTAACAGCAATAGCAACAAGGCTTCTGAACAACCCGGACAATTCCCCTACACCCGCGGCGTGAAAGCCGATATGTACCGAGGAAGGCTCTGGACGATGCGTCAATATGCAGGCTTTTCAACAGCTGAAGCATCCAATGAGCGATACCATTACCTATTAAACCAAGGCACAACCGGACTATCCGTGGCCTTCGACCTACCCACACAAATTGGCTATGATTCAGATCACGCCATGAGCGAAGGGGAAGTCGGAAAAGTGGGGGTCGCAATTGATTCACTGGCCGACATGGAAATCCTGTTCAAGGGCATCCAACTGCAGGATGTCACCACCAGCATGACCATCAATGCCACCGCCTCTACGTTGCTTGCGATGTACGTGGCCTTGGCCAAAAAGCAAGGTGCAGATTTGAGTAAAATTGGTGGCACCATACAGAATGATATATTAAAGGAGTATGCGGCGCGGGGCACTTATATCTATCCCGTGAGACCAAGCATGCGCCTCATCACCGATATTTTCGAATGGTGCAGCAATGAGTTGCCCCGATGGAATACCATTTCCATTAGTGGATACCACATTCGTGAAGCAGGCTCTACGGCAGTGCAAGAGTTGGCCTTCACCTTGGCCAATGGCAAAGCCTATGTGGAAGCAGCCAAGAAAAAAGGATTAGACGTGAATGTCTTTGGCAAGCGATTGAGTTTCTTCTTCAACGCACACAACGATTTCTTTGAAGAAGCCGCAAAGTTCCGCGCAGCAAGACGCATATGGGCCAACATCATGAAAAGCATGGGCGCTACCAACCCCGATGCCATGATGCTGAGGTTCCATACCCAAACCGGGGGATCTACACTCACCGCACAGCAACCTGAGAACAATATTGCCCGCGTAACCATTCAAGCACTGAGCGCTGTACTAGGTGGGACGCAAAGTTTGCACACCAACGGATACGACGAGGCGCTGAATCTGCCAACAGAAAAAGCGGCACGAATTGCCCTCAGAACACAACAAATTATCGCCCATGAAAGTGGGGCAACCAGCACCGTAGACCCATTGGCGGGCTCCTATTATGTAGAACACCTAACAGATACGCTCGAAGCAGAGGCCATGAAATTGATTCAATACATTGATGACATGGGTGGTTCAGTATCTGCCGTTGAATCGGGTTGGATGCAAGAACAAATTGCACGAAGCAGCTATGAAGCACAAAAGGCGATAGAAAAAGGAGAGCAAATTGTGGTGGGCGTGAACGCGTTTACAACGAATGAAAATGAGTCAATGCCATCCTTCAAAATCAACGATAGCATCCGTCAACAGCAAAGCGAGAAAATTGCGCTGATTCGCAGCCAAAGAGACGCTGAAAAATTTGAGTCAAGCATCAAAAATCTATCAGAGGCAGCGTCCGGCGAAGGCAATTTGATGCCGCATATTTTAAGCTGCGTGGAGTCTTATGCCACATTGGGTGAAATCGCTGATATACTGCGAAATAAGTTCGGGGAATACCAAGGATAATTACTTGTTTCAACAAGTAAAAACCACCTCGGAAATGGAGGATTTCCATACCAACTTGTTCCTTACGAAAAAAAATTAAAAAACAAGCAAAAAAAATTAGCAGTTTGTGAATTTTGTCATTTTCTTAGCACTTCGGTAATCGAGAAACGCAGCACTTGAATACCAACTACTTACAAGTAAATACCAACAAAGGATTAACAAATTAGAGCAGAAACACCGATGACAGACAAAAAGGCACACGAAATTTCTTGGCAAGAATGCCTTACCATTATCCGTGACAACGTCACACCCCAGAGTTTTAAGACTTGGTTTGAGCCAATCAAGGCGGTCAAATTGGCCAACAAAGTGCTCACCATCCAAGTCCCTAGCCAATTTTTTTATGAATGGCTGGAAGAACACTACGTTCAGTTGCTGCACAAAACCTTAAAGAAAGTTATCGGCCCAACCGCCAAGTTGGAATACAACATCATCGTGGAAACCTCTGCTCCGGGCCACGACACAACCCCTTACACCATCAACCTACCCACAGGTAGCAATTCTACCAAATCAGTACAGAATGAGTTGGGAATGCCCATCAACATGGACACACCCATCAAAAACCCATTCATCATCCCTGGTTTGAAGAGAATGAACATCGATAGCCAATTGAATCCCCGCTACACCTTCGACAATTTTGTAGAAGGCGATTGCAACAAATTGGCAAGAAATGCAGGATTGGCCATCGCACAAAAACCCGGCGGAACAGCATTCAACCCTTTGATGGTCTTCGGTGGCTGCGGATTGGGAAAAACCCACCTCGCCCACGCCATTGGTAACTTGATCAAGCAAACCCACAAGCAAAAAGTGGTTGTGTTTGTGAGTGCCGAAAAATTCATCAACCAATTTATCGACTCAGCCAAGCAAGGCAACAACAACCAATTCATCAATTTCTACCAATACCTCGACGTATTGATCGTTGATGATGTTCAGTTTTTTGCCAAAAAAGAGCGTACGCAAGAGATTTTCTTCCAGATCTTCAACCACCTGCACCAAAACGGCAAGCAAATCATCCTTACTTGCGACCGTGCACCCAAGGATTTGAAGAACATGGACGAGCGTCTTCTTTCCCGTTTCAAATGGGGATTGAGTGCAGATTTGAATACCCCCGATTTTGATACCCGCGTTTCCATTTTGGAAAACAAAATGTATCAAGATGGTATTACCCTCAACCGCGATGTGGTTGAGTATTTGGCCCACAACATCGACACCAATGTGCGTGAATTGGAAGGTGCCTTAATTTCTTTGTTGGCGCAGGCCAGTTTGACACGCAAACAGCTCGACCTCAACCTCGCAAAGCAAATCGTGAAGAATTTCGTCAAGAATTCTACCCGAGAAATCAGCATCGAGTACATTCAGAAGTTGGTTTGTGACTTCTACAACATTCCAGTTGAAGCGGTTAAATCCAAAACCCGTAAACGCGAAATTGTACAAGCCCGTCAGATTGCCATGTATTTCACCAAAGACCTCACAAAAGCCTCTTTGAAAAACATTGGTATCTTCTTCGGTGGCCGTGATCACTCTACTGTGATTCACGCTTGTCAAACCGTGAACGACTTGATCGAAACCGATAAGAAATTCCGCCACGACGTGGAAGAAATCGAAAAGCGCATCAAGATCAATACTTTCTAATCAAACCGTGGCCTAAACGCACCGTCGTTCTGAACCACGAATCATTTTCCATTTTTTGGAATAGGACGCCAAACCCGAGAACACAACACTGACAAGTCATGTTAAAGTTTTATCGTTCCTTTCGTTTTGCCCTGAATGGATTGTGGTTGCTCCTTAGCACGGAGCGAAACTTCCGAATCATGGGTGTTGTTTGCATCATCGTAAACATTGCGGGATTTTCACTTGATGCCTATGGCGAACACCTCAACCGATTTGAATGGGCCATCATTTGGGCCGCAATGGGATTGGTTTTTGTGTCGGAAGGATTAAATACGGCCCTCGAAACAACCATTGATGTACTTCACCCAGATAAACATCCAATGATTGGTCGCGCCAAGGACATGGCAGCGGGAGCCACACTCTCTGCAAGTATCGTATCAATCATCATTGGGATTTACATCTTCGCACCACACGTGATGTCGATTCTGCAAAATTGATCTGAAAAATTAAAAGCCCAGTTCCTTGAGCTGCTTGGCGTCAATTTCGCTGGGGGCGTCAATCATCACATCCCTACCGCTGTTATTCTTTGGGAAGGCAATGTAATCGCGGATGCTCTCCGACCCCCCGAACAAACTGCACAAACGGTCAAATCCAAACGCCAATCCACCATGTGGGGGCGCACCGTATTCAAATGCATTCATCAAGAAACCAAACTGTGCTTGCGCCTCTTCTTTGCTGAAACCAAGCAAGTCAAACATGCGAGATTGCAATGCGCGGTCGAAAATACGAATTGAACCGCCTCCAATTTCTACACCGTTGATCACCAAATCGTAAGCATCGGCACGCACTTTTCCTGGATCGGTGTGCATCAAGGCAATATCCTGTGGCAACGGACTTGTGAATGGGTGGTGCATGGCATGCCAACGACCACTCTCCTCGTCGTGTTCCAACAGTGGGAAATCCAATACCCAAAGTGGTTTATAATTGAAAGGATCCCTCAATCCCAACTCAGAGCCCATCAACAAACGCAACTCGTTCAATTGTTTGCGCGTTTTGTGCAACTCACCGGCCAAGAGCAAGATCAAATCGCCGGGTTCAGCACCAAACGCTTCTTTCCAAGCCGTCAAAGCCTCAGCGTCATAGAATTTATCAACCGAACTCTTCGCGGTGCCATCTGCTTCGATCCTACACCAAACCAATCCTTTGGCCCCAATTTGAGGACGCTTTACAAAATCCGTCAATCCATCCAACTGCTTGCGGGTATAGCCCCCTGCGCCTTTGGCACAGATACCAATCACAGAATCCACCGAATCAAACACCACGAAATCCTTACCACTGATCAAATCCACATCAGACTCAGGCGATTTTAACTCAACAAATCGCATATCGAAACGAATATCTGGCTTATCACAACCATACCAACGCATCGCATCGGCGTAATTCATGCGAGGAAAATCTCCAAATACCAATCCCTTCTCCTTTTCAAACAAATGCTTGGCCAATCCTTCGAATGTCTGCAGAATGTCTTCGCGTTCCACAAAACTCATCTCGCAGTCGATCTGGGTAAATTCAGGCTGTCGGTCTGCCCGCAAATCCTCATCCCTAAAGCACTTCACTATCTGAAAGTACCGATCAAAGCCGCTCACCATCAACAACTGCTTGAAGGTCTGGGGGCTTTGCGGCAAAGCGTACCACTGTCCTGGATTCATGCGAGAGGGAACCACAAAATCGCGGGCTCCTTCGGGCGTGCTCTTGATCAAAACAGGGGTTTCAACTTCCAAGAATGAAGCATCGCTCAAGTAATTGCGTATTTGTTGCGCCAAACGGTGTCTCAGTTCCAAATTGGCACGAACCGGATCCCGGCGCAAATCCAGATAGCGGTATTGCATCCGAATATCGTCGCCACCATCCGTATCGTTCTCTATGGTAAATGGCGGTGTCTTGGCTTGGTTTAACACCACCAAATCCGTAACCACAATTTCGATATCACCAGTGGGCATCAACGCATTTTTCGACTCGCGTTCTGCCACTTTCCCGGTAACTTTCACTACATATTCCCGTCCCAATTCACCCGCCTTCGCCAACATTTCAGCGCTGTATGCTTCGTTAAAAGACAATTGTACAATACCATATCGATCGCGCAAATCCACAAACGCCATAGACCCCAACAAACGAACCCGAGCAACCCAGCCCGAAAGCGTTACCGTACTACCAACGTGCGACAAGCGCAATTCTCCACAAGTATGCGAACGAAACATAGGTGCAAAAATACAATGCTAAACATGAAAAGCCTTGGCGAAAAATGCCAAAACCATTATTCTTTTTGCGATTCTGGCCAACCTTGGGCCTTGATCTCAAATTGATTACCAGATTTGGTCAACAACATATTCTTTGAGGTAACATCCGTCACGTAGCCAATCACTGTAAAATCAGGCATCGTTTTGATTTTCTCATAATCCGACTGAGCCACGGTAAACAGCAACTCGTAATCTTCGCCACCGTTCAATGCCACGATGCTTGGATTCAAATCAAAGGACAACGCAGTATCCAACGTTTGCGGATCGATGGGTAATTTTTCCTCGTACACATGAAAACCAAATCCATTGGCTTTGGCCATGTGGTATAATTCGGAAGCAACACCATCGCTCACATCAATCATGCTACTCGGTTTAACATCCAACATCTTCAGTAATTCCACAACGTCTTTTCTGGCTTCGGCTTTCAACTGTCGGCCCACGATATAATCATACTGCTCCAAATCGGGTTGCATGTTGGGCACTTCCATAAACACCCGCTTTTCGCGTTCCAAAATCTGCAAACCCATGTATGCGCCACCCAAATCGCCACTTACCACCAACAAATCACCGGGTTGCGCGCCACCGCGGTACACAATTTTGTCTTTGGCAACCCTTCCCACTGCGGTCAATGATAGCACCAAGCCACTGCGTGAAGTGGTTGTATCTCCACCCACCAAATCCACGCCATAATGTTCGCATGCGATTTGCATACCGGCATACAATTCTTCCACAGCCTCCAGAGAAAACCGATTGCTCAAGCCCAAACCCACCATCACTTGTTCGGCCATACCATTCATGGCATAGATATCACTAACGGCAACCGAAATCGCCTTGTAGCCCAAATGTTTTAAGGGATGAAAACTCAAATCAAAGTGCACACCTTCCAACAGCACATCGGTGGTAACCAGAGAAAAATGGTCACCTTGATCAATCACCGCACAATCGTCGCCGATACCTTTAACGGTTTTGGCATGTTTATTTTCGAAGTGCTGAGATAAGTGTTGGATGAGCCCAAACTCTCCCATGGCGGCAATTTCTGTGCGATCTGAATTATCAAACATGGTGCAAAGATACACTTACACAACAAGCCTCACGCTCAAAGCGCAATACAAACGTTCTTGGGCTCGGTGAAAAAACGCATGGCTTCCCAGCCGCCTTCCCGACCAACACCCGAACTCTTCACCCCGCCAAACGGTGTACGCAAATCGCGCAACAACCAACAATTCACCCACACAATCCCCATCTGTAACTGTCCCGCCACCCGATGTG
>JACCEB010351412.1_pt1 | contig 18993 bp, 18 predicted proteins | sample 7454761 | NCBI WGS metagenome assembly JACCEB01 (sample SAMN15323454, study PRJNA562643) | freshwater metagenome | isolation source: river surface water | place: USA:Blue River Watershed | collected 2017-08-18 | reverse complement strand
TGCTGCATCGCGAGCGCTCGATGACTAGCTTTATGTCGCCATCAAGGATTGAATCGGTTATCGGTAGACCCCGTCCCAAGCCTTATCTTCAACAGTTGCCGATTTGCCATCAGGGCTAACCGTAGGGTGATTTAATTCAAACATGTTCTCGGTACCGACGACCGCGTAATCCATATAGCCAAGTCTTGCTATGGGCCGCATGGCGGCTACGTCAACCCGACCATCACGCAAGTATTGGTCGTCAATATAAACCCCGATGACTTCTCCAAAAACAACGGTCCATAAGGAATCGCTCTTGCCTTCAGGTGGTGGGAGCTCAAGCGTTTTCCATAGTCTGCACTCAAGTGCGACAGGGCTTTGTGCAACCCTGGGTGCTTTGACGAACCGGGATGCCGCAGGGCTCAAGCCAGCAAGCTTAAACTCATCGATCTCAGGACCAACGGCGGCCGAACTCATATTCATGGCTGATCGCAATGCGTCAGTTGCAATCGAGCAAGTAAACTCACCCGATGCTTCGATGTTTCTGAGGCTGTCTTTGCGTCCACCCGATGAAAAAACCACCATCGGCGGCTTATCGCTCACCGCATTAAAAAAACTATAGGGCGCAAGATTCAAAACACCATCTGGAGAAAGACTTGATATCCAACCGATAGGCCTTGGTACGACGACTGCTTTAAAGGGGTCGTGCTTCATGCCGTGTTGATTATTTTTGGTGTCGTAATACATGTTCTAACCTTGTTGGCGCTTCAAGAGGTGATGTTTAGTGTCAGTTTGCAAGCGCAAGTCACCTGCATAACGTTCTAATAAACGTGATATTTTCTCGGCAGGCATTTGAAGCTGAGCAAAGGCCATGCCTCGGTCAAAAACCTCGGCATAGTCCTGTATCAAATCGTCGCGCAAGTGAAAGCGCGCCATGCCGTTAAAACAAATGATCTGATCTTTGACCGGGTCGAGTTTAGATCGATAACTAAACTGATAACTCGCATAAGCGAGGTCACCTGCACGAAGCGGATGCAAAAAATCCCAGTGAAATTCGCGGCCACCTTCATGAAAGCGCTCAATCATTGAGGCTATCTCGTCGCGACCGCGATGAACGCCGAAAAATCCATCGTCATAACTTCCCTCAGGATGGAATAACGCGGCAAAGCCTAAGGGATCAGGTGTGCAGGCTGCTCTGACAAAGCGATCGAGCAGCCCTCCAAACTTCGCCATGCAATCCATCAACAATCTGATCCTTTGAGCTTTAAGTTACTTAGATTGTTAACGTTATTTTGTGTAAGTTTTGATCAATTCCCGGGCTGAGGACAATAGCGCCTTGCCGTCTGCGCCGCGTTTTGTCATTTCTTCAGCCCATTCATCATCAAGACGATCGGTCGCCTGACGCCACTTCTCAAGCTCAGCCTTTGGAATTTGGTTGATGGTATAGCCCTGAGTGGCGGCGAAAGTTGCACGGCCAGGTACGTCATTGCCTGATTGGGTTCGTCCCAAAAAGGCTGAAAATTCACGGCCAGAGTTTTTGTCGATCACAGCCTTCAAATCGTTGGGCAGTGAGTCGTACTTGGCTTTGTTCATCGGCACGATAAAGACGGTTGTGTAAAGCGCCTCGAAACTGCGGTCGGGTTCAGCAACGTATTTGGTTAGCTCATGTACGCGTAAACCAGGTGCTACCTCATAGGGAATTACTGCGCCATCAATAACACCTTTTGACAAGGCTTCAGGCACTTGTGGGACAGGCATACCCACTGGTGTTGCGCCAAGCATCGCAAGCATTTTGTTGGTGAGGCGGGTGGGTGCCCTGAGCTTCATGCCTTTGAAATCAGCTAAGGTTTTGATCGGTTTGCTTTTTGTAAAGATATTACCCGGTCCGTGCACATGAACGGCGAGCAGTTTGACTTGTGAATATTCATCCATCGCATGCTTTTGAACAAAGTCCCAAGCAGCACGGCTTGTCGACTCTGCATTGGTCATCATGAAGGGAAGCTCAAAGATTTCCGATTTTGGAAAACGGCCTGCCGAATAGCCGGCCACTGTCCACACCACATCGGCCACACCGTCTTTGGCCTGATCAAAAAGCTGGGGAGGGGAGCCACCTAATTGCATTGCTGGAAAGATCTGGCATTGCAAGCGGTTACTTGAGTCCTTGGCGATGTTGGCACACCAATCGCCAAGCATTTTCGTGTGCTGTATCGACTGCGGTCCTAAGAAATGATGAACTTTTAATGTAATCGTTTGAGCGGCAACCCCAGCCGATGCGGTCATCATGGCAAGGCTAAAGGCAAGTGGGGTCAGGCGAATCTTCATTGTTATGTCTCCTCGTTGAATATTTCGCAAAGCCGGATCATGGCATGAGTGCGCTCAGCTCGTCTAATTAAGCGCGGGTTTCGTGCAGTCCAAGTTTTCGATGTAAAGGGCTCTCGTCTGCTAAAAATAGGTAACAGGCTTCATCGGCATTGGGGTTTGACAAATGGATAGACACATAGCCAGGCAGGCAGGCTGTATCTGCAAGATCAAGTCTGCCAAGGCTGGTCTCCGACTGCCCGGCAATCGACCAGCCGACATCGCAGCAACCCTCGATCGCATGCATCACCATAGCGCTCGATTGGGCAGGAAGATGACAGTGCTGCCCTGGCCCAATTCTTAGGGCATAAAAGCCAAGCATTTGCAAGGCATCGCTACCTGTTTCTGGGTTGATAAAAGTCAGTAAGGCGTTTGCTTCGCCCTGGGATGCTAAACGATCAAGACTTTGTCTTGTTTTTTCATAAGCGTAGTGCAGCATGGGATACTGGCTTGTATGACGTTTTAAATACTTTGTCGGTGCAAGTCCCGAGGCATGATAAGCGCTTGATCGTCTGAGTGGATTCTTATTTGCTACTTGCGTTGGGCCTGCCTCGTGGTAGGAGGTTTCAAGGTAATACACCAAGGGTAAGTCAAGCACATCAAGCCAAACCACGGGCGCTTTGCCCTCGTGGCCATGCTCATGCCAAAGTCCCGTAGGGGTGAGGATCAAATCACCACGCTTCATCTCGCAACGTTCGCCTTCAACCGTGGTGTAAGCACCGTCGCCTTCAACTACCATGCGCACCGCGTTGGGCGTGTGTCGGTGTGCTGGCGCCCACTCGCCAGGTAGTAATAATTGCATACCCAGATACATCGAGGGGCTTGCCTGCATGCGATCGAGACCATGTCCGGGATTGGCAAGTACAAGTACCCGACGTTCTGCTTTTTCTATCGGTGTCAGCCTGCCTGCTTCGAGCAAGAGAGGCCGAATATCGCTGTAGCGCCATAGGGTTGCCGCAGTACGAGGGCTTGGTCGATCTGCCGGCATTACAGCCCGAAGGCTAGGCCAAAGCGGCAGTAAATTGTGCGCCCTCAGCGCATCCACATAGGCCTGCGGTAGATCATCGAGTCGACCTAAATCAGTCATGAAGCATGTCCCTCAGTGGCAAGCAGATCGCCGCGCCAGCCATAAAGCCATTGAAGCGCGTCATAAAAAGCTTCGTTAGAGCGCCCTCGCCATAAATCATTGCGAACTAGTCGCTCAACACCTTCTGCGTGGTAAATCCGACCCATTTCACGTGCGGACAAAACGATGCGCGCGGTTCGGGCAATCCGTGCCTTTTGATAATGCTCAAAGGCTGACTTGAGATTTTCTGGGGAGCGCTCAACGCACTGGCCCAGGGTGACCGCATCTTCAAGCGCCATGCAAGCCCCTTGGGCCATGTATTGGGTGGTTGGGTGAGCCGCATCGCCAAGCAGGGTCACAAGGCCAAAACTCCACCGTTCGATGGGGTCACGATCGGCGGTTGCCCAGCGTTTCCAGGATTTGGGAAGATCGATCAACTGCCTTGCTTGCGGGATGACACGCTGAAAATAGGACTGAACTTCGTCGGCACTCCCATCACGAACGCCCCATTGCTCATCGTGTCGGCTGTGAAAGGTCACTACGACGTTGTACTGCTCCCCGCCGCGAAGCGGGTAATGAACAAGATGGCACTTAGGCCCAACCCAAATCGCAGCCGCATTCCAGCGTAAATCGGCCGGAAACGCCTCCCGATCAACGACGGCCCGATAAACGACATGGCCTGTCACTCGTGCTTGATCGCCCACATACTGCTCGCGAACCATCGACTTGATGCCGTCTGCACCAATGAGCGCAGCCCCGATGTACTTATTGCCCAGTTGGTCTAAGACACAAACTTGATCCTCGTCTTGGCTAATCGAGCTAACCCTGACCGAGGTATGAAAGCTGATGCTTGGGACCTTTAAGGCCGCTTCAAGCAGGCTATTGTGTGCATCGACACGGTGAATCACGGCATAGGGATTGCCAAATCGAGCTAAAAAAGCTTCGCCGGTTGAGACCTTTGCAACTTGGTAGCCATCGATTGCGTCATGCATAACCAGATGATCGGTATACACCGCTCTTTGCCTGGCCATGGGTCCGACCCCAAGTAAGTCGAAAGCATGGAAGGCATTAGGACCAAGTTGCATACCCGCACCGATCTCACCAATTTCGGCTGCTTGCTCGAGTACCTTGACCTTCCTGCCTGCTCTGGCAAGCGCAAGCGCTGCTGCGAGTCCACCAATACCGCCACCGGCAATCAGGATAGCCTGGTCTTGCTGACCTTCAGAAGAGGCACAATGCAGCATCAGCGCCACATCCTGCTGAATGCTTCAAGCTTAGGGGTTTGTTGAATGATTGCAGCCATTGTCATGATCATCATCCTTGTCGGGGCGGTCGCCGCCTGGCTTGGGTTTCGCGCGGGTTACCGCCGAGGCTGGGCCGAGCGCGATCAGCAACACAAGATCGAGAACTAAGCATAACAAGCTCGAGTGCAAGCATGGGTCCAGCCTTAAAAGATTTAGTTTTTCAGACGAGCGATCCAGCCGTTGAGATCCGCGCAAGAGTTGGCGGACATGGCCCTCCTTTGCTCCTATTACATGGCAATCCACTATCGCAACACAGCTGGGATCGCATGTTGCCAAGGCTGCTTGAAGGTTTTAGCGTGGTGACTAGCGATCTCAGAGGCTACGGTGAGAGCTCTAAGCCGCCTGGCGAGGCCGATCATCGAAACTACAGCTTCAGACAGATGGGCACTGACCAATTTGAGCTCATGAGCCACTTGGGTTTTGAGCGATTCGCCCTGGCCGGGCATGACCGGGGTGCACGGGTCGCTTATCGCATGGCGATGGACCATGCCGAAAGGATTAGTCGTGTCGCCTTTCTTGACATCCTGCCGACCCATTATGTGTTTAACCACATCACGGCAGATATGGCGATCGATCTCTATCATTGGTGGTTTATGGCGCAACCAAAACCATTCCCCGAAACCTTATTAAGTCCACATCCGGCCTACTACATACGCGATAAACTCATGAAGCAAGGGCCAGGGAAGGGCGGTTTTACCGAGGAAGAAATAGAGCGGTATATTTCCTACTGTACTCCAGAGCATATTCATGCAGTTTGCGAAGACTATCGCGCCGCAGCAACGATCGACCTGGCAATGGACCGTGCCGATTTCGAAGCGGGGCGAAAGATCAGCATGCCTGCAATGATTCTGTGGGGAGCATTGAGCCACACAGCCTTGCGGCACCAACCTGAAAAGGTCTGGCCCCTATATTGTTCTGATATTCAAAAAATGGAAGCCTTGCCTTGTGGCCATTACCCTGCCGAACAGGCTAGCGAGCAAACCCTGACAGCCTTTGAGGCGTTTTTTGGCTCAGTAGCGCGCCGGAGCTAGTTGTTAAATCCCTAGTAGAGACTGGCCATCCAAGCTAGTATCAGCGGCCACCAGCTTTGCTAGCTTTTGCTTACGGCAGAATACTAGTGGTGATGGTGCCCCCCCGCAGAGTCGAACTGCGCACCAACGGATTATGAGTCCGCTGCTCTAACCAAGCATGAGCTAGGGGGGCTCCAATGCGGATTATTTCATAAGCGCTGCGTTAAGTGTTTTTAGAGGGTCATCAACTCAATTTCCTTGGCCACCACCGCCTAGTTCAAAGCCTGGCTCTTTCATCTGCCAGAGCAGGAAGCTGAAGAGGTCGCTACTGCGCATGATCGTCTGGCTCAAACTGCTACCTGATCCATGACCGCTTTGATAGTCGAGCCTTAGCAACACCACTTGACGTCCATCCTGAGCTTGCGAAAGCCGCGATGCAAACTTTGTACTCTGCCAGACATCGACGCGACTGTCGTTAACGCCATGCATAAGCATCACGGCTGGATATCGCTTTCCGTCTTCAATGGCGTGATAAGAACTATTCCGTAATAAGGCGTGAAACTCTTTTTCGATTGATATAGTTCCATATTCTGGAATTTGTGCGGCTCCGTTTGCACGTTGCTCTGATCGCACGAGATCAAGAACGGCCACCGATGGCACCGCTGCAGCAAAAAGTTCGGGACGCTCAGTGATGGCTCTACCTACAAACATGCCCCCAGCACTACCTCCGTAAATCCCGAGTCGTGATGCCTGGGTGTAGCCCTTTTCTATAAGCCACTCGGCCGCGGCAATGCCGTCTTTCCATGTGTTGTATTTAGTGGTCTTCTTTCCTGCTTCGTGCCAGGCGCTTCCGAAGTTGCCGCCACCCCTTACATGTGCGATCGCATAAATGCCGCCACGCTCAATCCAGGCAAGCATCGAAGGACTAAAGCTAGGCTCCTGCGTAATCCCGTAGGCACCATATCCGTATAAGAGCGTCGGTCGCATCCCGTCAAGAGGCAGGTCAGATCTTAAAAGAATCGACATCGGGACCATAACGCCGTCATGACTTCGATACATGACTTCACGCGCGACCATATGCTTCGGAATCTTTAACTTTGTCGCAGCGCTTAGCTGGACGGCTTGCAGGCTATTCTTTTGTGGTTCGTACCAGAATCTTTGTGTAGGGTGGGTCCAAGTGCTGAGTGTGAGCATCACGCCTGTCTGATCATCGCTTGCATCCGTGGTGATGTTCCCCTCTCGAGGTGTCTTGATGACCTCGAGCGATAGCCTCGGAACAGTATGTATGTCCGTTACATTCGAACTATCTTTTTGCGTTTCGACACGCGCTCTTAGAAGTTCGGTATTCACGCCTCGTCGTCGCGTGATGTAAAGCGCATCCTTGCTGATGTCGACTGCACGAATAACCGCATCGGAGGCTTCGAGGACTGTCACCCACCGAGCAGTTGTTTGCGAAGCATCGCCGACCGATTCATTAGCAGAATTGCCCGCATGCTTGGGCTCCACGGTACTCATCAGTGTGCTCATGGGCATGGCGATCAACTTATGGGTGGGCGCACCACGGGCACTGAGTGCCCACACATAGCCAAATCCAAAACTAAGTGAGCGAATGTCATCATCGAGATGGACAAGCCTCTTCCACTGTACGCGATTTGATAACACATCACGACGAGGTGCGACATAAACGCTCAGTCGCCTATCAACCCCTCGAATGACCGTCAGTGCTAGTAAGTCTGTCTGCGGAATCTCGCGAAGATAGCCGCTACTAAATAGGGGTAGCTTTTCCTCTTCAAAGGCGCTGGCCCTAAAGACGATTCGCTCAGGGTCGGGCTGCTTAAGATCTAGATAATGGATCGCAGTGTCCTGAAATCGCTCGGAGGCCCTGACGTCCTTATAGTCAGTTCTTAATCGCGAATAGAAAAAACCCTCAGCATCGGCATCCCAGGACAGGGAAGCAAAACGTACGCGATCAATCGGCTCAATCAAGGGCTTTTTGGTCATGACATCCATGACATGGAGGCTTCCAATCTCGGATCCACCTTCCTGAATGGTATAGGCCAATCGTCTTCCATTTGACGATGGCCAGAAGCCTTGGATCGCAAGTGCTTTCTTTTCGCTGCGACTGATCGCATCGATATCAACAAGAACATGCTCAGGCTTATCTAAGCCCTCTCGCCACACGATGTTCGCGCGGTTTTCTTGGGCTAATCGCCTTGTGTAAAACAAGTGCCCCTGGCTGCTTCGCTTGGGGGCTGAGGTGCTCACGCCGAGCGAATCCATGATCGACCGAAGCCTTGCTTCGAGTTCCTTGCGGCCGTTGATCTTCGTCAATATTTGTTCGCTCGCGACAGCTTGCGCCTTGGTCCATGCGATCACTTTTGGATCGGTTCTTTGTTCTAGAAAACGATAGGGATCCTTGACCTTCACGCCCCAATAAATATCTTCTTGTTCCTGGGCTTGTAAGGGTCTGGGAATCCCCAGACGATCGGCGATTGGGAGCGACGAGTCGACTGCTTGCACAGGTTTGTTGCCTGATGCAACCTGGCCTGAAGGCATCAGGCTGCTGCAAGAGCCTAGGAGTAATGCGCCCAGCGCAATCATCAAGCTAGCACGTAGCGTCATGATTTGGCGCATGTTTAGTAGCTTTTTACTCGCTGCACTTAGGCCTGACATGGGCCATGAAGCCCTGCGCATACTGATAGCATTGCCTTTCTTGATTAGCCTTGACTGAATAACTGAAGCGATGATCGACATGAACGATTTACTCTCGACAAAATCTTGGATGATGCTCCAAGCTTGGATTGGAGCCAACTCGGTTCACGCGATTCGGATTCTTGCCATCCTTGTTGTTGCGTTTGTGGTCCTTCGATTCATCCGAGCCTTTGTGCCCCGATTGCGGGAACACATCGCGGGCAGACAGGAATCGATTGAAGATGCCAAGCGTATTCAGACGCTTTTGCGCGTGGCGCATTACTTGCTTACTGCAAGCACGCTTGCCGTCGCGGTCTTGCTCGTGTTGGGCGAAGTTGGCATTTCGCTCGCTCCAATTCTCGGTGCGGCGGGTGTGGTTGGTATTGCCGTCGGTTTTGGCGCACAAACGCTGGTCAAAGACTATGTGAGTGGTTTTCTGTTGTTGCTCGAAAATCAAATTCGTGTGGGCGATGCGGTGGAAATCTCGGGTAAAAGTGGCGTCGTTGAAGAGGTCACCTTGCGATTCATTCGACTTCGAGATTTTGGCGGCAACGTTCACTTCATTCCCAACAACACCATCGGCGTCATCACCAATTCAAGTCTTGGCTTTGCCTATGCAGTCTTGGATGTTGGGATTGCTTACGGTTCAGATATTGAAGTCTCGATGCAAGTCATGCGCGACGTCGATGAGAGCATGCGTGAAGACGCTAACTTCTCGGGCAAGATCCTCAAGCCGCTAGAAATTGCCGGTGTTGATCAATGGGCTGACTCCTCTGTCATGATTAAGGCGCGGATCCAGGTCAAACCCCTCGAGCAATGGCATGTGCGGCGAGAATACTTAAAGCGCCTCAAGATCGCCTTTGACGCCAAGGGCGTTGAAATTCCATTTCCTCATGTGAAGCTTGTTAAATGAATAACTATCTTTTTTTTCGTTCGGGCGCAGATGTGCTCGCTTCGGTCGGACAAAAGCTCGGTCCAGGCGATTGGCTGCTTATTGATCAAGCGCGGATCAATGCGTTTGCACAGGCGAGCGAGGATTTTCAATGGATTCATGTCGACCCAGATCGGGCAGCCCATGGACCCTTTGGAAAAACCATTGCCCACGGCTTTCTTTCATTATCTCTCGTGGCCCCATTGTTGGGTGCTTTGTTGCGTTTTGAACATTTGGCCATGAGCTTGAATTATGGCTGCGAAAAAGTTCGTTTTCCCGCGCCTGTCCCAGTTGACACTCGCTTGCGTGCGTATGGCGAAGTAATTAAAGCAGAGCGCATCGCTCACACACCTGATACCGTTCAAGCCACGATTCGTGTAACCATAGAGATCGAAAAGGGCACAAAACCCGCATGTGTCGCTGATTCCGTGAGTCGCTTTTACTTTGATCCAAGCATCAAGGGCTCGGGCGGCATTGCAGGATCTGGCCGATCTGAAGGATAATCTCGGATTATTCATAAACGGAAGCTCTCCAAACGTCCTGCGGTTCGGGTTTTCCGTTGTTTTTTAGGATCTCTGTGCAATTTTCAGATTTCGCGTTTGCCGACCCTATTAACCGCGCTATTGCTGAGATGGGTTATAGCGTTCCAACCCCTATCCAAGCCCAAGCCATCCCCGTCGTCTTGCAAGGCGAAGACGTTATGGGTGCCGCCCAAACAGGCACGGGCAAAACTGCGGGCTTCGCTTTGCCGATCTTGCAACGCTTGATGGCCCATGCAAATACCAGCGTGTCGCCAGCAAGACATCCTGTGAGGGCTCTGATGCTTGCGCCCACGCGCGAGCTTGCTGATCAAATTTATGTCAATGTTCGCGACTATGCGAAGTACACGCCAATTAGGGTTGCCGTTGTTTTTGGTGGTGTCGACATCAAGCCTCAATTGGCAAGTCTTCGCCAGGGTTGCGAAATTCTTATTGCAACGCCGGGTCGTCTCCTAGACCATATCGAGCAAAAGTCAGTCACACTCAGCCAAGTGCAAGCCCTCGTGCTTGATGAGGCTGACCGTATGCTTGATATGGGGTTTTTGCCTGATATCCACCGCATTATTCGCTTATTGCCCAGTGCGCGACAGAATCTGATGTTTTCGGCAACTTTTTCTCCGGATATTCGAAAGCTTGCTGAGAGCTTTTTGCAGCATCCCAAATTGATCGAGGTTGCTCGTCGTAATGCACTTGCAGATAATGTTGAGCAGACCGTTTATCGTCTTGGGTCTGACGAGCAAAAGCGATTTGCTGTTTCGCATTTGCTTAAAGAGCGCAACCTCTCCCAAGTCATTGTTTTTACCAATACAAAAATTGGTGCGAGCAGGTTGGCTCGTGATTTGGCGCGTGAAGGTCTAAGCGCTGATGCGATTCATGGCGATAAATCGCAACAAGATCGTCTCACGACGCTCGAAGGGTTCAAACAAGGCAAGGTTGCGGTGCTTGTTGCAACCGATGTAGCGGCTCGAGGTCTAGATATCGCTGAATTGCCTGCGGTTATTAATTATGATTTACCGTATTCGCCTGAAGATTACGTCCATCGTATTGGGCGAACGGGCAGGGCCGGAGCATCAGGTGTTGCACTGTCCTTGATGACACAAAGCGATGAACGCTATCTTTCTGAGATCGAAAAGCTCACCAAACGGAAGTTTGCGGTACAAGATCTCGCTATGCCCACCCTAAAAGAGCGCCCAGAAAGCATTACTGGATCTCAAGCTTCTTCGATTCGGGTTCCACGCCAGCGCTTATACGCCGATGCGCCTACACGCAAACTGCCTGGTTATTCGACCGATCCTTTTTTCTTTCAGCCCTATCAAGCCAGCGCGATTACGCCCAATCCTACGTCAACGATGATTGCTTCGCCGTCTGCGCCCGAATCAGCGGCTAAGTCGGCCGTATCTAGGATGCAAAAGCCGCCAAGGCAATTAGCCGCTTTACTCGGTGGCAAGGGCTTAAAGCACGGGGGCTAATAGTTTTGCCCCTCGCACAGCGAGGTTGAACATTGGGCCGCGCTGACTGAGCAGCTCGTGTCCAAGCGGTTTGCAGCGCTCAAAGTCAGCTTCGAGCATGCGATGGACCTCCTGCGCAAAAAGCCTGTCGTTGACCAAGATTGAAATCTCAAAATTGAGTCGAAAGGAACGGTTATCAAAATTAACCGAACCGATGCTGCTCATGGCATCGTCGATAAGAACCACCTTTTGGTGTAAGAATCCTGGTGTGTAACGGAAAAAACGTACCCCCACATCGCCTAAAGGCTTCAAGTAAGCGTATGAAGCAAGTTGAACCAGTCGATGATCCGGTCGCGAAGGCAGCATAATCCGAACGTCAACGCCGCGAATGGCGGCCAATTGCAGTTGGGATACAAATTGTTCATCTGGGACAAAGTAAGGGCTGGCGATCCAAAGGCGGTGCTGTGCCTGTCGGATAAGTTCCATAAACAATAAGGTACAAGTCTCTATATTAGAAGCCGGGCTCGTCGGAGCAACCAAGACCGATTGATCGACCTGCGAGGACTGCGGCTGGCAAAGCAGACTCTCTAAGGACTCGCCGGTGGCCCAAAGCCAATCTTCAACAACAACTGCTTGCACCGCCAGTGCGGCCGGGCCCCTAATGCACACATGAGTGTCGCGCCAATGCCCGAGTTCTGGGTCCATGCCAGCATATTCCCGACCGATATTCAATCCACCAACCCAAGCCGACTCACCATCGACAACGACAATTTTGCGATGATTTCTAAAATTTAAGCTAAATCGATTTCCGGGGTGGCGGCTACCATCGAAGGCTACAACTTTTGCACCAGCCTGTCTTAGATCGTCGAGCATACGACCAGCCTCACCTAAGCTGCCAATGCCGTCATACATGATTCGAACCTTCACACCCTGCTCAGCACGCTCAATAAGTGCTCGCTTGAAAGGCTCACCAATTTCGTCGTGCCTCATGAGGTAAAACGAGGCGAGTACATGATCTTTGGCGCAGGCAATGCCTGCAAACATCGATTTGAAGGTTTCTTCGCCGTCGATCAAAAGGTCGAGCTGGTTGCCTCCGGTAAATGGTGAACCGGTAATTTCTTCGAGCGTTTTTAAGCCTGAGGTGAGTCGCTCGTCCTTGACTCGCGAGGCGGTGAGTAAACTTCCGAAGAGCTTTGTCCCGAGACGTTGCTCGAGTTGCTCGCGAATGCGACGCTTGCGATAGCCGTTCACATGACTGCGGCCAAAGATCCAATAGGCAGGTACGGCAAGCACTGGTATGCTAATGAGAACCATTGCCCACGCAATTGCTCCTTGAGATGTTCTGGTTTCAAGAACAGCCTGAGTTGCTGAAATGAGTCCCAGCACTTGAGCGATCAACAATAACCCGAGCCACCACGTGCTGCCATCCTGACTAAAACCGAGCAAGGCACTTAGCACGCCAAATCCCCCGCCCCTGTCATGTCGCGCTGTCGCTTCTCGGTCATGAGCCAACGCGCTGCCCAGGCCTGAATTGCTTGTGTCAGAAAGCTATCTACCGAACTCGCTTGCAAGTCGGAAAGCCCAAGGTGTTGCGCAGCAAGCTTTAAATTTTCAAGCGCTTGCTTTGGACAAAGCGCCTGGGCGCCTTGTTGCTTGGAAAGTTTTTGGCCTTGTGAATTCTTGAGCACGGGAATATGCAAATAGCGAAGCTTTCGATATCCAAGTAGTCCTTGTAGCGCAATCTGCCTAGGGGTTGACATCAGCAAGTCGTCGCCGCGAACCACATCCGTGATGCCTTGCACTTCATCATCCACAACCACCGCCAGCTGATAGGCCCACTGGCCGTCAGCACGCATGAGGACAAAATCACCCATCATGCTCGAAGCCATGAGGGGTTGCCTGCCAGCAAGACGATCGGTAAACCCAAGCTCAATGGCTTCAAGTTTTACACGCCATGCGCCAGGACCATCAAGCCGCATAAGGGCTCGGCAGGTACCCGGATAGGGGCGTTCAGCCTGCGGCGGTAGGTCTAGGCTTGTTTGCGCAAGCATGTGTTCGATCTGCTTTCGACTGCAGTGGCATCGGTAAACAAGTTGTTTTTCACGCAACGCATTCAAGGCATCAATGTACCTCGCCTGATGCTTCGATTGCCAGCTTATTGGACCATCATGCTTGAGGCCGTGAAGTCTTAAGCATTCGATGATGGCAGACGCGTGCTCAGATTGGCAACGATCACGATCAATATCTTCGATACGGAGCTGCCAGCTGCCACCGTGAGCTCTGGCATCAAGCCAGCTTGCAAGTGCGGTGCAAAGCGAGCCAAGATGCAAGGGACCCGTGGGCGATGGGGCAAAGCGACCTATATAATTTGTGGATCGATCAAAGCAATGCGGCGCGTTCAAGAGGATTGAGCCCCCAGCAACTTGTTTCGAACTCTTGGGATTTGTAAGCGGCTAAGCCACCACTGTAGTGCCTTACCAGGCCTTTGCGTTGACCATGCATAACGTAGTGCTGTTGCCTGTCGCTGCGGCTTGACCTGCAGGGCTATTAAAGCTCCGCTCTTTAAGTCTTCGCGCACATAAGGTTCAGGCATCCACCCGACCCCAAGCCCGGCTAGGATGACCGCTCGCTTTTGCTCGGCGCTTGCCACTGTCAGTCGCGGCTGATGGCTGATAAGTCCCCAGTCGCGAGCAGCACGTTGTTGAGCGCTGTCAGCTACTGCGATCGCCGTTATTTGCTCAAGCCGTTGGCCCACTAAGCTATCGACCGTCGAAGGCAAGTCATCAGCCATAGGGTGTTGAGCGCCAAGGCAAAAGATCCAGGGAAGTTGTCCAAGCGAACGCATCTCAAAATGCGCGCTATGGACCGATGGCTGTGAGGTGTCAACAGGCATGCCAATTGCGAGCGAGACACGGCCCTCCGCTAGGGCCTCCCAGCTTCCCTCAAGCACTTCATGACGAAGTCTTAGACGCGTGGGGATTTTCAGTGCTTCAAAATCTTTGATCAGCGGCAAGAAATCATCAAAGCGTAGGGTGCCATCGAGCCCAATGGAGAGCTCTGATTCCCAGTCGTTGCCCAGGTCTTTGACATGGGCAAGCATGGTCTCGGTGAGTTGGAAGATTTGATTGGCATGAGACAGTAATGCCTGTGCTGCTTCGGTTGGCTTGGCAATTCTGCCGCGCCGATCAAAGAGCAGAACATCGAGGTCCTCTTCTAGTTTTCTCATCGAATAGCTTAAGGCCGATGGCACCTTGCCGAGCGCTTTGGCAGCCGAGGCAAAACTGCCGCGGCGTGCGATCGTTTCAAGAATTTGCAATTGCTCGAGGCTAATCGGTGGAGCCTGAAGCCTTGTATTAAGTTTAGTGTTTCGAGGCATGAAGAAAAAGTTTTTGTGATCGATGCAGTGAGATGCGTGACACCATTCATCAAAAAAATTGAATTATAAGAACAAATTTTGCATGCTTAGCGCTTTGCCTTTAACTTCACAATGCCGGCTATTGTTTTCCAAGGAGCAGCGATGAAACAATGGATTCGACGCGCACAGGATCGCGGCATGGCCGATCATGGTTGGCTTAAGAGTGCACACAGCTTCTCTTTTGCAACTTATCAGGATCCGGATTGGATGCAATTCGGCCCCTTGCGTGTGATCAATGAAGACCGTGTGGCCCCTGGCCAAGGTTTTGGCACCCATGGGCATCGCGATATGGAAATTATCAGCTATGTGCTTGATGGTGCGCTCGCGCATCGCGATAACATGGGTAACGGTTCTGTCATTCATCCCGGTGATGTGCAGCGTATGAGTGCGGGCACGGGCGTGATGCACTCCGAGTTCAACCATCAGAAGGCCGACTGGACGCACTTTCTGCAGATCTGGATTATTCCTGATCGATCAGGCCATCAGCCTTCGTACGAGCAAAAGCATTTTTCAATTGAGCAACGTCGTGGCCGCCTGGCACTGATTGTTTCGCCCGATGGTGAGGATGGTTCCTTGGCCTTGCATCAACAGGCTCGTGTTTATGCGGGTTGTTTCACCGGGACTGAGCAGGCCTCGCTTCATGTGGCAAACGATCGTGGACTTTGGGTTCAGTTGGCCCGAGGGTCGGCGTCTGTGAATGGCTATGCGCTTGAAGCTGGCGACGGTTTTGCTGTAACTAATGTATCGATCTTAACGATAGACCAGGCGAAAGCCGCTGAGGTCTTGGTGTTTGACCTTCCCTTGAACTAGGAGTTTATTCATGAGTGCAATTGATGTCGCCGTGGCTTATCACTCAGGCTATGGCCATACCGCAAAGGTCGCTGAGGCGGTTGTACATGGTGTGATGCAGGCGGGTAAAAGTGCGGTGCTGATCGATGTATCGAACATCACTGAGGAGCAATGGCTCCAACTTGATGGGTCTAAGGCCATTATCTTTGGAGCGCCGACTTATATGGGTGGTGCGTCGGCGCAGTTTAAGCAGTTTGCTGATGCGAGTTCCAAACGTTGGTTCACACAGGCCTGGAAGGATAAGTACGCGGGTGGTTTCACCTGCTCGCTTTCAATGAGCGGTGATAAATATGCAACCCTCATGTCCTTTGTGACCCTGGCGATGCAACATTCCATGGTTTGGATTGGTACTGGGATGATGCCTGCGGCGACCCCTGGTGCGCCCGATCAAATGAATCGCATTGGCTCTTCGATTGGTGTGATGGCGCAAGCCGATAATGTGCCTGCTGATCAAAGCCCGCCCAAAGGCGATCTTGACACCGCGATGGCCTACGGTGAGCGAATCGCACGCTGGATTGCTTGAGCCCAGGCCTCAAAGCCTGCTGATGCCTTGGCGCTCGCGTAGCGCTTAGGCATGTGCTCCACATGGCCTTGAAAATGCTCGGGGCCTTGAACCGCCACATGGTGGGGGAAATTGGCAAACATACTCTCATCATTAGGTGCGTCACCAAGGAAAAACCAGCTCGATTGTGCACGCTGATGATCATGGTCAAATAGTTTTTTGAGTAAATTGAGACTGCTGCTTGCCTTGTCGAATTGTCCAGCCCAAGCGTTGATATGGACATTGCTGGCTCGCGCACGATAGCCTTCCTTGTGACATCGTTCGATGAAGCGGGTTACGACATCACGAGGAGCCTTAACCTGTTCATTCCAATCAATAGCGATATCAACAAGCCGCTGACCCTGATCACTGGCCCAACAAAGCGGGGGGTAGTGGGGCATCCATTGTTCAGCAAGGCTCACCAAGTCTTTGCGTGCCGCCCAGTCGCCGAAGTAGTGGGTTTCGAACTGAAACACTTGCCGATCGAGCTGATCTGCGGTGACGAGATCTCCTGATGAGTTTACGCGCCACATGGCCAGACCGCCGCTCTCTGCGATGACGGCATCGATGGGCCATTGATGCAACATCATATGGCCCCAGGCTGCTGAGCGCCCTGTAACGGGTATGAGTTTTAGACCGATATGATGTAGCGACCAAAGCGCTTCGTAGGTTGATGCTCTTAATTGCCCCTGCAGGGTGAGGGTGCCATCCACGTCGGTGAGCACGCCGTAAAGACTGTTTGGGATAGCTTCTTCGCTTGCATCGGTGGTATCGCAGCCCATGAATTACTTCCACCGATCACGCCAGGCGTTTACGGCAAGACCACCAATAACAAGCAAGCCGCCTTGCACAGTTGCCGCCGGCATTTTTTCATCGGCGCCCAGCCAGGCCCAAATCGGCCCAAGCACCACTTCTAGGAGACAGATCAGGGCAATTTCATGCGGTGGCAAAAAGCGTGCAACCCAGACGAGCAGCGCGCAAGGAATAGCCAGTTGAACAATGCCTAAAAGTGCTAACCAGGCGAGGTCGTTGTGACTTGCTTCAAAGGGCATCGCCCAGGGAAGGGTTACAGCGCAAGACATCAAAGCGCCCACTAAAACCGCTGGAATCAAATCAACCTGAGCTCGCTGGGCGCGTAAGACCACTAGGTTGGCTGCCGAAGCAAGGGGCACGCCCGCGGCTATCAGCATTCCCTCGAGACCTTCAGCCGAAATGCCATCGCGCACCATCCACCATACCCCAATGCCCGCTACAGCGATGGCAAACCAGGTTGACTTCTCAATGGCTGTCTTCAGGAAGATCCTCGCCATCAAGGCAGCAAGCAGCGGCGCAAGGCTCATCACGACGACGGTATTGGCGACGCTCGTCCTTGTGAGGGCGATCATGAAGCAGGTAAACATCACCGCCCACATGGCGCCTGAGAACAGACCCCAGCGCCCCATGGCCCAGAGCATTTGCAGCGCTTTTGTCCGCCAATGCCAAGCAATCCCCACACTCATGGCGATCAAACAGAATAGACTTCGCCAGAAGGTGACTTCTAAGCTCTTTGCCTGCTCGAGTTGCCGACTCACCAGTCCGGCGATCGACCACATCAGTGTGCAGACAATCAGCAGGGCGATCGCCTGGCGGTGGCTTGGGCGAAAGCCGCCCGTCACGCTTGTTCCGTTTTCACTCATTACCGTTCGCAGCCTTGCGCGCAAGTTTGGACAATACCAAGGCAATAACTTTGGAGACCGACCGTCATGAATGCACCCACAGATTTAAAAAAACCGGCTTACTGGATGCCCTTTACCAACACCCGTCAATATGCCCAAGCACCCAAGCAGGTTGTTCGCGCCGAAGGCATGTACTTCATTACCGAAGATGGACGCAAGGTAATCGACGGGCTGGCAACCTTGTGGTGCACCAATGCGGGTCATTGTCATCCGCGCATTGTAGAGGCCATGCGAGCGCAGATCGGTGAGCTTGATTTCTGTTCCTCGTTTTCGATGGGGCACCCAAAGGCCTTTATGGCCGCTGAGCGTATTGCTGATATCGCGCCTGAGGGCATGACCCAGGTGTTCTTTACCAATTCGGGTTCAGAGGCTGTCGATACAGCCCTGAAGATCGCGCTTGCCTACCACCGGGTGAATGGCCAGGCAACCCGCACTCGTTTCGTGGGCCGTGAACGGGGCTACCATGGTGTGAACTTTGGGGGGCTTTCGGTTTCTGGCATTGGTAATAATCGAAAGGCCTTTGCTGCAGGCCTCTTGCCCCAGGTTGATCATTTGCGCCACACCGTGCTGAAAGAAAACGCGTTCAGCCGGGGGATGCCCGCGCACGGTGCTTCGCTGGCTGACGAACTCGAGGAGCGAATCGTTTACAGGCATGGCGCTGAGAATATTGCCGCCGTCATCGTAGAGCCGGTGAGCGGGGCGGGAGGCGTCTTAGTGCCGCCTCAGGGTTATTTGCAGCGTCTGCGTGAGCTAACTCGTAAACACGGGATCTTATTGATTTTTGACGAGGTGATTACAGGTTTTGGGCGCATGGGCACGCCATTCGCCAGCCAATACTTCGGGGTCACGCCCGATTTGATTACTTTTGCAAAAGGTGTCACGTCAGCGGCTGTGCCGCTCGGTGGCGTGTTGGTCTCAAGCACGATTTACGATGCATTTCGCGAAAAGTCCGCGCCCGGTATCGAGTTATTCCATGGCTACACGTATTCGGGGCATCCCCTGGCGAGCGCTGCTGCATGCGCTGCGATTGACTTGTATCAGCATGATGGACTGATTGCCAATGCCGCCAAGCTTGCACCGACGCTCGAGGCCGGTCTGCATGGCCTTAAGGACAAGCCTCACGTGATTGATGTGCGCAATCTGCAAT
>JACCEB010171241.1_pt1 | contig 19004 bp, 22 predicted proteins | sample 7454761 | NCBI WGS metagenome assembly JACCEB01 (sample SAMN15323454, study PRJNA562643) | freshwater metagenome | isolation source: river surface water | place: USA:Blue River Watershed | collected 2017-08-18 | reverse complement strand
GCTGGAACTGCTCAAGGCGCTTCAATTGTCGACTGTTCAATGTGTCATGGTCGTGGAGAAATTCAGTCAGTTCAAAAGTCATTCATTGGTCAAGTGATGACAACAAGACAATGTCCGCAATGTCAGGGTTTTGGCACACTCAATCCACATCCATGTGCTGAGTGCGCAGGCGATGGCCGAGTCAGAACTCGATCAACTGTGACGGTAAACATCCCTGCCGGTGTCGAGGGTGGAACTCGAATTCAAATGACCGGTCAAGGTGAAGTTGGACCTGGTGGGGGACCAAGTGGTGACTTGTACATCGAAATTATCGAAATTGCTCATCCAGTATTTCAACGCAACGGTGATCAACTACATGCAACACTGAAATTGCCGATGACAGCAGCAGCCCTTGGTGCCACTCTTGAGGTCGAAACTCTTGATGGCATGCAAAACGTAAATGTTAAACCTGGCACGCAATCAGGCCAGACGGTAATTATTCGAAATTTTGGGATGCCAAGATTGCGCGGAAGCGGTCGGGGTGATTTGATCATCCATCTTGAAGTGCAAACTCCTACTGACCTAACTAAAGAGCAAGAAGATTTGCTAAACCAATTAGCAAAAGCTCGTGGAGAAGAAAAACCTGCTTCTGCATTCAGTGAGCAAAGTACTGGATTATTTGGCAAATTAAAGGATGCGTTTTCAGGCCGATGAGTGCTGAGGTTTATTTAACAGAACGCAGCAGTTTGCCTGATGGAATTAGCTCATTAACGCTGACTGGCGATGAAGCTCACCATGCCATCAAAGTTAAGCGAACCCAAGTTGGTGAAGTAATTGAAGTTGTGGATGGGTTTGGTATTCGCATTCGCGGACAGGTTTTGCAGGTTAGCAAGAATTCACTAACCCTAACTGTCCTTGAACGAACCGAAGAATCGCAACCAAAGTTAACTTTGACAGTTGCCCAAGCCCTGGCAAAAGGTGACCGAGCCGATTTGGCGCTAGAAATTTTGACTGAAGTTGGCGTTGATTTCATTTTGCCTTGGCGCGCAGATCACTCAATTGCTAAATGGGAGGATCCACAAAAAGGTAAAGCTAAGTGGCAAAAAATTGTTGCCCAAGCAGCTAAGCAATCCAGACGGAGTTGGATTCCGCAGATAAACGAACTAGTCAACCCCGAGCAGCTGGTCGAATTGTCATCTGAATTTGATGTGGCGCTGGTCTTACATGAAAGCGCTGTGCGAAGCTTTGCAGATTGTTGGCTTCCAGAACAGGGAACCATTTTGCTAATAGTTGGACCAGAAGGTGGAATCTCAAAACGAGAATTAGAACTGTTCTCAAAAATTCAACAAGTTCGAATGGGAAAAACAGTCATGCGAACTTCTACTGCTGGCGCAGTGGCGGCTGGTGCGATACTTAGTAAAACGCGATGGGTTGGAGAATAAAGTGTCTGATTGTTTATTTTGCAAAATAGCCTCAGGTGACATTCCAGCAGATTTGGTTTTAGAGACTGATTCAGTTTTGGCTTTTAGAGATATCGATCCAAAAGCTCCAACACATGTATTGGTTATTCCAAGAAAGCATTTTGAAAATGTTGCCGAGCTAGCAAATAGCGACAGTGGCTTAACAGCACAAGTTCTTCAAGCTGCCGTGGACGTAGCAACACTTGAGGGACTAGCTGAGGGGTATCGAATTGTTACCAATTCTGGTAGCGACGGTGGTCAATCGGTAAACCACGTTCATTTTCATGTATTAGGCGGAAGAAGCCTAAATTGGCCGCCCGGTTAATCATTTAGAATTGCTCTAATGACAATTTCCGCATCACCTATACATTCAGTTGTTGTAGTGCCAACCTCCACCCCGATGGTTTCAGTAGTTGGTACACGTGACGAATTAGTCAAGGTAATTGAAAAGGCATTTCCTGACGTTGTAATCCTTGTCCGGGGTAACGAAATCACTCTGGATGGACCACAAGATAGCGTCAAATTAATTGAACAATTGATCAGTGAAATGTTGGTTGTGTTACGAACTGGACAAGGATTAACACCAGATTCAGTTGAACGATCCATTGCCATGCTAAGAAGTGACATCAGACCAGCAGATGTTTTGACCGCCAACATACTTTCAAATCGTGGCAAAGCAATCAGAGCGAAAACTGTAAATCAGAAGAAGTACGTCGATGCGATTGATCAGAACACCATTGTTTTTGGAATTGGCCCAGCTGGAACCGGAAAAACTTATTTAGCTGTAGCTAAAGCCGTGCAAGCATTACAAAGTAAGCAGATCTCAAGAATTATTTTGACCAGACCTGCAGTGGAAGCAGGCGAACGACTTGGCTTTTTACCAGGAACGTTAAGTGAGAAAATTGATCCTTACCTACGGCCACTCTATGACGCATTACATGACATGGTTGATGCAGATTCGATTCCAAGATTAATGACCAGTGGAACAATCGAAGTTGCACCTCTTGCGTACATGCGTGGCAGAACATTAAATGATGCATTCATTATTTTGGATGAAGCGCAAAATACATCACCTGAACAAATGAAAATGTTCTTAACTCGCCTAGGTTTTGGCTCCACGATGGTGATCACAGGTGACGTAACTCAAGTTGACTTGCCGAGTGGGACTTCCAGTGGATTACGAGTTGTCCGAGAGATTCTCACCGGAATCGATGATGTTCAATTTTGTGAGTTAACTTCGAGTGACGTGGTACGCCATAAATTAGTTGGTCAGATTGTCGACGCCTACAGCAAGTTCGATGAACAAAAAAATAGGAAACGCTAGTTATGTCTATCGACGTTGCCAACGAATCTGAGATTGAACTTGATGAAAAGGAAATTGCAGATCAGGCCGCATTTATGCTGCGTAAATTACACATTAATCCGGCAGCAGAACTTTCTATTTTGCTCGTTGACGAAGTTGCAATGGCCTCTTTGCACGAAAAATTCATGGACGAGCCAGGAAGTACTGATGTTTTAAGTTTTCCAATGGATGAACTTAGAGCCGGTACACCAACTCAAGAAAGCTCTGAAGGAATTCTTGGCGACGTGGTGATTTGCCCACAAGTTGCAATTCGACAAGCTAATACTGCAGGTCACACTATGGAAGTTGAAATGCGACTTTTACTTACCCATGGAATTTTGCACTTAATAGGGCATGACCATGCAGAACCTGAAGAACATAAAGTTATGTTTGGCCTGCAAACTCAATTACTACTGGATTGGGAAGTTGAACGTAATCTGCGAGGTCAAAAGTAATGTCTGATTACGCATTACTTTTTACTGCGCTACTTCTAGTAATTATTGCTGGAGTTCTGGTTGCGTCAGAAATTGCGATAACTCGGGTAAGCAAGGTAACAATCGAACAACTCAAAAAAGACGGCGTTAAAAAAGCTGACAAACTTATTGATCTGCTAGATGACCGAACACCGTATGTAAATGCTTTACTGTTTGCCCATTTAGCATTATCCACGACTTCGATTGTGTTAGTCACTGACGGACTCATTGGTATTTTTGGAGATAACTTAACTGCAGTTAGTCTCTCAGCTGGAATCATGATTACCGTTGGCTACGTCTTGTTGGGTGTTGCACCACAGACTCTGGGTAGACAAAAACCTGAACGAATCGCACTTGCCACACTTGGATTAACTAAATTCATCACCGTGTTTTTAGAGCCACTTAGTCGACTTTTTATTGCGCTCGGTAATGCAATAACACCAGGAAAAGGCTTTAGAGAAGGCCCATTTTCAACTCAAGCAGAATTACGCGAATTAGTAGATATGGCAGGCGCAGATTCCGTAATTGAAGATGAAGAGCGCCAAATGATCCATTCTGTCTTCGATCTAGGCGACACAATTGCTCGCGAAGTTATGGTTCCGCGCACCGAGATGGTTTGGGTAGAAAGCAATAAAACACTTCGACAGGCAATGTCGTTAGGTCTGCGCTCTGGGTATTCGAGAATTCCCGTTGTCGGCGAAAGTATCGATGACATAGTTGGCGTGGTTTATTTAAAAGACATTGCCAAACGTACCTTTGAGCATATTGAGTCCCAGACTTCAGAACGCGTTAGCGATTTGATGCGTCCTGCTTACTTGGTTCCAGACTCTCGGCCAGTTGATGAATTATTAAGAGATATGCAAGCAGCAAGAACCCATATGGCGGTATTGGTTGATGAGTATGGTGGCACGGCTGGTTTAGTAACAATCGAAGATGTCCTGGAAGAAATTGTTGGCGAGATCTCTGATGAGTTTGACGTTGCAGCTCCGGACATCGAAGAAATTGGTAATGGGGATTATCGCGTTAGTGCCCGCTTACATGTTGACGATCTTGCTGAACTTCTTGAAATCGAAATAGATGAAGAAGGTGTCGACACAGTAGCTGGTTTGATGGCCAAACGATTGGGAATTGTGCCTATTTCTGGTGCCCAGGTTGATATTGGAGATTACATTTTGACTGCTGAATCTGCAGCAGGGCGACGAAATCGAGTGAGTACGGTTTTAGTTTCTCTAGATACTTTTAGCGATCAAGCCACGGAAGTGAATAATGACAACTTGGAGCGCTGAAGACGAAAAATTAGTGACTTTGGCTAAAGGTGCCAGATCACGCGTAAGCGCAAATAGCGGTGCGGCATTGCGTGACACAACCGGTCGAACTTATTCCAGCGCTGAAGTAAAAACTGAATTTTTACAACTTTCTGCAATTGAATTAGTAATTGGCCAAGCGATCGCTTCAGGTGCAACAGGCGTCGAGGCTATTGTTATTTGTACTGAAAATCCATCCAACCAAAATGAACTTGAATTAATAAAAAAATTCTCAAGTGATGCGCAAATTTATTTAATTAATTTGCAAGGTGAACGTCTTGACGCGTAGTGGCTTTGCCTGCATCGTTGGGCGGCCAAATGTTGGGAAATCAACGTTAATAAATGCCTTAGTTGGCGAAAAAATTGCCATAACCTCGGATCGACCGCAAACGACCCGACATACAATTCGCGGAATTGTCACCAAGCCAAAAGGTCAGTTAATTCTGGTAGACACTCCAGGAATACACCGACCACGCACTTTATTAGGCGAACGGCTCAATGCACTAGTTGCGCAAACCTGGGCTGAAGTCGATGTGATTGTGATGTGCTTTCCGGCTAATGAACCAATTGGCCCGGGAGACCGTTTTATCGCTCAACAAATTGCCCAGCTACCTAAAGTAAAGAAAATCGCGGTAGTAACAAAAGTTGATAGCGCTGATAAAGAGACGGTTGGAAAACAACTTCTTTCCGTAAGTGAATTAGGAAATGAATTAGGAATTGATTGGGAGCAAATTGTCCCTATTTCTGCGCTCACCGGCATTCAAATAGAGCTGCTTTCTGACTTAATTCTTGATCAGTTACCCGAAGGCGAACTTCTTTATCCAGCAGGTGATTTAACTGATGAGCCAGAGCAAGTATTAGTTGCAGAACTAATCCGAGAGGCAGTTCTTGAAGATGTTCATGACGAATTACCACACTCTATAGCTGTAGTTATTGAAGAAATGGGATTGCGCAAAGACAGAAGCGCTGACAATCCGCTTATTGATATTTTTGCCGTTATTTTTGTTGAACGGGAAAGTCAAAAGCACATTGTGATCGGGAAAAATGGAAGTCGATTAAAAGAAGTCGGCACTACGGCTCGGTTAGCGATAGCAAAAATGCTGGGAACCCCAGTGTTTTTGGATTTAAGAGTAAAAGTTGCTAAGGACTGGCAACGAGACCCCAAGCAGTTAAATCGCCTGGGGTTTTAGTTAGTTTTTCCATTCAATTTTGGAATTAGTTCGTATCGCTTTCCGTACGTTTCCGAAACTGCCACAATTGCGGCCGCAATAGGAATTGCAATCAATGCACCGGCGGCGCCAAATAAATTAGCGAACACAATCACCGATGCAAATGCAATCGCAGGATGAATATTCATCATTAACCGACTTATTTTTGGCGTCAAAATATAGTTTTCAAATTGCTGGTAGATAGAAGCAAAAATAATTATCCAAAGCGCATTCAATGGTTCATTAAATAGCGTAAACAGAATCGGAATTACAATTCCCAAATATGTTCCAATTACCGGAATGAATTGACTAGTAATTCCAGTGATAATTGCCATCGGCAACCAATAGGGAACACCAATAGCCGCAAAGAAAATTCCATGAGCAGTGGCAGACAAACTGGCTAAAAATAATTTTGAAGCAACGAAGCCACCAGTTTTTTGAACTGCTATGTCCCAAGTTGTAACAAATATTTCCTGTGCCGTTGGACTGAGCCATCGGCCAACTGCTTGCCGAACTCGCTCTGCATCGGCGGCAAAGTAGAAGGCAAATAACAATAACGTCATCAACTGAAAAATCGCACCAATTATTGTGGACACCAAACCAACGATTCCACCGGCGAAATTACTTGCCCAAAGAGCAACTTGATCAGGACGTAAATTTAGTGAATCTTGGATTTGCGCTGTATTCAAAGTCAGCTCAAATGATGTATTAAGCCAGGACACCAGGTTGCTTAGCAAATTTGGAATGGCGCCGACTAGAGAGGCTGCCTGACTAAATAAAATCCCACCAAAAAGTGCCAGGAAGCCAATTATTAAAAGTATTAATCCAAGTAAAACTATTCCAGAAGCAGTGCCCCTGCGTAAACCTTTATTAGTTAGCCAAAGAATTCCTGGGTTCATTGCAATTGCAGTGAGCCAAGCAAGTAGTAGTAGAAATACAAAATTTCGGTTCTCTTGAAAAATCCACAGTGCAACCATTAAGCCAAGGACCCAAAATGCGATTGTGCGCAAGGTTTGATTGAGATTCTTTTGATCTACGCCAAAGAGTTTTGTGTTGGAATCTTGTGAATTTGAGCGGGTAGCCATACCTTGACGTTACCTGATCCCTCATTTTGTGTGCAGCCATGACACCATAGGTTTATGCCTAGTTATCGCGCTGAAGCAATAGTTTTACGCACCCACAAACTTGGCGAAGCCGATCGAATTATCACTTTTTTAACCCGAGAGCGCGGAAAAGTTCGAGCCGTTGCTAAAGGGGTGCGAAGAACCAAGAGTCGTTTTGGCGCCAGATTAGAGCCATTCAGTCGAGTAGATCTACTGCTTCATGAAGGAAAAAATTTAGACATAATCACGCAAGCAGAATCGTTAAATGCCTATGGTCAAGAGTTAGCAATTGATTACAGTTTATGGACTGCTGGTCAGACTATGTTAGAAACGGCTGATCGGTTAACAAGTGAGACTTCAGTCTCTGCTGAACCTCAGTACTTACTTTTAGTTGGTGCACTACGAACTTTAGTGAGCGGCGAGCATGATTCAACTTTGGTTTTAAATGCATATTTACTTAGAGCACTTGCGCTAGCGGGCTATTCGCCAAGCCTGGATGCCTGCATTGTCTGCGGAACCGTTGGAGCGCAACCATTTTTCCACGTGCCGTCAGGTGGAGCGTTGTGCTTTGAACATCGAGTACCCGGGAGCGTCGCTCCGAAAGAACAAACAATTGAGATTATGCAGGCTTTGCTACAAGGGGATTGGCAAAAAGCCGATCAAGCAACTGGTGCACAGCTAAATGAGATTTCTGGGATAGTGGCAGCTTTTACGCAATGGCATTTAGAAAAATCTCTTCGCTCATTGCCACTTGTCGACCGCACAAGCAATCTTTCATGAAAAGATATCTGAATGGAACCGCCTAAACACAGTTCAGGAGCTAAGCCTCCTAAGTTGCCAAAGGATTTAATTCCCAAACACGTAGCGCTTGTAATGGATGGAAATGGCAGATGGGCTAAAGAACGCGGTTTGCCAAGAACGGCTGGGCATGAAGCAGGCGAACATAGTTTGCTCGATTGTGTACATGGCGCCTTGGAGTTAGGCATTACACATTTATCGGCTTATGCATTTTCAACCGAGAATTGGCGCAGGTCTCCAGACGAAGTTCGCTTTTTAATGAATTTCAATCGAGATGTAATTCATCGTCGAGTTGAAGAAATGAATGAACTAGGCGTGCGGGTGCGCTGGGCCGGTCGCCGTCCAAAACTTTGGAAATCCGTTATTTCTGAGCTCGAAAATGCTGAAGAAATAACAAAACGAAATAAAAAACTGACTTTAACTATGTGTGTTAATTACGGAGGGCGAGCAGAAATAACTGATGCAATGTCTAACATTGCTCGTGACGTTAAACGCAAAAAATTAGATCCTGAAAAAATCACTGAGCGCACGATCGCTAAGTATTTAGACGAACCTGACCTTCCAGATGTTGACTTATTCATTCGCTCAAGTGGCGAGCAACGCATTAGCAACTTCTTACTTTGGCAAAGTGCTTACGCTGAGTTTGTATTTATGGACACACTATGGCCAGACTTTGATCGACGACATCTTTGGCAGGCTTGTGAGATTTTTGCCAGTCGCGATCGACGTTATGGTGGGGCAGTACCTAACCAGCAACCTTAAGCGCAATTTGCGCAGGTACCAATTAACTCAACTTGATGATCGACTAATTTGAACTTATTTGATTTAGCAATTTGATTAGCCCAAGATTCAATCATTTCATCGACGAGTTCAACTGCCGTCCCACATTCAATACAAACCAAGTGGTGATGATGTACTTTGCTGCATAGGCGATACAACGATTCATTGGATTCACTCAGAATCATGTCTACTTTGTTTTCGTTGTGCATATCACCAATGATGCGGTAAACCGTTGATAAACCAATTTTTTCACCGCGTGCTGCAAGATCTTTGTAGATTTCTTGGATGCTTACAAAACTGTCATAGTCACTTAAACAGTTTTCGACAGATTTGCGCTGTTTGGTATTTCGCTGCATTTCGATTAGTGGAGTAGCGAAACTAACGAAAACATAATCAGTACACCAGCAAAAGTTGAAACAAATGTTGACTTTGCAGGTTTATTTGAGTGAGCCTCGGGCAAAATATGAGATGTTGCTAGGTAGGTAAGGAAACCAGCGAAAACTGCTAAGTAGATACCAAGTAAGTCATTATTTATGGTGACCAGAGTTCCTACTGTTGCACCCGAAATACGAGCAAGCGCATCTGCACCCAAGAGTAATTTTGCTCTACTGATCCAATTTCCAGAACCACGCAACATAGCCACGGTATTTAGACCGTCGGTGAATGCGTGTGTCATAACAGCTAGGGCAACTAACCAACCAAATGCGTTGTCGATCTGGAAAGCTAGTGCAACTGCAAGTCCATCAAGGAAAATGTGAATCACCATACCACTAGCTGCGATCACACCACCGATATTGTGTTTGTGAGAATGATCGGTACTGCCAGCTTGACCATGTGGCTCATGTGCACCAATTGAACGCTCAAGAACGTGCAAAGCTAAAAATCCACCAAGGAATGCAACCATTACTGCTGGCACGTGTCCAACTTCAAGTTCAGTAATTTCAAAAACTTCAGGAAGTAAGTCAAAGGCAACAAGACCGAGTAATAAACCTGCGCTTAAGCCAAGAACTAAATGAATATTCTTTTTAGTTCGAAGGGCTAACAAGCCGCCGGCAAGTGTGGCAAGTACGGTGAGGCCCGCAACCAGGATCGCCATGTAAACTCCTTATTGAGAATGATTCCAATTTAACTTTAATGGGAATCATTGTCAATAAGAGATGTATTAAATCCAAATAGGATTAATCAATCTAAATGGTTGGCACTAAGGCAGAAATAAATGGCAAAACCCCTAAGAAAGCAGATCGAAATACTGAGTACGCCAATTTTGCTGCGTATTAGCAGTTGGCCAAAAGCAATAGTTCCGCTTCTTTTGCTTGCCTTCCTGCTTGTCGGGTTATTTGTGCCAGGCGTCGTCGGCGGATTTTTCATCTTGCTAGTGGGACTTTTTGTGGGCTGGTTACTGTATCTGTCTTGGCCGTTGCTAGCTCCGGGAGCCAGAATTCTTCGCTTGATTGCTGTAGCCGTGATTCTTGGTTCTGCATTGACTCAGATATTTCTAGTTTGATGACAGTTGGACCATTTACTTCACTGTGGGTTTTTGACCAGACAGATTTAGCTAGCTGGATGCAAGACACAAAAAATGCGATTTTAGCTTTACAAAACAAGCCTGGTTTTATCGAAGCAATTGTGAGTCGCAGCCCAGATGAGCCAAGTCGTTTAATTGTCACTTCCAAATGGGTCGATGTTGGTTCTTACCGAAGAGCTTTATCGAGTTACGATGCAAAAATTTCAGTCTGGCCCTTTTTAGCAAATATGCATGATCAACCAAGTGCTTTTGAAGTGCTGTTGAGCGCAGATTCACAAATTATTTCCGAATACCAATCAAGTCTAGAAACCTAGCATCGTCAATTAACCCAAACTAATTGACTAGAATTAAATAACTTCGGAAAGCCGGCAACCAGTCGGATAGCCCTTAAGTGATTGTTGAGTCGATGGATCGCGTAGACGCAATTGTAAATCTATCCAAACGTCGTGGTTTTGTTTATCCTTCAAGTGAAATCTATGGTGGTTCCCGATCGGCTTGGGATTACGGTCCACTTGGCGTCGAACTCAAAGAAAATGTGAAGCGCCAGTGGTGGAAGAGCGTAGTTCAGGGTCGCGAAGATGTAGTCGGCCTAGATAGTTCAGTCATTTTAGCTCCGGCAGTTTGGCATGCATCAGGCCACATCAGTGCGTTCGTGGATCCACTCACCGAATGCACCTCGTGTCATAAAAGATTTCGCGAGGACCACTTGGTTGAAGAATTCGAAGAGCGCAAAGGTCGAAAAGCTGAAGGCGGATTAGCCGAAATCGCCTGTCCGAATTGCGGAACTATAGGTCAATTTACCGAACCAAAAATGTTTAACGGCTTGTTGTCAACCAACGTTGGCCCAGTAGTCGATGAAAATTCTCTTCATTACCTGCGACCAGAAACTGCTCAGGGTATTTTCGTTAACTATGCAAATGTTGCTGCATCTTCACGGAAGAAACCACCTTTTGGTATCGGCCAAACTGGAAAATCGTTTCGAAATGAAATAACTCCAGGCAATTTTATTTTCCGTACCCGCGAGTTTGAGCAAATGGAAATGGAATTTTTTGTACCTCCTGGCTCAGATGAAACTTGGCATGAGTATTGGTTACAAGAGCGCTACAACTGGTATTTGGATTTAGGCCTTTCAGCGCAGAATCTGAGATTTTTTGAGCATCCAAAAGAAAAACTTTCGCATTATTCCAAGCGAACAGTTGACATTGAGTATCGATTTAATTTTGGTGGAAGTGAGTTCGCTGAACTCGAAGGTGTCGCAAATCGAACTGACTATGATCTGAAAACCCATATGGAACATTCAGGAAAAGATTTAAGTTTCTTTGATCAAGAATCTGGCGAAAAATATATCCCATACGTGATTGAGCCAGCTGCTGGCCTAACTCGTGCGGTATTTGCGTTCATGCTTGAGGCTTACTCAGAGGACGAAGCGCCAAATACCAAGGGTGGTGTTGATACCCGAGTAGTGATGCGTTTTGATAATCGTCTTGCACCAATTAAAGCTGCAGTTCTGCCGCTTTCGCGAAATGCTGATCTTTCGCCCAAGGCTCGTGACTTGGCGGCGCAATTGAGAAAGAACTGGATGATCGAATTTGATGATGCCGGTGCAATTGGTCGACGTTATCGACGTCAAGATGAAATCGGTACTCCGTATTGCATAACCGTTGATTTCGAAACGCTAGATGATCAAGCAGTTACAGTGCGCGATCGAGACACGATGGCGCAAGAGCGCATCGGCCTAGATGCCTTAGAAGGATGGCTCGCCGCTCGCCTTGTAGGTTGCTAATGTTTGCCGACATACTTGCTCGCAATCCAGTTATTGAATTGGCTCCAATGGCTGGAATAACCAATCGAGCATTTCGTCGAGTTTGCCGCGAGGCATCAACGCAACTTCGTGCGCAAGCTGGTCAACTTGATGACGATGGCACTATCTATGTAGCCGAAATGACAACTTCGCAGGCGCTACTAATGCGAAATCAAGAAACTTTAGAGCTAGTCACGTTTGATTCCGATGAAAAATTACGCAGTATTCAGCTTTATGGGGTTGATCCAAAAATTGTTGGTGATGCCGTAAACATGGTGGTTAGCGAAGACATGGCTGACCACATTGATTTAAATTTCGGCTGCCCTGTGCCTAAAGTAACTCGCAAAGGTGGCGGTAGCGCATTACCTTGGAAGCGAGATTTATTTGCCCAAATAGTGCAAGCTGCAGTTAAAAATGCTGCGGGTAACGTTCCAGTTACGGTAAAAATGCGTGTGGGCATTGATCATGACCACATTACTTATTTGGATGCCGGAAAAATTGCCGCTGAGTCCGGTGTTACTTGGGTCGCACTTCACGGTCGAACGGCAGCACAGTATTACGGTGGTCAAGCCGATTGGTCAACGATTGCAAAATTAGTTGAGCACATCCCAGATACGCCAGTGCTTGGAAATGGTGACATTTGGTCAGCTCATGATGCAAAAAGAATGCTCGAACAAACCGGTGCAAGAGGCGTTGTGATTGGCAGAGGCTGCCTAGGCCGGCCTTGGCTATTTGGTCAAATTAGAAGTGCATTCGCGGGTCAACCCATTCCAGCAGAACCAAAAGCAAAAGATATTTTGCGTTGGATGCGCAGACATGCCGAACTTTTATGTGAGATGCACAAAGACGAGTTTTATGGTGCACGGGAAATGCGCAAACATATGGCTTGGTATTTAAAGGGGATCGTCGCTGGTAGCGAAACTAGAGGTGCATTGGCACTAATTGATTCTCTTGCACAAATGGATGAACTTCTTGCAACAATTGATCCAGATCAACAATTAACTGAAGAAATTGCCCATTCACCTAGGGGTCGAACTACTCCAGAAAAGAAAGTAAACCTACCTGACGGGTGGCTTAGTTCGCAGACTATGTCGCAAAGTGAGCAAGCAACTGTGCGCGAGGCAGAATTAAGTGTCAGCGGCGGATAATTAAATAGAAGTGGAAATTAGATTTTGAATATGTACGAAGCCGATGATTTAGCCCGATGGGTGCCAGAACCCAATAAGAGTGTGCAGCGAACGGAATTTGCGCGCGATCGGGCTCGAATTATGCACAGTTCTGCACTGCGTCGGCTTGGCGTAAAGACTCAAGTTTTAGTTGCAGCACAGGATGACTTTCCGCGCACTCGGCTTACTCACTCACTCGAAGTAGCTCAAGTGGGTCGAGAACTCGGTAGCGCACTTGGCTGCGATCCAGATCTAGTCGACACCGCATGCTTGGCTCACGATTTAGGGCATCCACCTTTTGGACACAATGGCGAAACTGCACTTAATGAACTTGCTAGCGATATCGGTGGATTCGAAGGTAACGCCCAATCATTCAGATTGTTAACCAGACTTGAACCAAAAGCAGTTTGTCCTAGTGATGGACCCCGGCCAAATGAATCCATCGGTTTGAATTTAACCCGAGCATCATTAGACGCAGCTTCAAAATATCCTTGGGTGAAGCGTGCTGGAAGTAATAAGTTTGGTGTTTACGAAGAAGATCTAGACATTTTTAATTGGGTTCGCCAAGGTCGAGTTGGCGACGAAGTTAGTTTTGAAGCCCAAGTAATGGATTGGTCAGACGATGTTGCTTACTGTGTACATGATGTTGAAGATGCAATACACGAAGGACATGTAGACGTCGGAATATTGAATTCAGATTCAGGCCGTAGCGAAGTAGTTGAGATTGCTCGAGAATGGTATGGACCGCAGTTAGATCCAAATGCACTCGATGAAGCGCTAGTTCGATTACGAAGTTTAGTAACGTGGCCGACAAGCTACGACGGCACCTTGAAATCGCAAGCTGCTTTAAAAAATTTAACCAGCCATTTGATTGGGCGCTTTTGTTTATCGGTGCAGCGAGCTACGCAAGAAAAATTTGGACATACCTCGCTAATTAGATACGGTGCAAATTTAGTTGTACCCGAGGAAAGCCGTTACGAAGTAACCGCCTTAAAGGCACTAGCAGCTCGATTTGTTATGACTAGGGCTGGCGCAGATGTTGTTTATGAACGCCAGCGGCAATTTTTTGCTGATCTTTATCCGGTAATTTCGGCGGCGCCAGAAAGCCACTTGGATTCAATCCATCTGGCGTTATGGAAAGTAGCCCCGGATGAGCGTGCCCAAAAGCGAGCAATCATTGACCAATTGGCTTCATTAACCGACGTTAGCCTCACTCAGTGGCATTCGAATCTGTGCAATTAGGCTTACGTTGTGGCTGGGCGAATTAAAGAAGAAGACGTAACCGCAGTACGCGAACGTGCCCGAATTGAAGAAATAGTTCGCGAAACAGTCACCCTCAAAGCAGCAGGCGGAGGCTCCTACAAAGGGCTTTGTCCATTTCATGACGAACGAACGCCATCTTTTCATGTCACGCCAAGCAAAAATCTTTACCACTGTTTTTCTTGCGGAGAAGGTGGAGACGTTATCACTTTTGTCCGGAAAATCGACGCCTTAAGTTTTACTGAGGCAGTTGAGAAACTAGCGGCAAAATACTCAATTAACTTGCGCTACGAAGATGGGCCTAGTGGCCAGGGGAGTAATCAAGGTCAGCGGTCAAGATTAATCGAAGCGCATAATTTAGCTACCAAGTTCTTCCAAGAACAATTACATAAACCTGAAGCTGAGCATGCACGGAGTTTTTTAACTCAACGTGGTTTTGACCAGACTGCCTGGGACTTATTTGGTGTGGGTTATTCACCAGCCGGCTGGGATGGTTTACGCAGTTACCTGAAAGGCAAAGGATTTACTGAAGCAGAGTTGTTATCTGGTGGGTTATTAGTACAAGGTCAAAAAGGTGCATATGATCGGTTCCGCGATCGAGTTATGTGGCCGATCCGCGATTCTGGAGGCGACACAATTGGTTTTGGCGCTCGAAAACTAACCGATGCAGATCAAGGACCTAAATATTTAAATACCCCCGAGACTCCGATTTATCGAAAGTCTCAAGTTTTATATGGCATTGATTTAGCCAGACGCGATATGGCAAAACAACAAATGGCTGTTGTTGTCGAAGGCTACACCGATGTAATGGCATGCCATCTTTCTGGAGTTACAACTGCCGTTGCAACTTGTGGCACTGCATTTGGTAGTGAGCATGTGAAAGTTTTGCGCAGAATTTTGATGGATGATGAAGCCAAGCCTGCTTCAGTTGTTTTCACTTTTGACGGGGACGAAGCCGGTAAGAAAGCTGCGATTAAAGCATTCAACGAAGACCAAAAGTTTGCTGCAGCAACTTTCGTGGCAGTAGAACCACACGGGTTAGATCCTTGTGACCTTCGACTACAAAATGGCCCTGATGCGGTTGGGCAACTTATTGCCAATAAAGTTCCACTTTTTGAGTTTGTTATCAAAACAACAATTGCGGAATTTGATTTAACAACCGCTGAAGGTCGAGTTGGTGCCATGCGGGCAGTTACTCCGATAGTTGCTGGAATCAAAGACAGTGCATTACGTACTGAATACACCAGAACAGTCGCTGGTTGGCTTGGAATCGATGAAGCAACATTGCGTAAAGATGTTTCAGGTAAGTCGCGCCCAGGTGCCAATCAACAAGCTGAAACAAAAAAATCAGATTCGCGCAGTGCCGCAGTTGAACGTGAAGCACTTAAATGTGTTTTGCAGTGGCCTTCTTTAGTTGGAAATTGGTTTGAATCTTTAGAAGAATCACTTTTTACCGTGCCAATGGCAGCGCAGGTATTTCAGGCTTGCGTTCAAGCAGGAAATCCATTGGAATTTGCTGATGCGAGTAAATGGGTCCAGGCCGTGCTTAATGTTGCGTCAAGCGATGAAGTCAAAGCGCAAGTTCGTGCTCTAGCAATTGAACCGCTACCTAATGACAATCCAGATAAAAAATACATTCAAGCCGTTTTAGCCCGAATCCTCGAGATGGACGCGGGACGGCGAGTTGAACAACTAAAGAGTCAACTGGCCTTGGCCGAAGTTGAGAATAATTCAACAGAACAAGACCGGCTTTTGACCGAGTTACTTTCTCTAGAAAGTTATCGCCGGAGTATGCGCGATTTTGCAATTGGCGATCAGCAGTTCGAGGCATAATGAAGCTTTTTAAAAAATCAGTACCGGAAGAACTTGCAGCGCAATTAGAAAATAAAGAGCGAGTATTTGCCTGGGCTATTCATCCAGGCGGCATTATCGGCGTCACTAATTTGGCCCTGATCAGTTTGGATCACCACGAGCGGGTACGAATTCCCTGGGAATTAACAATTAGTGGCAAGTGGGATGAACCAATTTTGATTGTCACACATCAAGAAAAAATCGCTGGACAAGTACTTCAAAGAGCCTGGAACTTAGCGGAACCAGGATCTGTGCCTACTGCTGTTCGAGAACGAATAACTACAGCTCAAGTATTCGAACAAGTTAAAGAAGTTCCTGATTTTGGAAAAGTTCGTTTTATTGCGCGTAAAGGTCCGAATGGAATTATCTGGGATTTTCTGACTGATGAAAAAATAACGCAGGATTCACAAACTCACATTGAAAATACATTGCGCGACCTCAGGCAAACCTTAGGGATTTAGTCGGTTTTGGCTTAATTAAAGGCTTTGTTAGTATTGGTGAGCCAATCCCCTGTAGCTCAATTGGCAGAGCACTCGACTGTTAATCGAGTGGTTGTTGGTTCGAGTCCAACCGGGGGAGCACAATCACGTGAGTTTAAGAGACGTTTAGCTCCAGACTTTGAGTAAGTTGTAATTAATGTTTTCGCGCAAATTTTTCACAATTTTCTTAGGTGTAGCAATCTCGTTTTCGCTTATTCTGCCTGCATCCGCTACAGCCGAATCTACATTTGCAAATTTGAATTCGGGATTAAGTTCTGCCTACAAATCTTGCAGTTATCCAAAGGGTCCAGCGGCAGTTCGTCCACCAAATGCGGCTAGTTGGACCGAGCAAGGTTTCGGAGAAGTTGTTAAAGGAATTGATGTATCCCGGTGGAATCATCCGAACAATAAAGCTATCGACTTTAAAAAAGTTAAAGAAAAATATGGCGTAACTTTTGTAATCATTAAATCCTCAGATGGTGGAGATAAAGGAAACGCACTTGCTAAAAAGTGGTATCCAATCGATCGAAAAGCAGCTAAGGCTCAAGGTTTAATTGTTGGTGGGTATCACTATGCCTTACCCGGGAACATGAGCAAAGATTTAACTAAAGATGCCAAACTTCAAGCCGCTAGAGCAGTTCGACAGGCAAATGGTGCAAAAGTTGGTGACTTGCCTCTGACTTTAGATATGGAAGAGCTTCCGTGTGGCTGGACACACGAACAGTTAGCCAGGTGGACAGATATTTTTCTAAAAGAAGTAAAACGTCTTACCGGTCGAACTCCAATGGTTTATATGAACGGAACATTCATTAAACGAATTATTGGTGCAAATGTTGCCGACTTTAGTGAGTATCCGCTTTGGCTAGCAAAGTGGGGGCCAGGTTTAGGAACTGATCCCGGCGATGCATCAATTTGGCCAGGTAAGTGGGTTATTTGGCAATTCACTGCAGATGGAAAAGTATCCGCAGTTCCTTCTAAAACAACCGACTTAAATGTATTTAATGGAAACTTAGCTGACTTCCAGCAATTCGTTAACCGTTAGGCAAATGCTGCATCAAGGGCAACTTCGACCATCGCGCGAAAACCAGTTTCACGTTCGGCAGGCGAAGTTTGTTCATGTGTGCGAATAAGATCGCTGACTGTGCAGATCGTAAGTGCTCTACGACGATACTTTGCCGCAATTGTGTAAAGACCAGAAGTTTCCATCTCAACTGCATAGACGCCTAAACTTTCAAGTACATCCAGTGCATTGCTGTCATCGTAAAAAACATCCATCGTGGCAATGCCACCGACGTGGTAGGAAACATTTTTATTTCGAGCAGCATTTACGGCAGCTTCGAGTAGTTCGTAGTTCGCCGTTGGAGCAAAATCTAAGCCACCAGTGGCTCGGCGGTTTACGCCAGAATCAGTCGAGGCAGCCATCGCAATTACGACATCGCGTAACTTCAATGGGCCAACAGCACCACAGGTTCCAACGCGGATTGCAGTTTGCACGTCAAAATCTTTAAACAACTCAGTTACATAAATAGATAGCGACGGTACACCCATACCAGTGCCTTGAACTGAAACCCGATTTCCTTTGTAGGTTCCGGTGAAGCCAAACATGTTTCGAACAGCGTTGTATTTAACTGGATTTTCAAAGAAGTTTTCAGCGATCCATTGTGCACGAAGCGGATCTCCGGGTAGCAAAATTGTTTCTGCAATATCGCCCTTGTTGGCACCAATGTGTGGAGTAGTCATGAAATTAATCTACTTCACATGTTGGAACAACATGCCAGCGGAGTAGTTGGCAAACTAGCAGTTACTCCGCAAGTGCTTTAAGGATCTTTGTCCAAACAAGATACGAGGCAGTAAGCATGGCTGCTGCAGCTAATTGGTATGTAGGTTCAATCCTGGTGGTTGTGCCAAGTGCGACGCCGGCAAATCCAAGTGCGTTAATTAGATCGTGGCTGACCCAGGTTGTCCACCAAGTCATCGAGTTTTTTCCAATTGGATTGGCTTCACCTGTTCGCTTTGATTTTGCTTCAACTAAGTCATCAACGATGCGCTTTGGAAACCAAAAAGAAACTACTGGAGTAATCCAACCTAAATAGATCCAAACGCTCTTTAAGCGCACTGCGGTTGGATTTACCTTAGTTTCACGATCGTAAGCAAACTTCAATAGGCGATTAGTGGCAATGTAAGACCATATTGAAAATATAAAAATCAAAATCGTTAAATTGTCGTAAAGCGTTGTAATGTCCTCTGGCGATTTACCGTCTGCTATTTGATTTGCATAATCTTGGGCGCTTGGAATCGAAGCCAGAGCCACAATCCACTGAGCAGCTAGGAGCGCAGTGGCAGAAGAAAGCGCTGATTTTGAAAATGCAATTGATTTATCCATCTTGTCCCTAAGGATACAAGATGACTGTCTGCATTAGTCGATACATTAAATAAGTGCGGAAATCATTCTGGCCAATTTTGGCAGTCGTTGCT
>JACCEB011417076.1_pt1 | contig 19011 bp, 17 predicted proteins | sample 7454761 | NCBI WGS metagenome assembly JACCEB01 (sample SAMN15323454, study PRJNA562643) | freshwater metagenome | isolation source: river surface water | place: USA:Blue River Watershed | collected 2017-08-18 | reverse complement strand
TCGGCGGCAAGTAATTTGCTATTTGCATGGTTAAGTACACGCGGTCACGATTTAAACGGTTTGATTTGGGTGATATCGGCAGATAATTTGAGCTCAGGAATTGCCTCAGCTGCATTCATTGCATATCTATCATCACTAACTAATGTTCAGTATTCTGCAACGCAATATGCTCTGTTTAGTTCGATGATGCTGCTATTACCAAAATGGTTGGCAGGATTTTCAGGGGTTTATGTAGACACTTTTGGCTATGAGCATTTTTTTATTGCCACTGCCTTGATTGGGATTCCCGTACTCATTTTGATTGCTCTTGCGATGCGGGGGGAGGCATTGCGTAAGCCTTAGAGTTTCCAATCGTAGTCAATGATCAAAGGTGCATGATCAGAAAAGCGCTGCTTCTTATAAATGCTTACTTTTTTTGCGCTCTGCGCAAATTCTGGGGTGGCAATTTGATAGTCAATTCGCCAGCCTACATTTTTGGCATAGGCTTGTCCGCGCTGGCTCCACCAGGTATAGCAGGTATCCGTAGTACTGGGCTCTAGCTTACGGTAAACATCGACATACTGCACTTCCGTAAAAAGTTTTGTTAACCAAGCGCGCTCCTCTGGCAAGAACCCAGAGTTCTTGAGATTGCCCTTCCAGTTCTTTAGATCCATTTCATGATGGGCAATATTGACATCCCCACATAGCAAAATTTGACGATTACTTTTTCGCAGCTTGATCAAATGAGGCAGAAAAGCTTCTAAAAACCGAAATTTTGCCTCTTGTCGTTCGGGCGAGCTTGAGCCAGAGGGCATATAGACTGAAATCACGGAGAGCTTGCCAACTTGAACCTCAAGATAGCGACCCTCCGCATCAAATTCTTTGTTACCAAAACCAATTTGCACATGATCAATTGCATGGGGTGTAAAGATGCCAGAACCGCTATAGCCCTTTTTTTCGGCATAGTGAAAATAGGAGTAAAGGCCTTTTGGCGAGAGAATCTCCGGCTCAAGATCAGAGCGTTGGGCTTTGAGCTCCTGTACACAGATAAAATCAGCTTGTTGATGGGCCATCCACTCCATAAACCCTTTTTTGGCAGCGGAGCGAATACCATTGAGATTAGCTGAAATGATGCGTAACATTAGTGCCTATGAGTTTAAATTCACAACAAAATCAATTTGACTTTATCCGTTTTGCTCTTGAGGCTCAGGTTTTATCATTCGGAGAGTTTAAAACGAAGGCGGGAAGACTCTCCCCTTATTTTTTTAATGCCGGTCTTTTTTATGATGGCGCCCGATTGGGTCGCTTGGGAGAGTTTTATGCCCATGCCCTAATTCAGTCAGGCGTTAGCTTTGATATGTTGTATGGCCCAGCTTATAAAGGTATTACCTTGGCAGCAAGGACGGCCATTGCCTTGGCTGGCTTAAACCACAACACCTCATTTGCATACAACCGCAAGGAAGCCAAGGACCATGGCGAGGGAGGAAATATTGTGGGCGCACCTTTAGCAGGCCGAGTGGTCATTATCGATGATGTAATTTCAGCGGGGACATCGGTGCGAGAGTCGGTAGATATTATTATGGCGGCAGGCGCCAAGCCATGCGCTGTATTAATTGCACTCGATCGTATGGAGAAATCGGGTAATGCAGTTGATATCGGTGAGCATTCTGCTGTGCAAAGTGTTGCTAAGGACTTTGGGTTACCGGTAATCCCGATTGCAAACTTAAATGATTTGATGGCCTTCTTACAGCAATCACAGGATGCTAAGCTTCAACACTACTTGCCAGCCGTGCAAAACTATCGAAGCCGGTACGGTGTTTAACTGTTATAAATTATCCAAGTCAATTTCGCCTTGATAGACAGTTTGTGCGGGGCCCGTCATCATAACCGATGGATTATCAGCATTAGTAAAGCCATTCCAGGCAATCTCCAGTGTACCCCCGCGGGTGTGCACTTGAACGGGTGAGTCTAATAGGCCCCGACGGATTCCAGACACAACAGCAGCACAGGCGCCAGTGCCACAAGATAAAGTTTCACCGGCACCGCGCTCGTAGACTCGCAGTTTAATTTCCTGACGATTAAGGATTTGCATAAAACCAGCATTAACGCGGTTAGGAAATGCGAGATGTGCTTCAATTAGCGGCCCATCAATAGAAACCGGGGCACTATCAATATCTTCAACCACTTGAACGGCATGGGGGTTACCCATCGATATAGCGGCAATCCAATTTGCATGAGCACCACTATTTTTACTTAGTGGCAAGGCATATAAAGTTTCATGCATCTCCTGTTTACTAGTGAGCCCGGTTGTATTGAATGGAATATCAGCCGGGTTAAAAATGGGTTTTCCCATATCAACTTGGACTTGATCATTCGCAAGACGATGCAGAGTAAGGGTAGTGTGTGCAACCTCAACCCGTATTTCATTATGATGACTGAGACCTTCTTCATGAACAAAGCGTACAAAACAGCGTGATCCATTGCCACATTGCTCAACTTCGCCACCATCTGCATTAAATATGCGGTACTTAAAATCAACGTTTGGGATATTAGATTTTTCAACAATCAATATTTGATCAGCACCAATGCCAAAATGACGATGTGCCAGCTTACGCCAGATTGACGCATCGATATGACTTACATCGTATTGTGTGCCGTCAATCACAATAAAGTCATTGCCAGCACCGTGCATTTTGGTAAAGCGTAGTTTGGTCATAGTGAAATGATTAAGATTAACACTCTAATCATACAAGCTTGCCTCACCAGGAGGTCGATATTTAAAGCGTTTGTGAACCCAGTAATACTCAGCAGGTCGTTGGCAAATTTCTTCTTCAAAGCAGCGATTCAGTCGCGCCGTATCCGCTACTGGGTCATCGGTGGGAAAATGATCTAAAGGTTTATGAATATGACAAATATATTTGCTTTGGTCTTCATTCAGTGTCGTGACCATTAAGCAGACCTCTGCTCCGCTGGCTTTTGCTAGGCGTGAGATTGCAGTGATTGTATTAGTTTGAATCCCAAAGAAAGGAACAAATACTGAATCTTTGGGCCCCAAATCAATATCAGGTGCGATAAAAATAAAATTACCCGTTTTAATTTCACGGATGAGCTCCAAAAGACGGCTTTGTCTTGCAATTGACTTGCCTCCAAATCGATTACGCCACTCAATAATCTTCTGATTAAAAAAAGGATCTTTCATATTTTGATAAAGCCCAGCACCTCGAAGCCAATCGTTTTGCTTGGCCATTGCTGACAGGGCCATAAATCCGCCCTCAAGCCCAACAAAATGAGGAATTACAAAGATGCGGGGCTTGCGATCGCCTAAAGGAATGTCAGATTGAATTTCTACCATGGACAAAATTTGCTCAGCACTACCGAGCCAAATTCGACTGCGCTCTAATACGCTTCTGCCAAATAAACGCCAGTGTTCAATGGCTAAGCGCTGAACATGTTGATCAGATAATGTTGGAAAACACAGCCGCAAATTCTTTAATACCACCCGCTTGCGCTCATGGGGAAGGCGACCGAATAATGACCCTAAACCATAACCAATTTTCACGATCCATGAATAGGGCATGAAGGCAAATAGCCGCAAGATACTAAGTGCAAAATAATTGAAGAGGGTGTGTAACCACGCCATGATGTTATTAGTTTACTGGGGGTAATTCTGCGCCCTCGGGATGCTTATAGCGGTTATAGGACCAGATAAATTGAAGGGGGGCCTCTAGAATGACCTCTTCGATAGCCTGATTCATTTGAGTTGCTGCTTTATAAGCATCCTCAGCCAATGGTTCTAACAAACGCGCCTTAACGACCCAACCTTGGCCTAGTGATTTACGAATTGCAGAAAACAAGATAACCGGAGTCTGATTCCGACTCGCTAAGCGAGCAGGTAATGGGGTGGTGTAAGCGTACCTTCCAAAAAACTTAACCCATACGCCATCGCCCCCGCTCGGCACTTGATCTGGAAGGATGCCGATTGCTTCACCGTCATGAAGCGCTTTTACCATTTTGCGGACGCCATGAAGATTAGTTGGCACAAATTGCATATTGGGATAAGCGCGCTGTTCCTCAATTACATGATTGAGCCATTCTTGACGAGCGGGCCGATACAAAATGGTTGCGGGGAAATGATTAGCGAGAATACGAGGAATAATCTCAAAGCCACCGAGGTGAGGCGTTAGCATTACAAGACCTTTTCTTTGGGCGATCGCTTGCTCCACTTTTCCCCAATCCTTTACCTCTGCAAGCTTTAGGGCCCCCTGTGGATTGTGCCAAATCCATAGGCTATCGATAAACAGCATACCGGACGCTGCTGCTGCTCGTAAGGGTCTTTGCTCAATCCCCTTTAAAGCCATAGCACTACTGTAGTTTTTCTTAAAAAGTTCTCGAAAGTGACTAGAGAAAATATAAGCCAGGATCCCGCCAAGGCCACCCAGCAGCTGGGCTAATCCCAGGGGTAGGCTAGCAATTCCCTTAAGAACTAGGCGCAATAGGGCTTTAGACATGTGCTAATGATATTCAATTGGCAGGAGGAATTCGCTTGTTTAGCGGGATTCAGATAAAATGAGCATATTCGCCGAGTTAAAGACAACTTGCGGGGCGAATTAAAAAAATCTGCTAAAGCGTCGCCGTTGTATTCCCCGGCACGTGGTGTTGTCAGTACAAACGATAAGGAGAATAGAATGGCAAATGATTATTTCTTTACTTCAGAGTCAGTCTCTGAAGGTCACCCCGATAAAGTCGCAGATCAAATTTCCGACGCAATCCTAGATGCAATCTTGGCTCAAGATCCGAAGGCCCGTGTTGCTGCAGAAACACTGTGTAATACCGGATTAGTTGTTTTGGCTGGAGAAATTACGACAAACGCGAATGTTGATTACATTCACGTGGCAAGAAATACCTTACGGGAAATTGGCTATGACAATACCGAATACGGTATTGATTACAAAGGCTGTGCCGTCTTGGTAGCCTATGACAAGCAAAGCCCAGATATAGCTCAAGGTGTCGATAAGGCCCACGATGATGGTCTAGATCAGGGCGCTGGTGATCAGGGTTTGATGTTTGGGTATGCCTGTGATGAGACCCCTGAGCTTATGCCGCTACCGATTTATTTATCGCACCGCTTAGTCGAGCGCCAATCGCAATTACGACGTGATGGCCGATTAAATTGGCTTCGTCCCGATGCAAAGTCCCAGGTCACCTTGCGCTATGTCAATGGCAAGCCCGATTCGATCGACACAGTTGTTTTATCGACCCAGCACGCCGCTGATATTCCTCTAGAGAAACTGCGCGAGGCAGTTATTGAAGAAATTATCAAGCCAGTATTGCCTAAGAACCTAATTAAAGGTGATATCAAATACCTGGTTAATCCAACAGGGCGATTCGTCATTGGTGGTCCGCAAGGTGATTGCGGTTTAACTGGACGTAAAATTATTGTTGATACCTATGGTGGTGCAGCACCGCATGGCGGTGGCGCGTTCTCTGGGAAGGACCCATCCAAAGTGGACCGTTCTGCAGCATATGCCGGTCGCTATGTTGCAAAAAATGTGGTCGCAGCGGGCTTGGCTAGCAAGTGCTTGATTCAGATCTCGTATGCAATTGGCGTCGCAAGACCAACATCGGTCATGGTTAGCACCTTTGGTACTGGCAAGATTTCGGATGAACATATTGCGAAATTGGTGTCTGAGCACTTTGATCTTCGCCCGAAAGGGATTGTCAAAATGCTTGATCTGCTGCGCCCAATCTATCGTAAGACAGCAGCCTACGGCCATTTTGGTCGGGAAGAGCCTGAATTTACATGGGAGCGCAAGGATAAAGCAGCAGCCCTAAAGGTGGCGGCAGGCGTTTAGGCCAAAATTGATTACAATTTAGGCAATTCCTTCAAGGAGCGTTGCAAGGGGCCCATTAATACTAATGTTGCCCCCCAGGCTTGAAGGGGAGTTACCCAGTAACTTCATTGCAACTGCGCTCGCTAACCCGAATGCTTGATGGTTGGCGAGTTTCTAACTTGCTCCATTGGCCTTCTTTAGCTGGAGCTACTATGAACACTGTTTTTGATCTCAAACTAAATGGCGATTTCGCAATTGCCGATATTGGTTTGGCTGATTTTGGTCGTAAAGAAATTAAAATCGCCGAAACCGAAATGCCGGGCTTAATGGCAATCCGTGAAGAGTTTGCCGCCAAGCAACCCCTGCGGGGTGCTCGTATTACTGGTTCATTACATATGACCATTCAAACGGCGGTCTTAATTGAGACCCTGGAAGCGTTGGGTGCGGAAGTGCGTTGGGCCTCATGCAATATTTATTCAACACAAGATCATGCTGCTGCTGCTATCGCTGCCAATGGCACACCCGTATTTGCCATTAAGGGCGAGACTCTAGAGCAGTATTGGGACTTCACGCACAAAATTTTTGAGTGGGCCGATGGCGGATTTAGCAATATGATTTTGGATGATGGTGGCGACGCAACTCTCCTTTTGCATCTCGGCACAAAAGCTGAGAAAGATCAAGCTGTCCTCAACCACCCAACTAGCGAAGAAGAGCGAATTTTATTTGCAGCCATTAAAAGCAAATTAGCAGTTGACCCAAGTTGGTACTCCACCCGCTTAGCAAAAGTGAATGGTGTTACTGAAGAGACCACAACCGGTGTGCATCGACTTTATCAAATGCACGCTAAGGGTGAATTACGCTTTCCAGCCATTAATGTGAATGATTCTGTAACGAAGAGTAAGTTCGATAATCTATATGGTTGCCGCGAATCTTTGGTCGATGCAATTAAACGCGCTACCGATGTAATGATTGCGGGTAAGGTTGCAGTAGTTGCTGGTTATGGTGACGTCGGCAAGGGCTCCGCTCAAGCCTTGCGCGCGCTTTCTGCCCAGGTCTGGGTGACGGAAGTTGATCCGATTTGTGCACTGCAAGCTGCAATGGAGGGTTATCGGGTTGTGACCATGGAATATGCAGCGGATAAGGCAGACATTTTTGTAACCGCTACCGGCAATTACCATGTGATTACCCACGATCATATGAAGAAGATGAAAGATCAGGCCATTGTTTGCAATATCGGCCACTTTGATAATGAGATCGATATCGCCAGTATTGAAAAATACACCTGGGAAGAGATCAAACCACAAGTGGATCATGTGATATTCCCAGCTGCAAATGGGATGTCAGAAAAACGTCTGATCATTTTGGCAAAAGGTCGTTTGGTTAATTTGGGTTGTGGCACAGGTCACCCTTCCTATGTGATGAGCTCTTCTTTTGCAAATCAGGTCATTGCGCAAATCGAGTTGTGGGGTGCCGTTGGTACAAACAAATATCCCGTCGGCGTTTACACCTTGCCAAAACATTTGGATGAGAAGGTGGCTCGTTTGCAGCTAAAGAAACTAAATGCTCAATTAACGGAGCTAAGTGATCAGCAGGCATCCTACATTGGCGTGAAGAAAGAAGGCCCCTTTAAGCCGGAAACCTATCGCTATTAATGACCGAGAGAGCACACTAGTTCATGGAATTAAGTATCGAGTTCTTCCCACCCAAAACCCCCGAGGGCGCAGTGCGTCTTGCACAGACGTGTGAACGCTTTAGCACCACACTAAAGCCGGCGTTCTATTCGGTTACTTTTGGGGCGGGTGGATCAACTCAAGCAGGAACATTGCAAACTGTTCGTTCTATTCATGAGATGGGCGAGGTAGTGGCGCCCCATTTATCTTGTGTTGGTAGCTCAAAGGCATTAATCGCTGATCTTCTTAAGCAGTATCAAAACTTGGGTATCAAACGCATTGTTGCCTTACGTGGCGACTTACCTTCTGGTATGGGTCAGTATGGGGAATTACAACATGCCAATCAGCTGGTTGAGTTTATTCGTGAGCAGAGCGGGGATTGGTTTCATATTGAGGTAGCTGCTTATCCAGAAACACATCCCCAGGCAGAGTCACCCAATAAAGATATTCAATATTTTGCTGGGAAGATAAAAGCAGGAGCAAACTCAGCAATTACGCAATACTTTTTTAATAGCGATGCTTACTTTCGTTTTGTCGATGATGTTTATCAACTTGGGGTAGATGTACCTATTGTCCCTGGCATTATGCCAATCACGAGTAGCTCCCAGCTACTTCGTTTTTCAGATGCGTGTGGCGCTGAAATTCCCCGATGGATTCGCTTACGTTTGCAATCCTATGGAGATGATCTTCAGTCTATTAAAGCGTTTGGAGAAGAGGTAGTGACCACGCTGTGCGAACAGCTGATCGCTACCCGAGTCCCAGGTCTTCATTTTTATTCACTCAATCAAGCAGACCCTGTCTTACGAATTACTCAGAATCTTCAATTGCACCAACCCTCTGGGCAATAATGCTGACCTTAGGTCTTATAAGTCCCAGAATTCGTAATTAGATCATCCAGTGGCTGGTCATGGTTCTGGGGAATCCAGTCATCAGCATTAAGTTTTTGCCAGTCAAACCCCACTCCAATAGCTTTAAATGACTGTGCATCTTTTTTAAGAGCTGCAATCGTTCTATCAAAGTAGCCGCCCCCATAACCCAATCGCCAGAGGCGATTATTAAAAATACTCCATCCAACACATGGAATCAAAATACAGTCAGGCCTAGCAGACAAAACTCCAGCACACTGTGGATTGGGCTCCGCAATCCCAAATGAATTCTGAATTAATGGATCCAATGCTGACCATGTATAAAAATCCAATTGGCGATCAGGGCGGATTTTGGGAAGCAAGAGTTTTCTCTTAGGATCTGATTGCATCCAGTTTAGAAGAGGTTTTCTAAGATCCGGTTCGTCTTTATAGGGCCAGCAAAATGCGATGGACTGGTGATGTGAATCAAGACTGACAAGAAAGCGCTCAAGATTGCTTAGTAAAGCCAAATACTCCCCCTCAAAAGCGGCGCTTTTCATGAAATCCTCCCGATTTTGTAATAAATTCCGGCGGAGTTGACTTATGGGGGTATGCATAGCTTCTATTATCGAGTGAAAATAGAAGTATGTCCTACAAACTACGGATCCACTCCAACTTACTAAGTCGAGCCATCGTCTTGGCATTGGGCATTATTTTGGTATTTGGGCAGTCGGTCGATGGCTTTGCTAAAAAGCCTGCTTTACCAAAATCCTATGAGAGTCAGGCCCCCTCCTACGAGTTGACCGAGGCAGATAAATTATTTATTGATTTACGCGATGCGGCTCGTAAGAATGATGTTTTTAGAACTCAACAACTCGCTTCAGCCTTAGTCGACTATCCATTTGTTGACTACGTTCGCTATTTTCGGATTAAACCGCAGTTGTTTGATAAGGCTAACGAGGCGCGCGCAGATGCCATAGTCGATGAAGAGGTTCATGCTTTTTTAAGGACCTATGATGGTAGTGCGATTGCAGATCGCTTACGCAACGACTGGCTCTTAGTGCTTGGTAAGCGAAAAGATTGGCAGCAATTTGATAAAGAGTACCCACGCTTTGTGTTGGATGATGACACTAATGTTAAGTGCTATGCATTGCAATCTCGGCTTGCTAAGTCGGAAGATTCAAAAGCAATTGGTCAGGAAGCAATTAAGGTCATGATTGATCCACGTTATTTTGGATCGGCATGTCAAGAGCTAGTGCCATTGTTAGTCCAGGCAAACGGATTAACTATTTCACAGGCCAAGGCATTCGGACGTGCTGCTAGTGAAATGAATTTAGAAACAATAAGTAGACGGATGGCCGGAGAAGATCCGATTGCACCAATTGTGCGCACAGCTAGATCCGATGCCACAAAGGCATACCGAGAATTTATCCAATCAGGAACTAGGCTCAGCAAAGAAGATCAAGCAATGGCATGGGGAGTACTAGGCCAGTTTTTGGCAAAGCGACTAGATCGGAACGCGATCGATGCTTATCGACGTCAAAATCAATTAGGTTTTGATGCATTGTTATCGCCTGAAAGCCAAGAATGGAAGGTGCGCGCTGCTTTGCGTGCATTCGACTGGCAGCTAGTCAAAGAGACCATTGAAAATATGAACCCAGCAGTTCGCCAACGTGATCCAGCTTGGACCTATTGGTATGGGAGGGCGCTGAAGGAGGGCGGCAACTCTGAAGCAGCAAATAATCAATTTCGCCTACTGGAGGATCAATTTAATTTCTATGGACAGCTTGCTCGCGAAGAATTGGGTAAGCCGGTTTTCATTCCACCCAAAGCAAAGGTAAGTGAGCAAGATGTGAGGGGTATGACAAATCGCCCGGGTTTTGTTCGAGGAGAACGTTTTTATGCCATGAATCTGCGCTTTGAGGGTAATCGTGAATGGAATTGGGAGCTGCGCGGCATGAATGATAAAGAGTTGCTCGCGGCAGCTGAACATGCTAAACGAATTCATTTATACGATCGCACAGTAAATACGGCAGATCGCACTAAGGGCGAGCATGATTTTGCACTTCGCTACCCTACACCATTTAAAGAGCAGCTTGCTCCAATCGCTAAAAATATCGATTTAAACCTTGCCTGGACATACGGCTTGATTCGTCAAGAGTCGCGTTTTATTACCAATGCTTCCTCTTCAGTTGGCGCTTCAGGACTCATGCAGGTAATGCCCAATACTGCCAAGTATGTTGCTAGAAAAATTGGGATGCATTCTTATACCAATGAACGACTTAAAGATACGCAAATTAATTTAACCCTTGGCAGTCATTATTTAAATATGGTGTTACAGGATCTCGATGGCTCATGGGCTCTAGCCTCAGCCGCTTATAATGCCGGCCCATCAAGACCGAAATCATGGCGAGAGAAGTTAACCCAATCAACCGAAGGCGCAATTTTTGTAGAATCGATTCCATTTAACGAGACACGAACTTATGTGAAAAATGTCCTGGCAAATGCAACGTACTATTCTCTTTTAATGGATGGTAGGTCAACCTCCATGAAGCAGCGTCTTGGAACTATTCAACCGAAAGCAGCCGTACTCAGTGAGTTACCATGAAACATGATGTATTACTAATTGGTGGTAGTGGTTTTGTTGGAAAAACCATTGCACAACAATTGCAGCAGAAAGCCTATTCTGTCTTGATTCCTTCAAGGCGATACAGCGCCATTCGTGATCTACGCTTATTACCTAGCGTAACTTTGTTTGAGGCGGATGTGAATAATCGCAAGACCATTCAAAAGTTACTGGCTGAGTTAAAGCCGGATGGCACAGTGATTAATTTGGTGGGTATTTTGCATGACCGAAGTGGTGTCCCTTATGGCCCTGGGTTCCAAAAGGCTCATGTTGACTTGCCGCAAATGCTGATAGAAGAGATGAGGGCCATTGGCTTAAGACGGTATATTCATATGAGTGCTTTGGGGGCAGACTCTAAGGGGCCATCGATGTATCTTCGCAGCAAGGGCGATGGTGAACGCTGCGTTCTCGATAGCAGACTTGACTGGACTATCTTTAGGCCATCCGTCATTTTTGGTTCGCAAGACCAATTTATTAATACGTTTGTAAGTTTGGCAAAAGTATTCCCAGTAATCCCATTAGCCAATAGCAATGCACTTTTCCAGCCAGTAAGCGTCAACGATGTTGCTAAGGCTTTTGTCATGGCTCTTGAGGATGGAAATACGATTCATCGAATATATGACTTAGTTGGCCCCGCAGTATTTAGCATGGAAGCATTGGTTCGGTTTGCTATCCGCAAGGCCGGAAAGAGTAATCCTGTAGTTCCATTGCCAAATTGGGTCGGCTACCTTCAAGCACTTGCATTTGAGTTTGGCCCTGGCCCGACTTTAATGTCTCGGGATAATATTGCGTCGATGAGCGTTCCCAATGTTTTACCGCCGGGTGGGCGTGATGCCTTGGTCGATGATTTTGGAATTGCGAAACAAGGTCTAGAGAGTTTGCTCATTTGAAGATCTATCAAGTTGGCGGTGCTGTTCGCGATCGCTTACTCGGTTTACCAGTCCACGATATTGATTATGTGGTGGTTGGCTCTTCCGTTGAAGAAATGTTGGCCAAAGGCTTTCGTCCTGTTGGTAGCTATTTTCCAGTTTTTTTGCATCCGCAGACTCAGCATGAGTATGCACTGGCACGTACTGAGCGCAAAACAGCACCAGGGCATCAAGGTTTTGCATTTCATGCAGATCCTGGGATTAGCCTTGAGGAAGATTTAATCCGCCGAGATTTAACGATTAATGCAATGGCTTACGAGGTCAATGATGCTGGTGAGTTAGTTGGGGGCTTAATTGATCCATATGCGGGCAAGACAGATTTAGAGCGGGGTGTATTCCGTCATTTATCAGAGGCATTTACTGAAGATCCCTTACGCGTTTTACGTGTAGCTCGCTTTGCTGCTCGTTTTCCGGGGTTTCAAATAGCCCCTAAAACTCTTGAGCTGATGAAAGAGATGGTTGCAAAGGGTGATTTACAAACACTATCAAAAGAGCGGATTTGGCAAGAACTAGCTAGGGCTTTTGCAGCACCAGCCCCTCTACGCTTTATAGAAGTGCTTGAGGAATGTGGCGCTCTCCAGATTGTTTGGCCCGATAGCTTATTAGAGCAATGGAATAATTTTGCAATCAAAGAAAAAATGGTTACAGATTTGATGAAAGTCGCTATGGCCCATCCTCAGATCGACAAGCGCCTTGCAATCTTTTTGAAGCGGCTTCATCCCGAACAAATTAAAGATTGGTCAATAAGGCTAAGGGTTCCCAATGAGCTTACTGACTTTTGCCATGTAGTTGCAGTCTTTGAAGCCGGCTATGACAAAGAGCCAGATCCTAAAGTAGTTCTTGATATGTTCAACCGCACCGATGTTTGGCGTAAGTCAGATCGCTTTGTTGAGGCTCTGAAATTGGTTGGATCTGTAGGGCGCGATACACATAAGTGGCAACGAGCGCTTGAGGCGGCGATACAAGTGGATGGAGGGAAGATTGCAGCAGACATCGCCAAACAATCCTCAAACGTTAATCGTGGTGAGGAAATTCATGATGCCCTTACCAATGCACGGCTAGCAGCAATTACTAAGATATTGCATCAGTAAATACGATTTCTACCAGTAAGCCCTGGTAGTTGATTGAGGCTGAGATTGAGTGTTTGCAAATCTTTTCCAAATGCAATCACCTTAAATAGCTCACCCATTTCAGCTTCGGATATTAATTTCTGTAGTGCATTAGATATGGGTATAAATTGTTTTGCATTATCCGGGCTTGCTTTTTGCAAGACCAAGTCTCCAATACCTGCCTGCAGAAGATAAGAGGCTTGGCTTGAAAAAAAGACTTCTCCATTATTAATTTGCTCCAATATGCGCAGTAAGCTTGAGCACTCAATATGCGTGGTGATATCAGAGATTCCAGGAAGAAGAGTGATATCGCTTAGGGCGCGGTGGTGATGGTGTGCCATGAGTGTTCCCCCCGAACGTTGGGCGTGGTAGTACTCCTGCTCATGAAAGCCGTAGTCAATTATTAATAACAAACCACAACGTATTTTTTCAGAAAGTGTTTTTAACCAAGCCTGTGCTTGCGGGTGTATTTCGGTTGTATAACCCTCAGGAAATACTTGACTATTTTTTTGTAGAGGAGATAAATCATTTTTGTAATTAGCGCTTGAGAGAGCCGGACCTAAGGCCGAGATTAATTTTTTTGCTTCCAATCCCTGAGTGAAGGTCAGACCATAATGGTGCCAGATCGTGTTGTGAATGCAAATCCGCTCACAGGGGAACGCGTCTAATACCTCATTTGCTAAAACAATCCCTTCAATATCATCTGGCACAAAATCGAGCCAGTTACATTGCGTACGGATACCATTTTCTTTACAAATACCAGTTAAAAGAAGCTGTTGGCGCTTAATCAGATCCGGAGAGATTTCAATGATTTGATATTCATCTAAATCAAATCCTCGCAAATGTAGCTCTAGCAAGATGGACTTGGCGAGGCTGCCAGTGCCTGCACCAAACTCAAGAATACGAGCGGGAAGCCCCCTTTTTTTGAGACTTTCTAAGACTGGTAGGATGGTATTGACGATGGTTTGGCCAAAAAAAGGACTGATTTCAGGGGCAGTAATAAAGTCGCCTTCTGCACCAAATTTTTCATGACCAGAACAGTAATAGCCGAGATTTGGCTCATACAATGCCATTTCCATATACCGAGAAAAGGGAATCCAGCCATCTTTTTTCTCAATTTCTGCTGAAATTTTGGCCAGCATGGCAGCTAAATGCTCCTCTTCTGGCTGGGTCAGGTTAATATCCATAGCTCATTAGTCTAAGAGAGTTTAGGTGGAAGATTCAAAGACGTTATCGCATCGTACCGTTTTGCTTACCGGAGCAGCTAAACGCTTGGGTAAAGAAATTGCTTTGCATTTTGCCAAAGCCGGGTGGAATGTTGTCTTACATTATGGCCGCTCCAAGGATGAGGCTTTGGATACCCTGGCTCAAATAAAAGAGTTTGGGGTTGAAGCCATTGCTGTGCAAGCTAATTTGGGCTCTGAAGACGAGGTACGGTCTCTATTTAAAACAAGCATTGAGCGTTTTAATCGAATCGACTGTCTAATTAATGGTGCCTCTCTCTTTGAATTTGATCGACCCAGCCAGGCCGATCACCCTGTTACCCAGTCTGCTCTTGTGAAGAATATGCAAGTAAATTTGGCCGCACCCGTCATCTTGGCCCAAGAAATGTACTTGCATCTGCAGCAGCAGCCGATACGCAGTGATGGGTTGGTGCCAGTGACTATTCAACTGCTAGATCAGAAGTTAATCAACTTAAACCCCGATTATTTTTCATATACCTTATCAAAGAGCGCATTATTAACAGCAACAGAAATGATGGCGCTTGATTTTGCACCCATCATGCGCTCAGTAGGTTTGGCCCCCGGAATCACATTACCATCAGGAAAGCAAACTGAAGCTCAATTTCGTGAGGCACACCGTATGACCCCGATGGGCTATTCATCAAGTGCCAGCGATATTGCTGAGGCAGCATTATTTATTGCTAATGCAAAAGCCATTACCGGCACAACGATTTATGTGGATGGAGGACAGCATCTTCTTTCATCAGACCGAGACATTATGTTCAAAATTAAATAAGGTAAGTATGCATTCTCTTTTATCTCACCCAAGCCTCATTCATTGTCGGCGTTTGTTTCTCAAAGATTTTGAGGTATACATTAATATTGGTGTTCATGATTTTGAGAAAAAAGCAGAGCAACGCGTCATCTTTAATGTAGATCTTTATGTTCCGCTAGAGCAGAACACTCCAAAGCATGATCGCTTGGATGAGGTTCTTGATTATGACTTTATTCGTAAAACAATTATTCAAAGGGTGCAGCGCGGACACATTCATCTTCAAGAAACCCTATGCGATGATATTGTGAATGCGGTCTTAGAACACCCCAGTGTCTTAGCTGCAAAGGTAAGTACAGCAAAGCCAGATGTGTATCCCGACTGTGAGGCGGTTGGTGTTGAAGTGTTTAAGATCAAACAGAGCTAAACAGATATTGCTAAAACAAAATGGTTGATCCTCGTAAACAAGCCTTTGAAGAAAATAAGCTGGATAAAAAATTATCTCGGCTTGTGGGAGAAGCCATTGGTGACTTTGGCATGATCGCCGATGGCGATAAGGTCATGGTATGTTTATCGGGCGGTAAAGACAGTTACACGATGCTAGATATTCTGATGAAGCTTCGCGAGCGCGCACCCATTTCGTTTGAGATCGTAGCGGTTAATCTGGATCAAAAACAACCTAATTTCCCTGCAGATGTTTTACCAAATTATTTACGGCAATTAGATATCCCTTTTCATATTGAAGAGCAAGATACTTATAGTATTGTGAAGCGGGTCATTCCCGAGGGAAAAACGACCTGTGGCTTATGCTCACGATTACGGCGAGGTATTTTGTATCGGGTGGCCGATGAATTGGGGGCCACTAAAATTGCTCTAGGCCATCATCGAGACGATATTTTAGAAACTCTATTATTAAATATGTTTTTTGCAGGCAAGCTTAAGGGTATGCCGCCGAAGTTGCGTTCTGATGATGGTCGGCATATCGTGATTCGTCCTCTTGCCTACGTTCCTGAAAAAATGATTGAACGCTATGCTGCTTCGATGAACTTCCCCATCATTCCATGTGATTTATGTGGTAGCCAACCCAATTTACAAAGAGCAGCAATGAAGAAGCTTTTGCGCGATTGGGAAAAACAGTTCCCAGGTCGTGTGGAGAATATATTTCGGGCAATGCATCACATTGTTCCAACCCATTTAATGGATCAAGACATGTTCGATTTTCAATCTCTAGGTATTCATACTGACTTAAGTACATTCGGAAAGAGTATTGGGGGAGATCTTGCTATTGACGAAGGAGAAGATTTTTGCACCTCTCTGGATCAGGGGCAATTTCCAGTGGCATTTGCCACTAAGGATTAACGGATAGGCAGATAGGTTTGTAATTTAGCCCCTCTCTAGCCCTATACTTACGGTATGAATATTGTCATATTAGCCGCTGGGCAAGGCAAGCGCATGAAATCAGCTCTGCCTAAGGTTTTGCAGACCTTGGCAGGAAAACCGCTGTTAGAGCATGTACTAGAAACCGCAATTTCTCTATCAAAATCAGCAGAGCCCATTGTTGTGATTGGACATGGCGGCGAGCATGTCAATGCGTTGTTGGCTGATTTGGCAAGTCGTGACGCTCGTTTTAAGAAGACAAAAACTGTTTTACAAAAAGAACAAAAAGGCACAGGCCATGCACTCTTGCAAGCACTGCCCAAATTAAATCCAGATCTGCCCACTCTTGTTTTATATGGTGATGTACCCCTTACTGCAAAGGAAACTCTGCAACGGTTGATTCGATTAGCTGATGGAGTGCGATCTAAGGAGTCCGCCTTAAGTCTGTTAACTCAGAATATGGCCAATCCCACTGGATATGGACGAATTGTGCGCGACCACGATGGCTTGATCAGTGCCATTGTGGAAGAGAAAGATGCTGATAAAACCATTAAAGCTATTTCTGAAATTAATACTGGAATTATGGTTTTGCCCACCAGATCTTTATCAAAGTGGTTGAAAAGCTTAAAAACGAAAAATGCACAAGGCGAATATTACCTAACTGATGTAATTGCAATGGCAGTTCGTGATGGCGTACCAATTCGTTCCACACAAGCGACTCATGAACATGAGATTTTGGGGGTCAATACTCGTGATCAGTTAGCAAACTTGGAGCGACAACTACAAGAACAACGAGCATTTGCTTTACTTGAATCAGGCGTTACTCTATTTGATCCCGAGCGAATTGATATTCGTGGCGAGCTGGTTTGCGGACAAGATGTTTGGATTGATGTGGGTTGTGTGTTTGAGGGACGCGTGAAGTTAGCATCAGGTGTTCGTATTGGCCCTTACTGCATTATTAAGAATGCAGAAATTGGCTCGGGTAGCAAGGTGGATGCGTTCACACATATTGATGGTGCAAAAATTGGCTCAGATACACGAATTGGCCCCTATGCGCGTATACGACCCGGAACCGAATTAGCCAAAGAGGTTCATATCGGTAATTTTGTAGAAGTCAAGAACAGTAAGATTGCAGCCCAAAGTAAAGCCAATCATTTAGCTTATGTGGGCGATTCCCTGGTGGGCGCGAGAGTTAATCTTGGGGCTGGCACCATTACCTGTAACTATGATGGTGTGAATAAACACCAGACCATTATTGAGGATGATGTTTTTATTGGGTCGGATACTCAATTAGTTGCTCCAGTTCGCGTTGGCAAAGGAGCTACTTTGGGGGCAGGCACAACACTCACAAAAGATGCGCCTGCAGGAAAATTAACAGTATCGCGTGCTAAGCAGGTTTCAGTAGAGTGGCAGCGACCTGTCAAAATGAAATCGAAGTCTTCCAAGGCAAAATAATCAATGTGCGGAATTGTTGGCGCAGTTTCTAAAAATGATGTTGTTGAAACCCTGATCGAGGGATTGCGCCGGCTTGAATACCGTGGATATGATTCTTGTGGATTTGCGATTATTGATAGTACGAAAGCCAATCATCCACTCGAGAGGGCACGAACTACTGCTCGGGTGGCAGATTTAGCTGCCCAGGCAAAAGAGTTTAGTGGGCATATTGGGATCGCACACACTCGTTGGGCAACCCATGGCAGACCCGATACCCATAATGCGCATCCGCATATCTCGAATGATCTTATTGCCGTTGTCCATAACGGCATTATTGAAAATTATGAGAATCTACGTCAGCAACTGATTACCAATGGATATCACTTTAGTTCTGAGACAGATACTGAAGTGATTGCGCATTTAATTCATCAAGAGTATGTCAAGCAAGCAAAACTAGATTTAAGGGCAGCTGTTGCTGCTAGCATCAATCAATTAAAGGGTGCATATGCAATCGCAGTTATTTCACAAAATGAGCCTAATCGCTTAATTGGCGCTCGTGCTGGCTCACCATTAATAGTGGCGATTGGAGACGATGGGCGATATTTATCATCCGATGCTCTAGCCTTGGCAGGAAAAGCACAGACTATGATCTATCTTGATGAAGGGGATTTGGTAGAGCTTGATGATCATACGGTTCATATTTGTGATCGAAGTGGCACAACAGTCAGCCGTGAGATCAAGCCAATGCCAGTCCAAGCCGCTGCTGTTGAATTAGGCCCGTATCAGCATTTCATGCAAAAAGAGATTTTTGAGCAAGCACGCGCTATATCAGACACCATTGCAAATATTAGCGAGTTTGGACCAAATTTATTTTCAGCTGACCCCAAAGATTGGGAACAGTTTGAACAAGTATTAATTTTAGCGTGCGGCACAAGTTATTACTCTGCTTGCGTCGGTAAATATTGGCTTGAGGAAATTGCTAGGATTCCAACAAACGTCGAAATTGCTAGTGAATATCGATATCGCCAATCCATCGCCAATCCAAAAACTTTAGTAGTGGTGGTTTCACAGTCTGGAGAGACAGCAGATACCTTGGCTGCATTACGACATGCGAAAGCGCTGGGGCACCCCTTAACCCTATCGATATGCAATGTAGCAACGAGTGCCATGGTACGAGAGACAAAGTGGCACTTTTTAACGCATGCCGGCACCGAGG
>JACCEB010558508.1_pt1 | contig 19018 bp, 13 predicted proteins | sample 7454761 | NCBI WGS metagenome assembly JACCEB01 (sample SAMN15323454, study PRJNA562643) | freshwater metagenome | isolation source: river surface water | place: USA:Blue River Watershed | collected 2017-08-18 | reverse complement strand
CACGAAAGCACTAGACTATCTATGCATTTGTTCGATGGCTCCCGTGCAACTGATAAAAATAATTCACAAAGGAAAATGGCTGGTCTTTAATTTGCTGATAATATGCATTCATTTCATTTAGCCTCTGTAATCCGTGGTCTCTATTCATTGGTATATATGGCGGGAAAAAGTCGCGCAATCGAGAATATGCATTATCTGCTATTTGGTCCGTGGTTTGGGTGTTGGTCTCTAATAATTCGGTATAATCAAATATAATTACATTTGCATAACAATGATATTTTGGGTCTATCTTCTTGTCCTCGCGCTCGCTAATAACAAAAAATAATTCGAACTTATCTTGCAGGCGTTCTATGATTGGGTCTAGGTCTACTAGATGAGTTTTCGCTATGTTCACTTTTCTATGAAATCGGTCCAAATGATACTGGTTATTCCAATATCCGAGTAATTTCTCATCTTTAGAAATAAACCCTTGTATCAAATTCGCAATAACAGTGCTTCCTGTTCTGGCTATCCCAGATTGCAAAATAAGGACAGGCTTTTCTTGTTCAGTCATTTATCAATTCTATATTATAGAAGTTATATCTATATTTTTTTATATTTATAAAATATACATATACAAATGGATGTTTTACAAGAAACTCAATTAATAACTCGCCGCACTTTTTTTAATCACGTATTTTCTACTACTGAAGAAGGAAAAGCTGAGCTATTAAATGTTATACAATACTCTATTTTAGCTATTATTCCTATTGTTATTTTGAATAAATTAGTCCAACGATTTGTTCCTGAAGCAGATAGTGATAAATCCAGTTTAGAACTAGTCTTTGAAATAATCGTTCAAATGATTATTATGTTCTGTGGTATCATTTTAATCCATCGCATTATTACTTATATTCCAACATACAGTGGTTTCAAATACGAAAATCTAGCATTGACCAATGTTATCCTTGCTTTCTTAGTCATTGTATTTAGTTTACAAACCAAGCTTGGCATTAAAGTTAATATTATTGTCGATCGTATTAATGAGCTATGGAATGGACCTAACGCCGATGATAAACGCGCCCGCGCTAAGAACGGGGTTCGTATTAGCCAACCTATCGCTGGACACGTCCCTAGTCAGGCCGATTATGTAGACACCAATATTGCCCAAGCCGGACTATTTCCACCAGCTCCAGTTGTTTCATCACGCGATAATGGAACATACGATAATATGATGCGAGGAAATGCTGCTGCACCAATGATGCCAATGGGTCCAATGGCTGCAAATGCTGTATTAGGCAAATTCGGTGCTTATTAGAGAATTGGTCTATCAATTCGTTATATATATTTGTAATATATAATGAATACAATGGGTATATAGGAGCAACAGATACTTCTATTTTTGCTTGTTCTTTTTGGTTTGGCGTTTTTCGACAGGCTTCTTTTTGCAACGACCAGTTATATTGCGGTATTGGTCTTCTCTGCATTTTTTAACGCATCGTCTGGTCTCCGGATTATATTCTTTACCAGGACTACATTCAATTGCATTTGTAGTAATAACCAATTGTTTTTCTTCTTCACTAATAGATACATTTTCTTTTGTGATACTTTTTATTTGGGTCTCGATTGCTTGAGGAATAACAGGACCATCTTTTAACATATGATTTTCAAAATGTTTATTGTATTTTTTCAATATACCCGAGTTTTCCATAATAGCCTCGTATTTATTAATAATAACATCAATATCATATCTACGAAATACATTAAAATGGATCATATGATAAAATAAATCGGTCAGTTCATCGATTAAATAATTGTTTGTAAGATGAATACTATTTGATAAAATATGGAAAAAAGCAATACCTGTTCCAAAAATATCAATGGTCTCAACTGACTTATTTAAAAAGTCATTATATTGATTTATATTCTGAAAATCGTTTTTCAACATAGTGTAATAATCCTGTAAAAATACCATAACAAAGGAGTTAAAATCTTTTCCGGTTAATCCAGGCTTAACGATAAATGAAAAAAAGGTCTTCAATGCACGTGAAATATTGGTAGGCTCTTTTTGTTTCAACGAATTCAATATGTTATTATAGAATTCTTTGCGTTCATTGTCTTTTTTTTCACAGAAATTAACAAAGGTCTTCTTATTTAAAAAGACTAATTCATATGGAAAAGACCAATGATATGTTGCAAGATTATTTGTTGAATTCTTGGATTTTGTTTTTATTGCAGTAGTAGTAGTCATAAAACCAAAATCAATGAAATTCAGTCTATTTTCTTTAATATTATAAACAATATTCTGAGGCTTTAAATCGTGGTGAACAAGCTTATTATCCAGAAGAATTTTGAGACCATATAAAATACGATGGCATTCTAACCAAAACAACTCTATTTTTTCGATATTTTCTTTGGTCTTATCCCATCGTATTATTTCCTTGGCAAAATCCTCTAAATGATATCCACCATCATTCATAACAATCAGACTAAGCTCATCGAGCACTTTAAAGAAATCTTGGCTATTTTTGCATTTTTCAATGGATTTTTTATTATAGTCGCTTTTTTTGATTTTACATTTAACAGGTTTCCCTAAATGATAATCAGCGTTTTTATCTATTTTTGAAATGAGATTATATTCTTTCATTTCTTTGGCAGCATCAACGCCTTTTAATATTTTAGAGACCTTATTGGAATAATCTGTTTTTCTAGTGCAATGAAGGCTAGGTTTATGGATACATCCATAACTACCTTGACCTATTACGTTAGCTGCTTCCATAGTCTATATAATATGTATATACATTTTTTGTTAGATGTAGTAGGCCTATTATAAATCAATAAACTCTTCATCGCCTCCGCCGCCGCCTCCGCCACTCATAATAGTGTTCATCATCTCCATTTGTTGTAATGATTTCTCAAAATTATTATTTGTTTCGAGACCCGAATATAAATAATCCATATTTGGGGTTTCTTCTGCCTTCTTTATCTGTTTATAGACACTATTTATTTTTTCAAATACGGCCTCTACAACCATTTTATCCGATACCAATTCTATATTTGTAGTAACTGTTTCTGTAATAAGTGAGACCGCAAAATATAATAAATACCTGCGTTTTTTGGGTGTAGAATTATTGTATTTTAAACAGAAAAGGTTTAATAAACTGTCCATTATCTTTTGATTGAACAAATTATTCTGTTCTTTGCAATAATGGTCTAATATATCCCAAACTAACCATATTGGGTCTCGATTAAATTTGGTCTCAACATCATATCCACGTTTATCACAATAACAGTGTTCCTTTTTCTTCCTACAAATAACTTCAAATTCAATTATCCATTCTATCCAATAACACGCGGATAACATATTTCTGCGTTCAGGTGAAATACTATAAGCAAACTCATTCATTGGTATTAATAATTCGAGTGGGTCTTTCTTTTGAAAAAAAGGCTGGGCATAATCGGGCGACGGGGCCTTCAATTTCTCAGTCATTTGTGTTATATCGAACTCTTCTACACGATTGATTTTTATTTGTTCAAATGCAGGTTTCTTGTTAGAAATACAAATAGTTGTGATAACCTCTGCAAATATCTTGCGCACACTGGCATTATTTCTCAGTTGTAATATATTGGTAAAATGGCCTTGTAGAATAATATTTTTGAATACTGACAGCCGGTTTTCAATGTAAACTGCTATTTTCGGATTTCCTAAATGTATATATTTTGCAGTATAATGAATGATCAATTCCCAGAGTTCCATATAGTGGCCTGCACATACAAATTCTGCAGCCCAATAACACGCCGGCTCTATTTTTCCCTTCTTGAGTGCATTCACTAATTGGACCTTGACATCGGTTTTCTTGTATTTCGAGAAAGTGACGCCTCGAAATTGGGGGGCCTGGCGGGCATCATTTATCTGGCTGTTATCTATTATTTTTGTTGACATATATGTTCTTTATTAGTTATGTATGATATGTTTATGTTTTATGATATAGTATTATAATACATAAACTATTGTAAACAAACGAATGGGGGATGATTGAATGCATTTACCAATATGCTGGGCACATTGTCCAATCCATATTTACATTTTCTTGTGGATAACGCACATCAAATAAGTTTCGATTATTGTCGTGAACTATAGAAATAAATCTGGCCACATTCGACTGATTGTCCAATATACAATATTTCGAGTGCATTGAAATGTCCACTGATATAATCAGGTTCATTGTATGTTCATATATTTCTTCAGGGTTCATTCTTTCAACTGGTTTGCTGCGTTTAATATCATCATATATCTGGCTTAGATAATTCTTGTTATTCTTGTTTTTCTCAAGTGCATCTTCCAACTCTTTGAAATATTTATCGTGGGTTACAAACCCCTTTGTATGTTCTTCACATAATGTGAATGTATCTATTTCTAATCTGCCGATTTCTATCAAATAATTCTTGACTGTTAGATAGACATTATAATCGTCTGTTTGCACAAATATTTTCTTACAGTTGGGATTTTTCAATAAGAGCCAGTCAACATACCGTTCAGTTGGAATAACCACTGACTCGCTGCATAATTTATCACCGTGGCGAATATAAATAGCATCGTATTCCCCGTGCACTATTCCTAGCTGTTTCTTGGTCTCTTCAATTCTATATTTAGTTGCATAATTGTAGCGATATAAATATTTGAGTGCAGCTTCGCGGTATTCCCACATATTGTAATCGCCATTTAAATGATTATGTCTGTGAACTGTGCATTTTTCATATGGGGTCTCATCACCTTCAAAATAGGGTGATAAAAAATAATCGGTCCAGCCTTCCCACGACTTATACATCCATTTACTGGTATCTAATATGAACTTTTTTTGGTGTTTTTTGGCATAACAAAAATGATTGAGGGTGAAGAAAAACATCGAGTAAAACCCAGCATCTTTATTTAATATCGAAACAATCATCTTTTCTTGTTTATTAATTGGTAATATACATAATTATAGTTTTGTCTTTAAGTTCATTATTCACAGAAAATTGATTATTTCCATTATTGCCACAATATATGCCAGTTATGAAATCTATATTTTATATACTATTATTAGGACTACTCGGTTTTAACTATATACATACTACTATGTCATTATTATTTAGTCTTCCAAAATTAGTGCGTTCTACCATTATTAAACGCCCGTCTGCAATTATTAAATCACCCTATGTTGCCGATATTATTGTTGAGCAGGTGCCTTATTTAGCCCATAGCGCATCTCTAGGTTGTTGTGGGCTAGCGGATAATGGCGCAACTGTATGGCTTCAAGAAATGGCCGGAAAAAAGGAAAAATGCAGTTATCGTGTCTGTTTATCGGAACACACTGAAACCGATAAGGGGCGCGTGCTTGTTGGTGTATATCCAAAACACGCTGAAGATTTAGTAGAGAGCGCTATATCAAGCAATAAATTATCTGCATTACAAAATGTCAAAGGGTATCGTCGCGAACAGGTGGTCAAATATCCAGGATTTGTTGACTCGCGCTTTGATTTCTCTGGTATAGATAAAGACGGCATTCCATTTCTACTAGAAGTGAAAACAGTGCCTTTAGCGGCATATGAAGACATTCGACACGCCGACCGTAAAAAGAATAAAAAAGATTATAGAGATTGGGAGTTTATGGAGAAAACCGCATATTTCCCGGATGGATATCGAAAGAAAGATGATGACCCGGTCAGTCCACGTGCATTGAAACATATACGCGAACTAGAACTAATCCGAAAAAATACGCAAGTCCGGTGTATTATGTGCTATGTTGTCCAACGCAGTGATATAAACCGATTTACATTATCTGCTATAGACCCTGAATATCGGGCAGCAGTATTAGGGGCGCGCGAAAATGGTGTGGAAATTATTGTGATGCAGGTTGATTGGCGAGTAGTCGATGGGAATGGTGAGGCGCATTTTATTAGTGATAATATACCCGTTATATAGGGCGGTGGTATGGAGAAAAAATAAAAAATAATTATTATATACATTATTTTTTATTGAGGGTTGTTTTGTTTTCTTTTTCTTTTTCTTTTTGTAATATAGAATAGTTTTTATTTTTGTTTGTTATGGTCATTATATTCTGTGCTGTTGGTATTGTTTTCTTTATGACTGGGTTCTACTGTTTTATGAGATACAAATTTTTTGGAACACATTGATATCTATGTTGTAATTATACGAGGAACCACGTTAATTGTTTGTAATTCCTGTGACAGTAATTTATATGCATACGGTATTTCTACCTTTGCAAAGTGTGTCGTGTTATCGCAAGTTCTGCAATTATATATCGTGAAATCACCGGCTCCATATAATGTATTTTTTGTTCCATCATTATATGTGGCTATCATACCACACTTCTTACATACATATACACTATATTTATCTGACACGTCATACAAGCGTTCTTTACAGAACCTTGACATACCGTGCGCCAATAGAACATCACGCTCCATTTCACCTACACGGAAACCACCATCGCGACTTCTTCCTTCCGCAGGTTGACGCGTCAAATTTACCATAGGTCCAATCGAACGACTGTGTTGTTTATCATTGACCATATGTTTTAATCTCTGATAAAATACTGGTCCTATAAACACACTCGTCTCCATCTGTTCTCCCGTCATTCCATTATACATTATTTCATTGCCGTAACTCTCATACCCGACCTTCTGCAACTCCTCCGCAATCGTCTTCACATCCAAATTACCGAAACTTGTCCCATCACCAAATAATCCCAACTGCACTAATACCTTACCCAATAAGGTCTCTTTCAATTGCGCAATAGTCATTCTACTTGGAATAGCGTGAGGATTAATAATAATATCCGGTTTAAGGCCATCCTTTGTATAAGGCATATCACACTCCTGAATGATGTTGCCACAGGTCCCTTTTTGACCATGGCGACTAGAATTACCTACAATCAAGCTGGGACAATGAAAGCCCTCGCGCATATAATATGTATGAGAACTTGGCATTTCTACGCAATATACCTTACCTTCATAGTGCACAATTTCTTCAATATTTTCGGCATTTTTCTTCTTATTAATCCACGGTTGATTTTGTTCACGAATAATGCTGACTTTGTAGTAATCGTGCTTGCTAGTAACAGTTATTTCTTGACCGGCCCGCGAGCCAAGATTTTTTACGCCTGTTCTAGTAACTCCTGCTTCTTGTGCAAATTTGACAATACCACTCCATCCACAATGAAGGGCTAAACGAGAAATATCATTGGCTAGTCTTACACTAATGGTTCCGTAGCGACTGAAACCATCTTCGCCTTTATATTGCATTGTGCTCCCATCTCCATTTAGTAATGCATTCATTAATACACGGGATTGTCGTTGGGATAATGACCATACATAATCAGGTAAATATTTATTTAAAGAACCTACGCTTAGTTCCGTTAAATGTGCATATATACTTTCATTTCCTTTAACTCCTGTTATGAAATATTTATCAATACTATGAGTTGCATTTAATCCCAAATTTTTGAATATGTTTTCATAGAATTGCATTTTGGTTGGTTTAATTGCTGCTATAAATATTCTTGGTGTGTGTTTATCTGTGCATCCATCACTAATAAATGCTCCTAGTAATTCCAACCAACTATCCATATTATATTGTTTATCACCAATAGTAATAAATTCTTGGTCAGGATATATATTTTCCATAGTCTTCTGCATTCGCACCATTTTCCCCATAACGTCTTTGGCTTCTATTAGTTCATAGTTCTTTCCATTACGTTTCTGAACATATAACCGATGGTTCATTGTGCAAGTGATTTCAATCTGACGATTTTTCACGTGATACATATCGCCATTATGGTCATACTCATATTTTGCAGTTGGGTATTCATAGCACATCTTACCCTGGGCATCCAGAGTGCATAACTTGTGTTTAGTAATATCCACATCCTTTATTTCAATCCATCCTGCATCAGTAAGCACTTGTTGAGTAGGTAATGCACAGAATTTATCACCATATACTGGTTTTCTAAAGGTGCGAACCCGGACTTTTGCAAAATTATAACCATCCCCATTTCTACCAGTATAATTCTTATCAATATAAGTCTCTTCAGTAGTTCTAAAAGTTTTACTTTGGTCCTCATATTTGATGATTTTAGTTGGGTCATCACGGTTTTCTTTAATAGGCAATATCTTTGCAATAATCACATCACGATTTTCGATCAACGTGTTTTCCGGAACAAACCCTTTATCATTGATTTTATCGTAATTACTGTATTTCATACCCTTTGTCTTGGTCTTATCGGGTTTACAACGGATTATTTCATCACGCACAATATTCGTGTCTTCATCTTTTTCAGTATGATAGATTGTTGCAGCGAATAATCCGCGGTCAATAGAGCCTTTATTCACCAATACACTATCTTCTTGATTATATCCGGTGTGTGTCATAATGGCAACGTGAATTTGACATCCAGATGGCACTTTATTCAGCTGTAAGAAATTCATAAGACGCGTATCTACTAATGGACGAGTTGGATATGTCAACATATATGCAGTCTTATCCATACGTTGGTCATAATTCATTGCATATACTCCAATCGCTTGTTTAGCCATTGCAGTTTGATAAGTATTACGCGGGGATTGATTATGTTCAGGAAATGGAATACAAGATGCCAATACACCAAATATAGTGCTAGGATGGATTTCGCAATGAGTGAAATTGATTTTTGCATTGGCATCTTGTAAATAGGCACGTTTAGATTGCATTGCAATCATCGCCAAATTCTGTTCTTCTGGATCAATATACTCGATCACCGACTCTTCAATACGGCAATTTGTCAATAGATCATTCCAGCATAACTCCTTTGTATTCAACTTGTCAATAATACTATTGGTAATGAGAGCGCGGTTATTTTTAACACGCAATACTGGACGAGTTAAACGCCCTCCATCATTGCATATACGAATTTCCAGCAGTTTGAAATCAAACACAACCGATGTATAGATATTAATAATACCCTTATATTTTTTGTCTTTCATTGCTTCATATAATTCAAAAGGTTGGTCGGTCACTCCTAGCCAGCAGCCATTCACAAACACCTTTGTTTTATTATTCAATTCATTTGTTGCAGCTGTTTCTAATGGCACTATATAGGGTTGCACATATTCGTATAGAGAACAACTATTTGTAGGAATAGTGACGTGGGACATATATGACAGATTTTTGACCACACCAATACTCTGGCCTTCTGGAGTTTCTGCAGGACACAAGAAACCCCAAGTCGTATTATGCAGTTTGCGCGGGTCAACTAGCTCACCACTCTTTTCGAGAGGTGTATTAATACGACGCAAATGGCTTAAACTAGCAAGGTATGTCAGTCTGCTTAGCACTTGGGCAACGCCGACTTTTGTGCTATTCGCCTGTTTAATACTGAAATCACCAGTAGCAAGCGCACGATTAATGCCATTTTCAATCGTGGTGGATTTAACAATCTTATATATGTTTGTCATATTAATAATATTCTCGTAGTCTTCGGTCGAGCGCCACGAACCAGTATTAATTTCGCGAACCACTTGTTTCTGCATTTCTTTAACCAGTTTATTGAAATAGTTGCGGAATAGATTGTTTAATAATGTTCCAGTTAATTCAATGCGTTTGTTTAAATACGAGTCACGGTCATCTGCTGGTAATATACCAAGACTTGTTTGTATCAATTTCTTGGCCATATATCCCATCATATAGATTTTCTGTTCAGGTGTCTTACAATGTGGAAATAAATCGTTTTTGATAACGTCAATCGCAAACTCGCGCTTTTTCTTGAGGCCGGTCTCTTTATCCATATTCAGCGGGGTATATGCAACATAACTAGTGATATATTCAATTGCGGCCTCTTGTGTCAAATATTTATTAGCATCTATGATTGAGGCCTGTAGACATTTTAATAAATCCTCATATTTTGGGTCATTAATATCAAGCAGTATTTTTTCGCATATGGCCTTATCACTAATAACACCAAGAGCACGAAATACAATAAATAGTTCGATTTGTTGTTTAATGCGGGGAATAGTCATATAAATACCATAGCCGAACCCATTGTTCTTACTGTCGAGCACCATTTCAATTTGTTTTGGTGATATGCACTTATTATCAGGGATAGATTTCATCTCAACATACCAATTCTTTTTTGAGCTATTTTTACCGTCATAACAATAGACTTTGTTTTCGGCTGCACGCTCTTGGCCGAGCACTGTTTTTTCCGAGCCATTAATAATGAAATAACCGCCACAATCCATTGGACATTCACCGATTTGAACCGGATTAATATGCTTGTTTGTGCTCAAAACACAAATAGATGATTTCAACATAATCGGCATTTTACCAATATTGATTTTTGGAATAGTCTTTTTTATGATTTTTGGATTATTCAATGTTTCTAGTGTTTTAATAGTATATGTTATATTTAAATCGACTGTCATAGTTGACCCGTATGTGAAGTTGCGTATACGCGCCTCTTGTGGCAACATTGTTTTTGTTGCACCATTGTTTTCGTGGATTTGTGGTGGATACAATTTGAAATTTTCGAAAGCAACATCGACCTCCAATAAATATTCGCCTATTTCCGCCGAGAAATCGTTCTCTGAGCGAATTTTGACACTGTTGAACATTTGAATTGTGCGTTGTATTTGGTAATTAATGAAATGATTATATGATTCAATTTGATGGCGAACAAGGCGTTCAAGATATTGTGAGCCAAAATAGGTTTCAATAATACTATAGGGTTCTTCAATATATTGCCCCAAATGTTCCAATACTTTATTGTCAGGTTGTTCTTTATTTTTATGTATTTCATTTTCAATAATTGTCTGTAATACTTGGGTTGAATTATCAGCGGATAGAGGGACTTTGGTTTTATCTTTGATGCGGCGGAGTTTAACAATCCCAGATGCATTTGTTTTTGGTGCAACTATTTCAGCAGAATGGTTAGAATAATGAGTAGCAGCAGTATCGAACATCATTTTATACAAGTTTATAGTTAATCGTTGATAATTTTAATTATAATAATTATTATTTGTTATAATACTCGTTAAACAATATTACCATTATATTACAATCAATTTTTTAGATAGTTTGTGAAAATATATTTATTGAACATAATAAACACATATTGCTATATTATACTAGACATAAATATAATCAATAAATGGGGGATAATAATAACATTAATAATAATCGCAATAAAAATAAGAGCAAACAAGGTTTCAGTAAACCAGGTCAAGAGTTTGTAGACTGTCTGAATAATTATACAAATAAGAAAATCGGGTTGGACGAGTTATACCAAAAAATATATGACATTACCAAGAGACAAATGCGTAATGCTGGCAAGAAGCAACGCGGAAAAAATAAGCAACAACAAATGCAATACGATGATGATGAGTTCTATAATAATTCATATTACTACCCGCAACATTATGTGCCTTTTTATGGCTATCCACATACCAATTATCAGCCACTGCAATATTATCTACAGCCTATTATCGGGCATTCTACTGGGGTTGGAGCAAATCTGATCATGAAACCAGGGAATTTTTCGGAGGGGGATACTGGAAATGCGGGTATTGATGCTACTGAATATGACGCGCTAATTAAAGAATGTTTGGCTAGTTATCAATGTGATAAGTCTCAACTGGTTGTGCCAGCGCCAGTAAGTGTTCCAAAAAAGATAATTGTGCCTATTAAAGGAAATAAATTATGTCATTTATTGGACATTGTGAACAACTACGAATATGATGAGATGTGCACATATAACATTGATATGAAGGCACTGTCTAGTATTAAGGCTGAATTGAACTTGTTGAACTCAATGATTGGTATTCAAGAACTGAAAGACTCCATTTGCCAGCAATTGATTTATTTTATACAGAAACTGCACATACATATGTCTATCGGTGATTGTGATAAGGTTGAAGGGACCTCGAATATGATGCAGGAATATAAACATACAGTGTTATATGGACCTCCGGGCACCGGAAAGACCGAGGTTGCCAAAATAATAGGGACCATTTATTCGAAAATTGGCGTCTTATCCAAGAATGTATTCAAGAAGGTGACCCGCAGCGATTTAATTTCCGGATATTTAGGTCAGACGGCTATTAAAACCAATGGAGTAATCAATGATTGTGTGGGTGGTGTCTTGTTTATTGATGAGGCTTATTCACTCGGTGGTGTGGAAAAAGACAGTTATGCAAAAGAGTGTGTAGATACACTATGTGAAGCACTCAGTAATCACCGGGATGATTTGATGGTTATTGTTGCCGGGTATGAGCAAGATATGAACGAACTATTTTTCACGGCAAATAAGGGGTTGGATTCGCGATTTATATGGCGTTTTAAGATAGATGGATACACATATAATGAGTTAGCGGATATATTTATTAAGAAAGTGAGTGAGAGTACGTGGAAATTGTGTGTGGAAAAGGATATTTTATATAAATGGTTCAATAAGAATAAGTCGGCGTTTGAGAATTTTGGGCGCGATGTCGAGTTGTTATTAACATATACCAAAATTTCGCATAGCTCGCGTGTGTTCGGATTAGATAACGATTGTTTGCGGAAGATTATTATGGAAGATATAGAGAATGGTTTAGTAATGTTTTACAGAAATAAAAAGGAGAAAAAACAAAATAAAGTAATCGAAGGATTATATATATAACCGAAAATAATAGAATACCATTAAAAAAATATGAGTGAGAAAAAAACAATACAAATACATCCAGATTTATTATTTTCATCGGCCACCACCAAAAAGAAGAAAGGCGGTGGCGGGGGTGGGGGTAATATTGGTGCAGATAAATCAATAAAAATAAAATCGCAGAAAAACAAGACCACAAAGAGCCGTTTATTGCGATATATTCGTGAAAAACAAGAGGAAAACTATAAAAAGTTATTTGAAGAAAAGATTGGTGGAAGTATGGGAAAGGCCGAGGCTGAACTAGAACATATTATTTCGGTTGCTGAAGACCCAATGCAGGAAAATATGAAAGATGGCGGCGGCGGAAACAGTGATTTTGATGAAGCCATTGATTATTTGAAAAATATGGAGATTTCTGAAAAAGAGAAAAAGACCAATAGCATATTAAACAGGACTATTAAAAATCATTTAGGTGGTGGCACTGGAAATGTTGTATCGGGAATACAACATACGCCACTCCCACAGCTCAATAATATTGTTTCCTCTATTTCCCCTGTAGAAAATGTGGCTATGAAACTACCGGCATATAGCCCGCCTGCATACGGGTGTTTAAAAGGTGGAACATTGCCAACATATCGTTCATATAATCAAACACAGAAAAATGTGGGTGGGGGGGTCATCGGGAGTAGCAATAATTCGCCTGCGCCTATGGTCGTAAATACACCGATTTCTACGTATAGCGCTCCTGTAATGGCACCATCGGCGACTGCGCCGCCACCTGTCCCACAACCCACTGTCTCAGGTCTCACCAATATATCTGATGATATGAAAAACCATATTGATAAATTGCGTCAGTTAAGTGAAAAGAGACAGACAATGAATATTGCCAGACAACAGATGGGAGGTGGATTGCCAAAGGCGAAGAAGCCGCTGAAACAAAAGCGCACTGTGAAACGCACATTTTATTTAGGTAAATCGAAAGTCCACCCAAAGGTCTCTGTTTTGGTTTCGAATAAGACTGTGCGTAGAAATGTGAATAGAAAAACGAGTGATTTGAAACAGGTGTCGATTAATGAAATTCGCACGAAACTCATTAAAGGTGGGTTTATTAAAGTTGGGTCTAGTGCGCCAAATGATGTGTTGCGTAAAATGTATGAAAGTATTACATTGATTGGTGGAGAAGTCAAAAATCATAATCCGGAGAATTTATTGTATAACTATTTTAATGGCAGTGAGAAATAATAGGTGGTTTCTATTGAATATATAATCGTTTTCCATAAAATTGATAGCTAGAAAACTAGGCTATATTTTTATGGAAAATGATTGGCTAATCGTTTTCCATAAAATTGAAAAACTTTTTTATTTATTATTTATATAATGAGATAAGTAATAAATAAATAATAATTATTAGCTATCTATAACTATTAAATGTTACGTAAAACTAGTTCTACATATAAATTCAGCGACGAAGACATAGAAAGTCTTAAGAAGTATAGCAACCTGTCTTTGGAAGACCCTGCTACCTCCCACTGCATTGATATGCCTGACAAATCAGACACATCTAGTGATTATAATCATATATCTGATTACGGTTTCTTTTGTGTCATTGATAAAGAGGATTACAATGATGTGCCTTTATATAAACAACGTCGAAATATATCTAATTACAACTATTTATGTTCTCCTTATGTGGACGGGCCTGAAACACATATATGGACACCTAATACAAAAGATGTATATGCCGAGGATTTTCAACTCCGGCTCTCAAATTATATATTAACTTTCACTAATTCATTAATTGCACTCGCTACTCTATTTGCATTGTGGAAATCTAAATAGAGTGCGTGTAAAACGTCGAAAAAATATAAAAAGAATTGTATATAGAATAAAATAAAAACAAAAATGGAAAAACAAACTATACTGATTACCGGCGGTAGTGGCCTTGTCGGTTTCGCACTAAAAGCCATCACACATAAATATCCACAGTATAGTTATGTTTTTTTATCTTCGCGCGAGTGTGATTTAACAGATTATAACGAGACCTTGAATATGTTTCAGCGCTATTCTCCGTGGTGCATCATTCATTTAGCAGCCTGTGTCGGCGGTCTCTACAAAAATATGAACCAAAAGGTCTCAATGTTTGAAAAAAATATGCTAATAAATATGAATGTTTTACGTGCATCATATGAGTGTGGTGCAAAGAAGTTTATCGGGTGTCTATCTACTTGTATTTTCCCTGATAAAACCACTTATCCAATTAACGAGACTATGTTGCATAATGGACCACCTCACTGCTCAAATGACGCATATGCATATGCAAAGCGTATGTTAGAGGTCCAATGCAGGATTTATCGCGAGACCTATGGTCTCGATTATATGTGTATTATTCCAACAAATATATATGGTCCCAATGACAACTATCATTTGGCTGATGCACACGTTATACCGGCGCTTATTCGTAAATGCTGGAATGCTAGTGATGAAGGGTCTCCATTTGTTATTCTCGGGACCGGGAAACCTGTGCGCCAATTTATTTATTCATTGGATGTTGCTGAGATAATAATGTTGTTGGTCGGTTGCGAAAAGAAAATAGATAATATTATAGTGTCGGTGGGTGAGGAAGATGAGGTCTCTATTAGCGATGTTGGGTATCTAGTTGCCCAGGAATTTGACTATACTAATAATATAGTATTTGATGATAGTTATAGTGATGGTCAGTATAAGAAGACCGCGGACAATTCATTATTAAGGTCTCTGTTTCCGGAGTTTGTGTTTACTGGTATAAAAGAGGGTATCCACGAGAGTGTTCAGTGGTTTTTGAGAAATAAACATTTGCCTGCGACCAGGTTGTAAGATAGTAGTAGAACCATAAATATGCTGTGTTATGATAATGTTGATAATAATGATATTATGAGTTATGTGTTATCTGTAATAATTGTTGATATTTTGTAGGTGTTTATAAACAAGTTCTTACTGAAAACAAGTTAGATATAATGTAAGTTAATATAATAACATCAGCTTATTATTATATAACCTATTTTTTCTCTAAAAAATGATTGTTAAAATTGAATATGTATATTTTGTGGAATACAATAATAGATATAGTACGATTAGATTAATTTGTGATGACGATGAGAATAGAAAAATCATTTTATCCGGAGAGGGTGATTGTTGCTCATCATCCTGGATTGAAATTTTGGATAAACCATTCGAAGAGTGTATTGGTAAAACATACCTTAATTGTATAGATACAGGCGAAGAAATAGATATAGGATTTTCAGAAGTGCAAGATTATGATATTAATCATATATACAAAATAACTTTCACAGACAATTCATCATTTTGTTTTTTATTAAGAAATTCGTCGAATGGATATTATGACGGTTGGCTGAATGAAAAAATTACATCTATTCATCCAAATGGTAAAATTATTTCTAGGCATAAACTAGTTCTGTTGGTTGGGTTACCTGGATGCGGGAAATCTCAGTATGCAAAATTATTATATGAAAGGAAAGCCCCCAATATGGCTATCTATGATGACATAGACATAGGTCTACAAATCAATATCGATAATATTCGAAGAGACCTTCTTAATAAAACAGTTTTTGTTGTGAATACCCGTTTATGTATAAGTGAAACATATTATGATTTTGTTGAACGAATTAATTTATTGGACAAAGAAGATGGGATTGAAACCCTTTGTTTTTTACCAGATATCGAGCAATCGATAGCAAACATAAAAGCACGCGAAGGAGAAAATATCATCCGACAAGAGAAATTCATTGCAGATATTTATAGGTATAAAGATTATTATTCTGTAATAAACACTACTACTCCTTTCGGATATAATTGTGAATTTATTCCAACATATTCTCCGAAAAATACACCAAAAATTGTAATACTTTCATAAAATTGAACACATACAAAAATATTATTTTATATCTTAATATAATATTTATAAAATTAAATTAAAATTAAAATGGATACAATTGTTCAACAAGCTTCTACATTATTTACATTATATATCAGCAATGTAATAAAATCAGATAATCGTGTATTAGATAATACCATTATTACTATAATAACTGTAATAGTAATGAGTTCTGTTAAATATATATTTTCAAATTGGATACAAATATATAATATGATTATATATTGGTTATATGATATGAGGAAATATCCACTTGAAATGTGGAGGGCACCTTACTTATATTCATTTATAATCACAGTAGAAGATTTAAAAAAATTTCGGTGTGTGAATTATATTGATTACCCGTGTTTTGCTAATATAAAAATTTTACCTCGTTCAATTTTATGTAGTTCATTAAGTAAACTTACTAGTAAAAATAGAGTAGGGTTTCTTACAAATGGAGAAGGCGAAAAAATAGCTGGTAATAGTAATAACCATTCAGTAAGATTGTATATAAATAATGAGTCTGGAATATTCTTAATGTCTATTGATAAATATGGAAATTCAATTTATTTTGGATCAGATGGTAATTTATATTATAAAGACATAGAAGAATTTGAAAAATTTTCAGTGCATCTTTTCAATTTTATAAAAGAAGAACTAGTTGAACAAACTGATAGTAATGAGAACCTTCGAATTTATGATTATCGGGATAATATTAAAGATTTGAAAACACTTGGAGAAATAAGTAGAAAAAAAACATTTGATTGTTTATTTTATACACAAAAAAATGATTTGGTTTATCTATTAGAAAAATTTAAAACAAAAACATTGTATCCTCCTCATATAGCAATGGATAATAAATTAGGAATTCTATTATATGGACCTCCTGGAACTGGAAAGACTGGAACTATTAGTGCAATAGCAAACTATTTAAATAGAGATGTTCGTATTATTAATTTCACAACAATTACTAAAATTAGTGACTTTGAATATGTTGTTAATAGAGAGATATATAAAAAGAGTATATTTGTATTTGATGAATTTGATTGTATGTTAGATGTATTAGTAAATTCTAATACTAATATTGATATTCACAAAGATAGTAATAAAACAGACTGGGGTTCTTTATTACTAGCTACTGAAGGTGAAGATAGAAAACAAATTATTGAAATGATGAAAAATGGTAAAGATGATAGTAAAATAAATCTGGCTTATCTATTACAGAAATTGGATGGTCTTGAATCCGCGGAAGATCGTATTATTATTGCGACAACAAATAATCCAGATAAAATAAATCCGGCTTTATTGAGACCTGGGCGGTTTGATTTGAAACTATGTCTCGGTAATTGCACAAAGGAGATGTATTGCCAGATTTTGGAGAATTATTATAAAGAGGAGACAAATGTATATAAAAGAGTTGAGGAGGCAAATATAGAAGAGTTTAAATATTCTCCATTGGAATTGTTGAATATGGCAATGCAGAATTCAACACTGGAAACTTTGATTAAATATATTCATTCCAAATAAAAATATAGTCGCACCTTCTGGTTTTACACTTAATAAAAAAGTTTTGAGACCCTTTTACACAAATATATATTTGTAATAGTAATAAATATATATTCCTATAATATCTGTAAAAGGTCTCAAAACTTTTTTATAGTTATCAAAATGTCTACCTATAAATCTATATACCACGAATATTTCTCATTGCTATCCTCCTATCAAAAAAAATACGGTAAAAACGTCTGTCTTCTTATGGAAGTCGGCAGTTTCTTCGAAATATACACCTATAAAAACAACTTCACCGACATCATCGAACACGACTATATTGTCGACCTAACTCAACTATGCAACCTCAGTCTCGTTGAAAAGAAAGCCACATATGAAGACCTCTATCAAATTATGATGGCCGGGTTTCGCAACTATATGCTCGATAAATACGTTAAACTCCTTGTTGATGCGGACACCACAGTTGTTGTATATGTCCAAGAAAAAGACGGCGACACCACCCGCCGTGTATTTCACACCATTTATTCCCCCGGCACATACGTCTCCTATGAAACCGAGACCTGTCCACAAATCACCAACAACCTAATGTGTGTATGGTTCAATAAATATTTGCCTTATCGCGGAGATAATCTTCGGGTCTCTCTTCTCACCGGGGTATCGGTCTCCAATATTTTTACTGGTGAATGTAATATATACGAATATGATGAACCCTATGTTAAAAGTCCGACTACATTCGATAATCTGGAACGCCTGGTCTCCACTTATTGTCCCAGCGAACTTATTATTATACACGATTTCACCGACGCCGAATATGCTACTGCCATCCAATATTCGGGTATCAAATGCCCCACTATACATTCTATTAATTTCACTGACCCGGCCAATGAAAAAGCCATTAATTGTATGAGCCAGCGTTATATGGCATACATTATCAATAATGTAT